>Ga0209990_10001007_pt1 | contig 25564 bp, 25 predicted proteins | sample NOAtaG_6_FD_187304 | JGI IMG/M metagenome (GOLD analysis project Ga0209990, IMG submission 187304) | Freshwater lake microbial communities from Lake Erie, under a cyanobacterial bloom - NOAA_Erie_Diel5S_2200h metaG (SPAdes) (version 2) | ecosystem: Environmental > Aquatic > Freshwater > Lake ...
GCCGTTCAATGCTTCTTCAGCTGTGATTCCCAGGGTGCGCCAAACCATACCCTTGCGCGAAACACCGACCAGCAGCGGCTTTCCCAAAACCTGAAAATCTTCGAGTGCTTGCAAGAGCCTGAAGTTGTGGGCTGATGTTTTTCCGAATCCGAATCCTGGGTCGATCCACACTTCATGGATGCCCAAGGATGCCAGGTCGGTGATTTTTTGGGCGAAATCGGAGAGAACCTCCGCCAGCACGTCATCGTATTGCGGGTTTTCCTGCATCGTAGCCGGAACACCCTGTTTGTGCATGGCGATATAAGGCAGCTTCAACCTGGCAACAGTAGCCAGCATTTCCGGATCATCCTCTCCTGCGGAAACGTCGTTGATGATATCCGCACCGGCCGCGGCAGCATCAGCAGCAACGCTTCCTATGAATGTATCCACGCTGATCAGGGCATCGGGGAAATTGCTTTTGATGGAACACAATGCCGGAATCAGGCGACGTTTTTCTTCATCTATGCCAACCATTTCAGCACCGGGGCGCGTGCTTTGGGCACCGAGATCCAATACATCGGCCCCGGCTTTCAACATCGATTCAGCTGTGCGCAACAAGTTGGAATCGTCTGCCATTCTGCTGCCTGCGTAGAAGCTGTCGGGCGTGATATTGAGGATACCCATTACCAATGGGCGTCTGAACACGTGCAGGCGACCCCGGCAGTTGATTTGTACAGGCTGAAATTTCATCCCGCTGCAAAGGTAGTATGTCAGATACTGGCGAAGTGTTGGGTAGCGAATGCAGCCGGACTGCTGCTTTTTGCTCAGGATGGTTATTTTTGCCAGAACACAGCAGCGTTACCCGTTGTTAGTGTTACAAACCATGAAGGCTATCACATTGATTTCGCGCCTGCTCGTAGGCCTGTTGTTCATCTTTTCGGGTTTTATCAAACTCAACGACCCGACCGGATTCAGTATCAAACTGAATGAATACTTTGATGTTTTTGCCACCGACCTCAGCGCCAAACAAGACACTTTGCAGATTGGAGTGCGCGAAGGTGCCGAAACTGTAGCCTCCCGTTCAGGCGTGCTCTATCACTTCGATGACAAGAAGAACCTGGAATTCAATACCCGGGTCGAAAAAGTAAGCGATAGCAGCAGCGGCGCCTTCGGACAGTTCAAGGTCGAAGCATTCTGTGTGCTCGATCAGGATAACTTCTTCAGCAAGGAATACTATTTTCCCGACAGCAGCCAGGCCATGAGCGTGCTGGTGAGCATCAAGGTTGCCGGTAAGGATGTATGGAGCCGCGACTTCAAAATCAGTCCGGCTAACCCGATCGCCTACACCCAGGAAATCGATGTCAAGCCTTACGTGAAAGAGAATTCGTTCATCGTAGGATGGTTCCAGAGCTGGAAAGCCATTACGGTCGGACTCAGCATTTTTATTTGTGTACTTGAAATCGCCCTTGGCTTTGCACTCCTGATTGGATGGATGCCTGTGCTCACCATTTGGCTGCTGTTGCTGCTCATCGTATTCTTCACCTTCCTGACAGCCTATTCGGCTTATTACAACAAGGTAACAGATTGCGGTTGCTTCGGCGATTTCATCAAACTCAAACCTTTTGAATCATTCCTGAAAGATCTGGTACTCCTGTTCTTCATCGTGATTCTGTTTTTCCGCCGCAAGCATATCAGTGCATTCTTCTCGAATAAGTTCGCCTGGAAATCAGTGGCCGTGGTTACCGCCTTGTCTACCGGACTGGCCATCTTCTGTTACTATACATTGCCCATTTTCGACTTCCTGCCGTTCAAAGTTGGCAACGATATCCGTGCCCAGATGCAGGTGCCTCCCGGTGAGCGCGTCACCGATTCGGTAACGATGAAGTTCGTGATGAAGAAAGGAAGCGATTCAGCCGACTTCACCCTGAAGCAATGGGACAGCGCGCGCAAAGTGGGCTGGACGTATGTTCGCCGCAAGCAGGAAATTATCATCCCGGCGTACAAACCGCCTATCCACGATTTTCAGGTTACCGACCCGGAGACAGGAACTTCATGGCTCGATACGTTGCTCGATGCTCCGGAATACAAGCTGGTTTATGTCTATGTCTCACTCGACAAATCCCGCACCGGAGCCCAGCCTGCTCTGAATACATTGGCAAGTGAATGGACGAAAAAGGGACGTCGCTTATACGCCCTTACCGGCACCGAACTCAGTGCACAGAAGACGTATCGCCAGACGCACAGCGTTCCTTACAAGTTCTACAATACCGATGGCACTACACTCAAGATGATGGTGCGTTCGAACCCAGGCGTGATGCTGCTGCAGGGAAGTAAGGTGGTGATGAAGTGGCCGGCCAGCCAGGTTCCTGATTTGGCCGGTGTTGAAAAGCACATGCGCTGATGCGTCGCTTTCTCCTCCGCAAGCTGGGGTTCTCGCTTCTGGTGCTCTGGGGAGTTGCAACGTTGGTTTTTCTGCTTTTCATGGTCTTGCCAAGTGCCGATCAAATGCTGATTGGCCAGCGCAGCGATGTACAAACACGCGATGCCATTGTGAAAGAGCTCGGCCTCGATCAACCTTTGCCACTGCGTTATTTGGGTTTCATCCACGATCTGTCGCCGGTTTCGGTTTACCACACTGAAGACAGTCTGTCACTGCAAAGAGGTATCGTGCTCCTGCCTTTGGGGTCCCGCAGCCTTGTAGTTAAAATGCCCTGGTTGGGATACAGTTACCAAACCAGACAAGCAGTGAGTGAGATGTTAAGCGAAGCATTTCCCGGTACTTTGGTATTGGCATGTGCGGCCCTGCTTTTTGCCGCCTGTTGTGGCATTGCACTGGGGATCGTGGCAGCTTTGCGTGCGGGAACCTGGTTAGATAAAAGCATCAGTACTTTTTCGGTATTGGGTATTTCAGCTCCGTCTTTTTTCTCCGCCATTCTTGTGGCCTGGCTGTTTGGATATGTTTGGAAGGAATGGACGGGATTGTCGATGACTGGTAGCCTGTATGAAGTTGATCCACTGGGGCGCGGTGTTTTTCTCGCTCCGCAAAACCTGATTTTACCTGCCTTTGCTTTGGGTATCAGACCTTTATCTGTCTTTGTGCAACTCACCCGCGACAGTGTAAAGGAGCAAATGCAGCAAGGATACGTGCGCACGGCGATAGCCAAAGGGCTCAGCCGCCGGCGGATACTCTTCCGGCATGTGTTGCGCAACGCCATGAATCCGGTGATTACTGCTGTTACAGGTTGGTTTGCCAGTTTATTGGCCGGAGCCTTTTTCACCGAGTATATCTTCAACTGGAAGGGAATCGGAAAACTCACGATTGATGCCTTGCAACAAAGCGATTTGCCGGTAGTAATGGGCGCTGTTTTACTCAGCGCTGTGTTGTTTATTGTAATCAGTGTCCTCACCGATCTCCTGTACTTTGTCCTCGATCCGCGTGTACGCCCAACCTGAGCGCATCTATCTCTGTGGAATGCCGGGTTGCGGAAAGAGCACCGCTGCAAAATGGCTGGCTGGAAAACTTGGTTGGACGTATGTGGATACCGATACCATCGTTCAATTCAATACTGGTAAATCGATTGCTGAAATATTCGAGGAAGACGGGGAGGAAGCTTTTCGTGTTCATGAGAAATGTGCGCTGTTACAAACGTTCGACATGCAGGAGCTTGTAGTGGCAACAGGAGGCGGAACGCCCTGCTGGTTTGACAATATGGAGCAGATGAATGCTGCCGGTTTAACCATCTGGTTGCAGTGTAATCCGGAAGAATTGGGCCGTCGAATGAAGCAGGATACGGCCGTCAGACCGCTTTTTGCCGGCCTCAATGAGCGCGAATTGTCCCTAAAACTGTACGAAATGCAGGAGCAGCGCGGGATTTTTTATGCACAATCCCGGCTTGTATTGGCGCCGGGGTGGTCGTTGGTAAGTTTGTATGATGCTGTTAATCAGTCGATTAGCTAGGGGGTTGTGATTCTTTGCGGGTTTTGTGAATTAGTGGTGAATAAATTCAATGGGGATGCGGGTTTGCATCACTTGACAAGGTAAGCCAGACTTCTATTTTTGACATACCAAACTAAAAGACACACACTATGAACAAATCAGACCTCATCGGAAAGATGGCCGGCGACGCCGGAATCACCAAGGCACAGGCTACTGCTGCCCTGAACTCATTTATCTCTGCTACCACAGACGCCCTCAAGAAAAGCGACAAGGTTATCCTCGTTGGCTTCGGCACTTTCTCTGTTAGCAAGCGTTCAGCCCGCAAAGGCCGTAACCCCCAGACTGGCAAGGAAATCAACATCCCCGCAAAGAAGGTGGTTCGCTTCAAGGCCGGCGCTGACCTCACCACTAAGGTGAAGTAATCTTTCCGACGAAAAATTTAAAAACCCTCGCCACTTGGTGAGGGTTTTTTATTTGCACCATGCGCATACGCGACTTGTTCGACCGCTACCAGGGCATGACCTCCTTCGCCCCGTTGGGCTTTGAAGTGCAGCGCGCCGAAGGCATATATCTCTACGATTCCGAAGGAAGGCCATTTGTTGACCTCATCGCGGGCATTTCCGTCTGCAGCCTCGGCCATGGCGATCCGGATGTTTTACGTGCCATCCGAACCCAGGCCGAACGCTATTGCCATGTAATGGTGTACGGCGAAATGGTGCTGAGTCCGCAAGCTGAATTCGCCCGCGATATTATCGACGCCCTGCCGGATGGATTGGACAAGGTTTATTTCACCAATTCAGGTGCTGAAGCAGCTGAGGGTGCTATCAAACTGGCCAGGCGCTTTACCGGTCGCGCCGGCATCACGGCTCAAGTGCAAGCCTATCACGGCAGTACAGCCGGTGCCCTCAGCCTGATGAGCGATCCATATTATACCAACCGCTATCGGCCGCTGGTGCCGGGCGTACGCTTTATACGGCAGAACCACACTGAAGACTTCAGGTTCATCGATCATACCACGGCCGCGGCAGTGGTAGAACTGGTACAAGCCGAGCGCGGTGCCAAAGTGGCTGATCCTGGCTTTATCAAGGAATTAGCAGCTCATTGCAAATCGGTTGGCGCCCTGCTGGTTTTGGATGAAATACAGACCGGTATGGGTCGTTGCGGCTCGTTGTATCTTTTTGAACAATATGGCATTGTGCCAGATATCCTCCTCACTGGTAAGGCGTTTGGTGCCGGTATGCCGCTAGCCGCTTTTATTTCCAGAGGAGATGTAATGGATGGTTTGGCCGATAATCCGGTATTGGGTCATATCACCACTTTTGGAGGCCATCCGGTTTGCTGTGCCGCCGCTGCCGCCGGCTGGAAAAAAATGCAGCAAATGCAACTGCACCAGCGCGCCGTAGCACTTGAAGCGATCTTCAGACAGGAACTGCAGTCGATTCCCAACACCGAAATTCAAGGCAAAGGTGCCTTGCTGGCTTTGCATCTGCATAACGACGAGCGATGCAGGAATACCATCCGCCATTGCCTGGAACTCGGCCTCATCAGCGATTGGTTCCTGTTTGCTCCCGATGCATTGCGCATTGCACCGCCCTTGGTAATGACCGATGAACAGGCCATTCAAGCCTGTCTGATCATACGGGAAGCGATTTCACGCGCAGACCGCGATTTGCATTCCGTTCAATAAGAATTTCTTCCCATTCCGGTGGCAGTCATTTATCTTTGAATGACGTCGAAGGCAAGTGCAACGAATGCACCCGTTCGGCGACCAACGATAAAGGAATACCATGAAACACCTCAGAAAACTGCTTTTTGTCGGTGCAGCCGCCACCCTCGCGCTCGGCTTCAATGCCTGTGAACGCATCAGAGACACCAAAGAAACCATCAGCAGTGCGGAAGATTTCGCCAACAGCGAAACCGAATTTGCCGGCGCTTTTGATATCAGCGACGATCTGAACGGCCGCGATCCGCGCCTGCGCTCATCCACCGGTTCCATCCTCCCCAGCGGCGCCGTGATCAATTGGGTAGATAGCAGCTTTACCGACGGCGATGGCATCGAATACAGCATCGACTTCGGTCCGCTCGGCAGCAGTGCGCCCTTTGGCCGCCTCTGCGGTGACGGGCGTTTCCGTGCCGGTGTTTTCACCGTTACGCTTGACCGCCGCTACACCGAAATCGGCGCGACCGGAAACTTGCGCATCCTCGATTCCGACAACTATTACAGCGGCGACGGCATCACAATGACCAAGATCAGCGGCAATATTGCTGTCACACGTAAAGACGTACAAAAAGTCATGATCATCATCACAGACGGCATGGCGTCCCGGAACGGCAAAACCTGGCAGTTCAGCGGTACCAAGGAAGTGGAGAATACCAAGCCCGGTTCGATCGGAATTCTCGGCGATGAGTTCAAAGTAACCGGTTCCGGTTCCGGTGTGAACAAAGACGGGGTTGCCTATACCTGGAATATCACCCAGCCACTCATCAAGCGTATTGAAATCGGTTGCGCCCGCACCTTCATCAGCGGCATCATTTCGTTGGTAAACAGCGGCGGTGGAACCTTGTCTGTTGATTTTGATCCCGATCCGGATGCAGCAGGCCCGCGCTGCGACCGCAAGGCGCGTGCCACCATCAACGGCAAATCGTTCGATTTCGAAGTTCAGTAAACACTGTGTCACCGAAGAAAAAGCCCGGTTTCAGACCGGGCTTTTTGCGTTTATTTGCGTCATCTTGAACCGCTTTTCCCGTTTCATTTTACCCTTGCTGATCGCAGCCGGAGTGACGGCATGCAAGAAAGAACCGCATGTGCCTGCCACCGAGCCGGTATTCCGCACTGCGCAATCCTTGCACATGGTTTCCAGGCTTTGGGAAATGGTGCACCTCACCGGAACAGGTAAATCTGCTGAAGTGCTGCCCGCAGGGGTGCGCCGCAAGTGGATCGATTCGACCCTGGCCGATATGGACGGCCTTGAATACGAGATTGATTTTGGCCGCATCACAGCCTCCAGACCCAATGGCCGGCTGTGCCCGGATGGCTTTTACCGGGGCGGACGCTTTCGTGTGCGGCTCAACAGCTTCCTTTGGTTGCCAGGCCTCTATGCCGAATTGCACATGCTCCAACAAGATACCTGCACCTGGTCAGATGGAACAACCCTCATTCCACTGCGCGGAAAACTGGTGTTTGAAATGGATAATGACTGGTCTTACCGCATCGATGCTTACCTTTCGTCTGGCCATGAAAACGACAGCAATTACCTGCGCACAGAAAGCATGATAGCCTTTACAGAAGACAAAGGTTTTCCTGGCCAGGCTTCCAACCTGTACCGGCTGGAAGGGGAGGGAAGTCTGTATTTCGGGAAAGATTCCGTGAATTGGAACGTGTTGAACCCGCTCCTGAAACGCATCGATGCCGGCTGCATGGGCAGTTTTTTCCGCGGAACCCTCGAAGCCAGCTACCGACGCGAACTCTACTCCGCCGATTTTAACCCATACGGCAACGATGCCTGCGACCGTTGGATAAAAATCTGGAAAGGACGCTCCGAATACCTGGTTCAATTGCACTAAAAAGGTAAGGTAACACCCGTTTTTTTGGGTTTAATTTGCAGTTCGCATGGACAATTTCGTCGTATCCGCACGCAAGTACCGCCCGCTCAGCTTTGCCGACGTGGTTGGGCAGCGCCATGTGACGGATACGCTCATGCACGAGATTGAAAACAACAAACTCGCGCAGGCTTTCCTTTTTACCGGTCCGCGAGGTGTGGGTAAAACCACTTGTGCCCGTATCCTCGCGAAAGTCATCAACAGCCACGGCGCTGAAGTAGACCCGGATCAGGATTTTGCCTTTAACATCTTTGAACTCGACGCGGCCAGCAACAACAGCGTAGACGATATCCGCAAGCTGACGGACCAGGTGCGCATTCCGCCACAGACCGGGAAATACAAGGTGTACATCATCGATGAGGTGCACATGCTCAGCCAGGCGGCCTTCAACGCTTTCCTGAAGACACTCGAGGAGCCGCCTTCCTACGCTATTTTTATCCTGGCAACTACTGAGAAGCACAAGGTATTGCCGACCATTCTGAGCCGTTGCCAGGTGTTCAATTTCAACCGCATCCTGGTTTCAGACATGGTGGCGCACCTGCAAAGCATCGCCAAGCAGGAAGGGGTTAAAGCCGAAACCGAAGCACTGCACCTGATCGCTGTAAAAGCGGATGGCGGTTTGCGCGATGCCTTATCCATTTTCGACCAGTTGGTGAGTTTCACAGGGGGTGACCTCACGTACGCCAAAAGTGTTGAAATTCTCAACGTACTCGATGCAGATGTCTATTTCAGGCTTTGCGATTGCTTGCTGGCAGAAGACCGTGCCGGTGCGCTGCTCCTGTTTGACGACGTGCTTCGCCGCGGTTTCGACGGGCAGTTCTTTGTAAGTGGATTAAGTGAACACCTCCGCAACCTCATCGTTTGCAGGGAACCCAAAACCGAACAATTGCTCGAGGTGGCTGATGCATTCCGGCCGCGCTTTGCCGAGCAGGCGCGTAAGGCTGATCTGTCCTTCTTCCTCAATGCCCTCAATTTTACCAGCGAGGCCGATCAGCAATACAAGGCCAGCCGAAATCCGCGTTTGCTGGTTGAACTGATGTTGCTGAAGCTCTGCCATCTGCAATCGTACGTGAAGCAGGTACCGGACATTGAGGCATTAAAAAAAAAATTTCTGAGCGACGCCTCCTGAAGGCTGCTTCCGGAGAAGCCAAACCGGCCCATGAGATGCCGGCGAAAAAGGTCGCTGCGCCTATCCGCACACAGGTCAAGTCGTTCGAAGATTACCAACGCGAGAAACAAACCGCCAGGCCCGAAGTGAAGGCGGAGGATGGCAGCCCGACACCACCGCTGGAGACCGAACGCGTGGAATGGGATCTTGCTAAGGAATGGGTTTTCATGGTAGATAAGCTGGCATCGGATGGAAAGATGGCCGAGTCTATTTTCATGAAAGACCTGCAACCGGAGGAAATCGGCGATGTGATCCATGTAAAGGTTCCGGCTGAAAGCAAGCGGGAGATGATGGAAAGTCTCCGCCCGCGTTTCCTCGACCAGATAAGGCGGCGCTGTGGCAGGAACTTTACGATAGAAATCGAAGTAGCCGCCCGCGATGAAGTGATCATGCGGCCCTATACCCCGCGCGAAATTCTGGCCGAAATGGCCCGCAAGAATCCGCATATCCAGGAATTGATTGAAACCCTGCGTTTCCGCGTTTAAGCTTAGGGCATCCGCCGGCTCCTGTGTAAATTCGCAGCGGTGCACATGACTACCGGCGAACCATCCTTCGACAATACTGAAATCGCCTTTCGCTTCCGCAGCAATGGCGACTTGCGCAAAGCTGAGTTGCTCTTCAGAACCTTCAACTTCCCCTGGCTGGTAAAGAACGGTCCGGGTATGGCCGCGAAGGCTGTGGATTTTGGATTCAAAGGCCTGATCAAAAGTACCATTTTCAGTCATTTCTGCGGCGGCGAAACCATCGCTGAGTGCAAACCAACCATCGGGCTGCTTTGGAAGCACAAGGTGGGAACCATACTCGATTATTCAGTGGAAGGGGAGGAGCAGGAAAGCGTGTTTGAAGCTACCTGCAACGAAATCATACGTACCGTCCTTGAAGCAGCAGGCAGCGAAGCCATTCCTTTTTCTGTTTTCAAAACCACCGGCATTGCGCGCTTTGCTTTGCTGGAAAAGGTGCAAAAGGGTACTGAACTCAGCAATGCCGAAAGAGCTGAATGGGAAAAAGTGCGCGAACGCTTTATCCGCATTTGCCAGGCTGCCCATGAACACCGGGTACGGCTCTTTGTTGATGCCGAAGAAACCTGGATTCAGGAACCCATAGACCGACTCGCAGAGGAGATGATGCGCCGTTTCAATACCGAGCGCGCGATCATTTACAATACCTTGCAGATGTACCGCCACGACCGTCTGGCCTATCTGCAGCGCATGCTAAGCGAAACCGGTTTCTACCAGGGTTACAAGCTGGTGCGTGGGGCATATATGGAAAAAGAGCGCCAGCGCGCAGCCGAAATGGGTTACCAGGATCCGATTCAACCGGATAAAGCTGCATCCGACCGCGATTACGATGCCGCCCTGGAATTGTGTGTGGCCAATATAGACCGCGTGAGTATTTGCGCCGGAACCCACAACGAGAACAGCAGCCTGAAGCTTGTAGGCATGATGCGCGAGGCCGGATTGCGCCCCGATGACGAGCGGATTTATTTTTCACAGTTGCTGGGCATGAGCGACCATATCAGCTTCAACCTCTCGAATGCCGGTTACCGTGTGGCCAAGTATGTGCCTTACGGACCTGTGAAAGCGGTCTTACCATACCTTGGACGCCGGGCACAGGAAAATTCAGGCATGTCTGGCCAGATGGGGCGCGAATTGCGGCTCATACGCCAGGAGATACAACGCCGCCGCCGCTGACGCAAAAACGCACAGTTGGTGCATAACTCGGCACAGAATTGCGGCCTCAGGAAGCCGTAATTTTGAGGTTCTATGGCTGAAGATTTTCCTCCTTATTTAGATGGTCTGAACGAATCCCAGCTCGCCGCTGTAGTGAATACCGAAGGTCCGGTGATGATAGTCGCTGGCGCCGGCTCGGGTAAAACCCGCGTACTTACCTATCGCATTGCGCACATTATCCGTCGGGGTGCAGATCCATTCAGCATCCTGGCACTTACTTTCACCAATAAAGCCGCGCGTGAAATGCGCGACCGTATCCAGAAACTGGTGGGCACTGAAGCCAAAAGCATCTGGATGGGCACTTTCCACAGCGTTTTTGCCCGCATGCTGCGCCAGGAGGCAGATAAAATCGGATATCCCAAAGATTTCACCATCTACGATACCGACGACAGCAAGAACCTGATCAAGACCATTCTCAAGGAATGGAATCTCGACGACAAAACCTATAAACCTGCTGCTGTTCTGGGCCGCATTTCCATGGCCAAAAACAGCCTGATTCCCGCTGAAAAGTATATCCAGGCTGTTGAACTCACTGCAGAAGATGAAAGGGCCAACCGCAGCCGATTCGGCGAATTATTCGTAGAATACCAGAAACGCCTGTTCAAAGCCGGCGCGATGGATTTCGATGATATCCTCGTAAACACCGAACTGCTGCTGCGCAAGCACGCCGATGTGGCGCACAAATGGCAGCACCGCTTCAAATATGTGATGGTAGACGAGTACCAGGATACCAATATGGTGCAGTATTACATCACCCGTCGGCTTGCAGCTGTGCACCAAAATATCTGTGTGGTTGGAGACGATGCGCAGAGTATTTATTCCTTCCGCGGCGCGACCATCCAGAACATTCTCAATTTCGAGCGCGATTATCCGGAAGTGAAAGTTTTTCGTCTGGAACAGAACTACCGCAGCACGCAAACCATTGTCAAGGCAGCCGGTTCGGTGATCAAACGGAACAAAGAGCAACTCGAAAAGAATGTTTGGACTTCAAACGAGGCGGGTGAGAAAATCAAGGTAGTGCGCACGGTAACCGACAACGAAGAGGGCCGTTGGGTGGCGCAGCATATTTTCGAGGAAAAGTCGCGGAACCGCTTGCCCAACAAGGCATTTGCAATCCTTTACCGCACCAATGCCCAGTCGCGGAGCTTTGAAGAGGCCCTGCGCAAATTGGGTATCGACTATAAAATCTACGGCGGTTTGTCGTTTTACCAGCGCAAGGAAATCAAAGACTTGTTGGCTTATCTGCGGCTGGTGATCAATCCGAATGATGAAGAGGCCTTCAAACGCATCATCAACTATCCGGCGCGCAAAATCGGAAATACTACCGTCGACAGGCTGGTAATTCTGGCTTCAGAAAACGCCACCACGCTTTTCAATATTGCCTGTGAGGCGCGGCGATATCCCGTTCTGGGAGCTTCGGGTGTGGCGCTTGAGAACTTCGGTTTGATGATGCGCAGTTTCCAGGCTATGCTGAAAACGCACAATGCTTACGACCTGGCCTTGCATATTTCCAAGCAGACCGGGCTGATGCGCCTCTTGTTTGAAGATAAAACAACCGAAGGTGTATCGCGATACGAAAACGTTGTTGAACTGCTGAACGGTATGAAGGAGTTTGTGGAAGACGACACCAGCGAAAACGAAAAAGGTCTGGCGGAATTTCTGCAGGAAGTAGCCCTTTATACCGACGACAGGAAAGACAACGATCCGAACCGCGATACGGTAACCCTGATGACCATACACGGAAGCAAGGGACTGGAGTTTCCCTATGTTTATGTGGTAGGTATGGAAGAAAACCTCTTCCCTTCGCAAATGGCACTGAACAGCCGGCAGGAACTGGAAGAAGAACGCCGTTTGTTTTATGTGGCCGTCACAAGGGCGGAGCGCCGTCTGATGCTCACCTTCGCCAGCAGCCGCTTCCGTTTCGGTCAATTGTTGCCGGGAGAGCCGAGCCGCTTCATCGATGAAATTGACCGGCAATTCCTGGATATGGAAATGACCGGTCAGCAGCGGCCGGCAGCCATGCAACAACGCGAGGAGAGAAGCAACCTTTTCGACAGCCTGCAGCGCAAACAGGGCAACGCACCCGTGCCACCTTCCCGTCCGGCACCGCCGCCCATCGCCGATCCGAATTTCGTGGAAGGCGATGTTTCAGGACTCGCAGCGGGCATGCGTGTGCAACACCAGCGTTTTGGTTACGGCGAAGTGAGCTCCATGGAAGGAGAAGGTGAAAACCGGAAGGCGAACATTGTGTTCGACAGCTTCGGTGAGAAGAAGCTCATCCTGCGCTTTGCCAAGCTGCGCATCGTAGAGGGTTGATCAGCGCAGTTTCCAGTATTTCAGAAGGTCATCGCGCCAGGCAGTGTCGCGGTTTATTGTGATTTCCGCATTTAAATCGGCCAGCATCGTGTACAAACCAAAATAGGTGCGGTTTACATACAGGGCATGCCGGTTGCCGCGGGGTTCTGTTGGTTTGCGTACCTCGGGCAGCTGGTAGATTTCTTCCCCTTTTGCGTAGATCTGATCGATGTATTCGGAAGTAAAATGGAAGCGATCTACCTGGAAGGGCCGCGCAAGCAGGTTGGTCATGTCGAGAAAAGCCTGGCTCAATTCGCGCCGGGTAGCATCGTCGTCATTGCCGAAGACGATCTCAACAAACTCCAGGATCGGCCGGGTTACTTCCGGATGGTGATGTATTTCATCCAGCAGCAGCGGGAAGTAATGGTAATAGAAATCTTCCGGAACTTCCTTGATGCAACCGAAGTCAATCACACCGGTCTGGCCGTCGGAGGTGAACAGGAAATTGCCCGGATGCGGATCGGCGTGAATGGCCCGCAGGGTGTGAAGCTGGAATTCGTAAAAATCCCACAGGCTTTGGGCAATGCGGTTTTTCACTTCCTGCGAAGGGTTGGTATCGAGGAATTGCTTCAGGTGCAAACCGTCCATCCAGTCCATGGTCAGCACGCGGCGCGCAGAGTATTCCGGATAATAGCGGGCAAAGCGCAGGCCATCGATATGGGCGGAGCGTTCGGAGATTTCGGTTGAACGCCGGAGTTCCAGTTCGTAGTCTGTTTCTTCGAGCAGTTTCGATTCAACTTCCTCGAAATACTTGGCCATTTCGCGTTCTGACAAACCGAACATCCGCAGCGCCACCGGTTTAACCAGACGCAGATCGCTGCGGATGCTGTCTGCAATACCCGGATACTGAATTTTCACAGCCAGGTCTTTTCCATCTTTGCTGGCCCTGTGTACTTGCCCGATGCTGGCAGCAGCGACAGAACGCAGATCGAATGAATCGAAAACATCCTGCGGGTTCTTGCCGGTAGCCTGTTTGAAGGTTTTCATCACGAGCGGAGCGCTAAGCGGCGGAGCACTGTACTGCGACAACATAAACTTATCGGTGTAGGCACGTGGAAGCAGGTTTTTATCCATGCTGAGCATCTGAGCCAGTTTCAGGGCACTGCCTTTCAGTTCGCTAAGACTTTCGTAAATGTCTTCAGCGTTATCGCGGTGCAGGGTTTCCTTGCTCGTTTCTCCGTTTACGGCTTTCCGCGCGTAGTATTTAAGGTAATTGGTGCCGATGCGCGCACCGGTTCCTACGAGCTTCATGGCCCGTTCCACCTTGCCGGTGGGAATATTGTCTTTTACGTTTTTCACAGCGTTTTGCCGATAAGGAACTTGCCCAGATCTACGGCTTTGTCGAGGGTATTCCGTCCGAAAAGTTCCATGGTTAGCTGTACCGACTTCTCGATCAAGGCATCCGTGTCTTCGAAGCCTGCACTTTGGTCGCGGAACCAATAGCCGAAAACCAGCAAGAGGTTGAGCCACAGTGCTTCCGGGTAAATGCGGTTGAGGAATTTGCGGTCAGACAGTTCACCACCCGCTATGGCCGGGTTCACCATATCATCGGCCACCTTTATAAAGGCCTTGCGGAATCGGTGCATGCGTTTGATGACAGCCGCCGGATCGGGATGCGCGGCCGCCCAGGTATTCAGGAAGCTCCTGTTTTCTGTCATTTTCTCAGTGAAGGCGAAGAAATAGGCCAGTACTTTTTCCTGGAAACTGAAATCGCGGAAACTGTCCTGTTCACTGAGCGCTTTCCATGCCTGTTCAGCGAAACCGGAGAGGATATCCGCTTCCAGCGCCTCGAATGATGGGAAAAACTGGTAGAAGTCTGTTTCACTGATTTTATTCTTTTTGCAGAAGGCGGTTACAGAAGCCGGACGGGTACCAAACTCAGCGAACCACGCCATATATTTACCGGAAATCGTTTCTTTGTTCATGTCAGCGAAGCAACAGCTTAGGAACGTTATCAACAGATTAAATGTTTGCAATAGCTGATTTTTCCGACGAAAGTGCTTGCTATGTATTCCGGTTTGTCTATTTTTGAACCAAAATTCATCATGATTAAACTAATCAGATACGCTTCCTTGGCCCTGTTGTCAGGAGTTGTGTTCACAGCCTGTAAGTACGAGGAAGGTCCCGGTATCAGTCTGCGCTCCAAGCGTGACCGTATCGCAAACGAATGGCGTGTAGAGAAGTTCGTTTACAATGGACAGGATGTTACATCCACCGTCAACGACACTTTCTTCACTACCGTAATTAACCTGTACCGCACCGGTTACTACGGCCTGGTTATCATGGATAAATTAGGCAACACTTCGCACACAGGCAACTGGCCCGAACTGCACAGCGGCATCTACAACCAATACCAAGGCGCTCGTCCACGCCCGTTGAGCGACATGAACAACAACGGCAAATGGGCTTTCGACTATCGCCACGACAAAATTCAGATTTATCCGGAACTGAGCACCGGAGCAGACAGCTTTAACGTGCGCGGCTCGATGAACTGGGGCGTGATCATGTTGAAAGAAAAGCAGCTGAAAGTGATTGGCAAAGACCGCGGCAGCATCGACTGGTCGATGGATCTGAAGCCGGTGAACGGTGAACCTTACTGGTTCTAATCCAAACTGACAATATCTTAAGAAAGCCCTTGAAAAAGGGCTTTCTTTTTTTGTGCTACCTGTAGAACTTTGCCCTGAGCATGTTGCAAACCGATTACAATACCCAAAGAGAACCGCTGAATATTTCTGAATATGGCCGCAGCATACGCGATTATGTGCGTCATATTGCTTCGTTGCCCGATAAGGAACGCCGCACGAGCCTGGCTCATTCGCTGGTGCAGGTGTTGTTTACCTTGAACCCCGCACTCCGCGAACAGGCCGATGCCCGTCAGAAACTCTGGGATCATTTGCATGTGCTAAGCGACTTCAGCCTGGATGTCGACAGCCCCTACCCAATTCCTGAAAAGGAAGCTCTGGAAAAGAAACCCCAGTCCATTCCTTACAACGACAACCTGATTCGCTTTCGTTTTTACGGCCGCAACTTGCAGCTGATGGCGCAGAAGGCAGCCTCGATGGAAGATGGCGAGCTGAAACGCGAAATGGTGAACACCATCGCCTCTTTCATGTACAACAGCTGCCGCAGCTGGAACAATGAAAACCTGAGTAACCAGGTTTTGGCCGAGCACTTGCGCATTCTTTCCAAAGGAGCACTCGAAGTGAATCCGGAAGAGCTGGAAGTGAGTGAAGACAATTCTCCGCCGGTGAAGCGCTTCAATAAACCGCAGCAGCAAGGAAGGGGCGGACAAAACCGCAACAACCAGGGCGGTGGCAGGTTCAACCGCCGGAACAAAGGTTTCCGCAAATTCTGAAATCCATGAGCATATTTCGCATAGAAGGCGGCCATTCTCTGCATGGTGAATTGCATCCACAGGGTGCCAAGAACGAAGCGCTGCAGGTGCTTTGTGCGGTACTGCTCACACCCGAACCGGTTGAAATTGAGAATGTTCCGGAAATACGGGATGTACAGAAACTGATCGAATTGCTGCAGGATCTCGGGGTGAAAACCGAACGCCTGGCCAAAGGGCATTACCGTTTCGTGGCCGACCAGGTAGATCTCGAGTATCTCTACACGGAAGATTTTCGCAAGAAAGGTGCAGCCCTGCGTGGCTCCATCATGATAGTTGGTCCGCTGCTTGCCCGCTTTGGAAAAGGATATATTCCCAGTCCGGGCGGTGATAAAATCGGCCGCCGACGCCTCGATACCCATTTCGAAGGCTTCATGAACCTCGGCGCGCGTTTCGAATACCTGCCCGAAGAGAAATTCTACCGTGTGAGCGGCAAGCCACTAACAGGCAGTACGATGTTACTCGACGAAGCATCCGTTACCGGTACCGCCAATATTGTAATGGCAGCTGTGATGGCGAAAGGCGAAACCGTTATTTACAATGCCGCCTGCGAGCCATACGTGCAGCAGCTCTGCCTGATGCTCAACCGCATGGGTGCCAATATCAGCGGAATCGGTTCCAATCTCTTACGCGTACACGGTGTCGAATACCTGGGCGGAACCCAACACCGCTGCCTGCCCGATATGATTGAAATCGGTTCTTTCATCGGGATGGCGGCCATCACCCAAAGTGACATCACCATCCGCAATTGCCGGGTGGATATGCTCGGACCTATTCCGCGCATATTTGGCAGGTTGGGGATTCGCATGGAAATCAAAGGCGACGATATTCATGTGCCGGCGCAGGACCATTACGAAATTGAGTCGTTTATCGATGGCTCCATACTGACGGTAAGCGATGCCATCTGGCCCGGGTTCACGCCCGACCTCATCAGCATAGCCCTGGTTACCGCAACCCAAGCCAGGGGAACCGTGCTCATCCACCAAAAGATGTTCGAAAGCCGTTTGTTCTTCGTCGACAACCTGATCGATATGGGCGCGCAGATTATTCTCTGCGACCCGCACCGCGCTACGGTGATCGGCCTCGACCGCAAGACGCGGCTGCGCGGAATCCAGATGAGCAGCCCTGATATCCGTGCCGGTGTGGCCTTGCTGATTGCTGCCATGAGTGCCAAAGGCGTGAGTACCATCCGGAACATCGAACAGATCGACCGCGGTTACGAGCAGATCGAAGCCCGCTTGAATCCCCTGGGTGCGCGTATCGAACGCGTAAGCTGATCAGAGCCGGTCTGCAAACTCCACCAGGCCCGGATCGATCACAAAATCGCGTGGCTTGAGGGCCCTTTCCATCGTCAAACCTTCCAGGCTTGTACAGCGGCTCAAGGCAACATACAACTGGCCGGGTGCAAAAACCTGCTTTCCGAGGTCTACGTGCACGCGATCGAACGTCAGTCCCTGGCTCTTGTGGATGGTAATGGCCCAGGCGGGTTTCAGCGGATATTGTCGGTAAGAACCGATAACCTGCTCCTTGATTTGCTGCTTTTCCTCATCCCAGCTGTATTCGATGTTTTCCCACTCGGCCGGTTCAACGCGGTGTATCTGCCCATCTTCCATGCGGATTTTCACATGATCGGGCTCCAGGGCTTCCACGCGCGCGAGTGAACCGTTCATCCAGCGCTTGTCCGGATCGTTCCGAACCAGCATCACCTGAGCCTGTTCCCGCAGTTGCAGCACCGGCTCCACGGGTACGAGTTCTTCGCGGAACTGATTGCGCAACAATCCGGTATACACGCGTTCCCTTCCGGGCAGCCGTTCCAGCTGCTGGCGATTGATATGCTCCGCCTGGGCGCGCATCGTACACAAGATCATGCCCATATCGCTGTCGGTATAGGGTGCTACCCGCTTGTTCAGGGTTTCCCATTCATCCTCTTCGATCTGCCCGCGCTTTACACTTTCCAGCAGACGAATAAAGTGCCGGTCGTGCTGGCGGTAGATTTTGGTGAGGCGGAAAGGTGTGAACCCTTCCGCTTCCATTACGTGCGATTTGAAAAAATACGGCGCTTCGTAATACTGCCGCAGCAGCGGTGCTTCACTTTGGGTAACTACCGGAGGCAACTGAAAAGGATCGCCGGAAAGCAAAAGCCTTTTACCACCAAAAGGCTCTTCCGATTGCAAGGCGAAACGCAAAACCTGGTCTACCGCATCGAGGGTATCGGCGCGCACCATGCTGATTTCGTCTATAACCAGTAATTCGGCCTTGCGGAACAGGCGCAACTGGGCGGAGCGAAAGCGCAGTTTCATCAGCCGGCTGTCGCCTGGAATCAAGGGCCCCAGCGGAAGCCTGAACAGGGAATGCAGCGTCTGTCCGCGGATATTCAGCGCTGCAATGCCGGTGGGAGCGCTGATGAGCATGTTCGGATACACTTTTTCCCGCAGCTCCTGTATCAGCGTGCTTTTGCCACTGCCTGCCGGACCGGTCAGCAGGGTAACCATCGGCCATTGGCTTTCCAGCATTTCGCGCATGGCTGCCGCTGTTTCCGAAGGTTGTTCCATGGGTCCGAAAGTACAGCATTCCGACGGCTGCCGCTGTGCCTGATTGGTAAACCTTTTACCCGGCCGGCTGTTTACAACACATGACACAACTCGCTGCCGGGCAAAAAGCTCCCCATTTTGAAGCCCTCAACCAAGACGGGAAAACACTGCGCCTTTCCGATTTCAGCGGCCGTAAACTGGTGCTCTATTTCTATCCGAAAGATGATACGCCCGGCTGCACGGCCGAAGCCTGCAACCTGCGCGACAATTACAATTCGCTGATCGATGCCGGTTATGCTGTGCTGGGTGTCAGCCCCGACGATCCCAATAAGCACCGCAAATTCATCGACAAGTTCGAATTGCCTTTCGACCTGCTGGCCGATACAGAACAGACCGTTGCCAATGCCTATGGCGTTTGGGTGGAAAAGTCTATGTACGGACGCAAATACTTGGGCATGGCCCGCACCACTTTCGTGATCGACGGCGATGGCACCATCCTCGAAGTGATTGAGAAAGTGGATACCAAAAACCACACCGCGCAGATTCTCTGATACCGGAGTTTGTTCAGATCAACAGGTTCATCATGAAAAGGCGGTTGAGGTATACCGCTACGGCGAGACTCAGGCAAAGCAAAGCTACGAGTGCCCAGGTTTTCAATCCGCTGCCCATGCGCATCCAGTTGGCACCTGCGATAGACTGGCGGTGAAAGGCAAGGTACGGGCTCATGCTCATGGGAACCAGCCAGAACAGCAGGAGGAAGCTGACCGAAAAAATGGCTTCCTCTTTGCGTTTGCGGCGCCACATAAGCACACTGTAAACCAGCGCTGCCAGCACAAGTAAGGTCATGCCGACGGCGAAATAATCCGGAAAGGCATAGTCGAAACTCACGGCTTTTTGTGCCCTTTCCCACAGTATCCCAAGCATTTTCAGCGGACTATTGATTCCATGACCGTATTTGGATTGGGTAACAAAGAAGGCGAAAGGAATACCGGACATTTTCCACTGCACGAGCAGGAATATCCCAAAGGAGGCCAATACAGCAAAGGGCGCAATGAGGCTTTGGAAGAATGCTTTCCACTGGCCCCAATGGCGGAATAAAAGCAAAGGCCCGGCCAGCAAAGCCAGGAAGAGTCCGGTAGAATAAGCGATGGCCGCGAAGCAACCCCACACCGCGGCACGCCCATAACGGCCGCGCAGCAGGTTGTCGATATAGCCGGCAGACAGCACCAGGTAGAGTACAATAGGAAAAGCCGCGTGCAGGTAGACCGAACCTGGCCAGCATGCTGCGAGTGCCATGAAAAGGCCGCGGCGGATGGCGGAATTTCCCGGGGCTATCCAGCTGTAAACCCGCCCGAACCACAAAGGCAGTAACAGGTTCACAATCCACATGGCGCCTTCGAGTGGTGGAATGCCGAAATACATCAAAGCGCGCAGCAGCATTGGGAATCCCGGCATCCAGCCGCAGTTGCCACAGAGATCGGGAGAACCGGGTGGGTATTCTTTGAACTGCGTCCAGCAGGGGAAAGCTTCGTAGCCTTTTTCGGCAATGGAGAAATACAGACCGCTGTCCCAGCGTGCCCAGAAAACAGGTTGAAAGATTTCCCAGCCGTGTTCCGGAAAAGAAAGGAGGATAACGGCTTTAGAAAGCAGAAAAGCGAAGAGTGCGCAGGCAGGTGCTTCCCAGCCGGATTTCAGCCAGGCGAGCCGTTCTTTCATGCCACTTCTTTCAATTGTTTTTCGAGAAAGCTGAATAAACTGCGCACATAGGCTTCGGAGAAATCGAAGCGCACACCGGCGGCCTCATAGATAGCAGGAACCGGGCGTGTATAGCCCAGTTTGAGCGCATCCATATATTGCTCAACGGCTTCACGTCCTTTTTCAAGTGAACCTTTCCAAACACCCAGGGCGCCAAGTTGGGCCATGCCGTATTCGATGTAATAGAAGGGAACTTCAAATATGTGCAGCTGCTTGTGCCAACTGCTTGCCAGGGCATTTTCATACCCTGCGTAGTCCACGAGTCCGGTGCCGAATTCGCGGTTGATCTTCACCCAGGCATCGGTGCGCTCTTCGCGGGTATGATCCGGGTTTTCGTAAATCCAGTGCTGGAATTTGTCTACGATGGCAATCCAGGGCAGGGTTTGCACAATGCCTTCGAGTTGCTCCCGCATGGCGCGCTTGCGTTCGGTATCGTTATCGAAAAAGGCATCCCAACCCGGCATACTCAGCAGTTCCATGCTCATGCTGGCCAGTTCAGCCACTTCGCTCGGGGTATTCTTGAAAGCATTCAGTTCGAGCGGTGCGCTGAGGAAGGTATGCACCGCATGTCCGGCTTCGTGCACGAGGGTTTCCACATCGCGCATTTTTCCGCTGGCGTTCATGAAAATGAAAGGCATATTGGTTTCCGCGAGCGGGTAATTGTACCCGCCCGGGGCCTTGCCTTTGCGGCTTTCGAGGTCAAGGAAACCGCGTTCTTTCATCGTTTCCAGGCATTCGCGGAAATACGGATGCACCTTATCCAGACAAGCCAGCGATTTGCTCACGAGTTCTTTTCCGCCTTCGAATGGTTTCAATGCCGGCCGGTTGAACGGATCGACCGAAAGGTCCCAGGGCCGCAGTTCATCGAGGTCGAGGCTGCGCATGCGTTGCTGATACTGTTTGCGCAGCAGGGGAACTACTGCTGTCGCAATGGCTACGTGGAAGTTGAAACAGTCTTCAGGCGTAAAGTCAAAGCGACCCATGGCCTTGAACATATAGTCGCGGTAATTGGCAAATCCGGCATTCAGCGCAACCTGGTGACGCAATTTGACCATTTTGCCAAACAGCTCGTCGAGTTTCTCCGTATCGGCAGTGCGGCGTTCGTGCATCAAAATCCACACCTTTTCGCGGATGTTGCGATCGGGGTTCATCAGGTACACGGCCGCTTGTTCCATGGTGATGTCGGCGCCATTCCAGCGAATGCTCATGGCACCCTGGATGGCAGAATATTGCTGCGCCAGGGTTTGCAGTTCGGTTTGGAGGGGAATATTTTCCTCGCGGAAAATTTCTGTGGCAGTGCGCAGGCTGCGGAAGTAAATGCGGTAGGCTTCGTCTTGCGCCTCCAGTTCACTGCACCACGGAAAAGCAATGATGCGGCGGTTGATGGCATCGTCGGCCTGGGCGATATGCGGCTGAATTTCCTGCACGAAGGTGAGATAAGCCTGTTCGTGCCCGGCGTCGGAAGTATCGCACGTCATGCGGATATAGCGCCAGGCAAGATCTTCGCTGACGGCGCTTTCCAGTTCGCTGACATCGTGCAGGTATTTTCTGAAATCCTTCAGATCATGCACAGGTCGTTCCTGCAAGTCGCGGTAAAAAGCTTCCAGATCGCTCCAGCTGGCGACGCGGAGAGCGGAGGGGAGGTAACTGCGTTCTGCCATGTTTCAGCTTCCCATTTTTCGGGGTGTGCTGGTTTTGCTTTTTCCGCCGGCAGGGCCTTTAACGGGTGCCACCTTGGCGGTTGGCGGTGGAATGTTGCGCGGGGTATTCTTGCTGCGCGTATCCTCTGTCAGGCTGTCGCCGGCTTGTTCGCTGCCTTCTTCGGCGGTTTCGTCGAGCTTTTCAAAATCAAGTACGTCGCGAAGTACACCATACCATACGGCCAGTTTGCGCATGTCAGAAACGTAGACGCGCTCCCGGTCGTAATCGGGAAGGGCTTTTTCCATGAATGCTTTGTAGGCATCGTTATCGGCTTTGCCATCAGGAACATGGAGGCCTTCGGCTTCGGCTGCGCGGATATTCTTCAGCACCTGGGCCAGACGCGCATCTTCGCCCGAGGTAAACAAAGCGATATCGGCGAGTACTGAAATCTTCTGGTTTAAGGTGGTGGAAAAGCGCTTGCGCTGCGCGTCAATGCTCTCTACAATCAGTCCATTGCGGTTGCGGCCGATTACATGATGCAGGCCACCCATACCTGAAATGGCGACGATATCTTTCAGTTCCATAGCCTGCAAAAATGCAGGTTTTTTCGGGATGATGTTTCAGTCTGTTTGCAGTCCTTCGTCATACCGCAGCCAAATCCAGTTCCAGGGCTTGCGGCGGCGCAGATAACCGCAGCGCCTGTCGTTGGCCCAGGCTTCCCTTTCGAAGCGTATCATGCGGTAGGCGGTATAGCTGTCGTGCCGCAGCCTGTGCCAGAGATATTCGAGGCCATACCACAGGTAAAAGGGCAGGATAAGCATTTCGATTTGCTGGCGGAGGTGGATGATTTCATGCCGTTTGACGCGGGCCGGCATCTGGTTTTTCGGCAGCGAGGTAATTATAAACGGCCAGAGCGCCATGGTATGGTGCCGCCGGCTGCCGAGGCTGAGCATACGAAAAAGTGCGGGAGCATGGAGTATGAGCATGGATATACTATTCGAATATCGTCAAGGTTTCGGTCAGCCGCTACTAATTTCGCAGCATGGTTCAACGTGTGGTGAGCGGCATCCGGCCGACCGGACGCCTGCATATCGGCAATTATTTTGGTGCGGTACAGAGTTTCATCGCCTTGCAAGACAAGCATCCCTGTTACTTTTTCATCGCCGATTTCCATTCCCTCACCACGCATCCCACGCCCGGCGATTTACAAGGCAGTGTGCGCACGGTGCTTGCCGAATACCTGGCGGCCGGTCTCGACCCCGACCGCACCACCCTTTACCTGCAAAGCGATTTGCCTGAAACGGCCGAACTCTATCTCTACCTGAACATGAACGCGTACCTCGGCGAATTGGAACGCGTGAGTTCGTTCAAGGAAAAGGCCCGCTCGCAGCCGGATAATATCAACGCCGGCTTGCTGACCTATCCGGTATTGATGGCAGCAGATATCCTGCTCCACAAGGGAACCCACGTTCCGGTAGGCAAAGACCAGGAACAGCACCTGGAGATGGCGCGCACCTTTGGCAATCGCTTCAATCGCCTTTACAAAGCAGAAGTATTTCCGGAGCCGCAGGCCTTCAGTGCCGGCGAAAGCCTGATCCGCGTACCTGGTTTAACGGGTAGCGGTAAAATGAGCAAAAGTGCCGGCGATGCCGATTGCATTTACCTCGCCGAACCTGCCGACAGCCTGCAGAAGAAAATCATGCGCGCCAAAACCGACACTGGCCCCACCGCACCGGGAGAACCCATGTCGCAGGAATTGCAGAACCTTTTTGATCTGATGTCTTTAGTTACGCCAGCCGATGCCATTGCACATTTCCGCGAAGCGCATGCCAATGCCACCATCCGTTATGGTGACATGAAAAAGCAGTTGGCGGCCGATATGGAAACATTCATCGCGCCCTGGCGCGAACGCATCGAAGCCACAATCAACGACGACGCCTTGTTGGAGCGCACCGCCCGCATCGGCGCGGAGAAAGCACGGCAGAGTGCATTGGAAACCTTGCGCGAAGTGCGTTCCTGCATCGGGTTGCGCAACATTTACTGAACTTGAATCTGCCTTAGATTTCCACATTAAGCGGTTGTGTAAGCCGCCTTTGTATTATTGCAACATGGCCATGCATATAGCGATAGCAGGTAACATAGGAGCTGGAAAGACTACGCTCACACAGATTCTTGCGCGACATTACGGTTGGGAAATGCAGTTGGAGGATATGGATGAAAACCCCTACATCAACGATTTCTACGAAGATATGCAGCGCTGGAGCTTCAACCTCCAGGTATATTTCCTCACCGTCCGCTGGAACAATATCCAGAAAATAAGGGCAGGGGAGAAGACCGTGATCCAGGACCGCACCATTTATGAAGATGCTTACATCTTCGCACCCAACCTGCATGCCATGGGCCTGATGAGCACCCGGGATTTTGACAACTACAGCAAGCTTTTTGCTGCCATCAATACCAATATTTCACAACCCGATCTGCTCATTTACCTCCGGGCCGGTATTCCGCGCCTGGTGAGCAATATCCAACTCCGGGGCCGGGAATACGAAGAAGCCATCCGCCTCGACTACCTCAAACGCCTCAACGAGCGCTACGAAGCATGGATTGGCGATTACCAGGGCAAGATGATCATCCTGAACATCGACGAACTCGATTTCCAGGAAGTGCCCGAACATGCCAACCACGTGATCACGCAGGTCGAAACCGCACTGAACGGCCTTTTCTGAAAACAGGTGTGCTGAATCGGCAACATTTTACTTCCCGGCTGCAGGTTCGCCCGGACGATATCGATCTGTTCAGGCACGTTCACTCCAGCCGCTACGTCGATTATGTGCTGGCGGCGCGTTTCGAGCAGATGCGCGATGGCTACGGTTTCCCCATGGAAGAGTTCATGGCCGCCGGTTTTGGCTGGGTGGTTCGGCATTGCGAACTCGAGTACATGCGTCCGCTGATCATGGGCGATCAGATGGAAGTGGAGACCTGGCTGGAAGAACTGGAAAGCGATACCGCACGGGTCAATTTCATCATATATAAACTGCCGGCACGGAAAGTGAGCTGCCGCGGCTGGTTCCGATATACTATGGTAAGTCTGGAAAGCGGCAGGGCCGTGCGCATTCCCGATTGGGTAATTGCCCGTTACAGCCTGCCCAATGAACCCTTAGCAACCGACGACTGATTATGGCAGGACACAGCAAATGGGCCAATATCAAGCACCGGAAAGCCGTGCAGGATTCGCGCCGGAGCAAGGTATGGACGCGCATTCTCCGCGAAGTAACCATAGCCAGCCGACAAGGCGGTCCGGAACCGGAAAACAATCCGTCGCTCCGTCTGGCCATCCAGAACGCCAAAGGTGCCAATATTCCCAAAGATACCGTCGAGCGTGCCGTGCGCAAAGGCAGCGGACAAGAAGCTGATAACCTGCAGCCGGTGGTTTACGAATGCTATGGGCCTTCCGGGCTCGGCATCATCATCGAAGCG
>Ga0209990_10001009_pt1 | contig 25550 bp, 24 predicted proteins | sample NOAtaG_6_FD_187304 | JGI IMG/M metagenome (GOLD analysis project Ga0209990, IMG submission 187304) | Freshwater lake microbial communities from Lake Erie, under a cyanobacterial bloom - NOAA_Erie_Diel5S_2200h metaG (SPAdes) (version 2) | ecosystem: Environmental > Aquatic > Freshwater > Lake ...
AAAGCGCCACTCTCAAAGATATTTCTGGGTTTTGAGTAAGAGCAAAGCACTGTAATAATACAGATAAATAGTATTGCTTACTTCACTGTGCAGAGAATTAAGGCACTACAAGATTTTTCCCTGACTTCGGCAGCGGATCTTTCTTTGTACTTCACTTGTTTGCAAAGCAATATATCATTTTTCTTTTCAAAAAAAATATATTGCCGAATTAACGATTTTCTGAAAGCGTGTTTGAAAAGTTTTACTCTAGCCGCCCAATTCTGGCAGGGTGGTTTCATTACATCAGTTATAGCGGTTTTCAAATGAGTACACACTCATTTGAAAACAAAAAATCAGTCCCATTAAGAGTTTTGAGTTTTCATTTTGCCGTAGGCAAAATGAAAACCGCTATAGTAATCGTTACGAATCTTAGTCACTTTTTACTAGGTAGATCGCAGTGAGTAGAATTAATCATAATTTTGCTCACTAACCTTAATTTAGTAAGTAGCTAGACATAAGTAAACTAGAAACCGAGAGTTTTGTTCCGCCCGCGTAGCGGGCGGAACAAAACTCTCGGTTTGGGTTTTAATTAAGTTGAGCTACTTATTTGGTTTATCATGAAGACAACTAATTTGAATATCGGATTGAAATCTGGCTTCAATTTTAAGATTCCAGTTAAAGCATTTGTCTTTACATTTCTAGCGATCGCTACTTTTAGCGTAGTAGTATTTCAAACACCGCAAAGCCTCTATTCCCAAACCATTCCTGATGACTTAATCAATAGGTACAATCTTGCTGTTGCCGATGCCAAGATTGCAGAACTAAATGAAGTTTCCCAAAACTTAGTGGCAATTACAAAAGATAATCCATTCTTGATTTGGCAAAACAAAACCGCACCCAAGGACAAAATATTGGTCGTGACTTGGACAAGTTTTACGGGTTATGACAATCAGGTTGGTCAATCCACTACGTCAACTCGCCAAACATGGGTAACAGTAGCTCCTGAATTACAGAATTTTTGCAAGGAGAAATTAAAAGATGTCCCTAATCAAAGCGATCGCGTTCTGCGGCTAGAGCAACTCCTAGGACTACCTCCCAACAATGGCAAAACCCGTTTTGTTGAATTTTGGGTCAGTCCTGACAATCTATTTCGCCCCAGCGCTGATGACGAAATTACAGATCGCACTGCCTTTGGTGAATTTACCCAGATACCCGCATCCCCTGACGCAAATATCAAACTCTCACATCTTCAGTGGTTTGAAAATTTAAGATCTCAGTCCTATAAAACTACAGGGGGCTATCCTTGGACAAGAATGGGCTATACCTATGATTGGGGAAATCCTAATAGTGAAGTGGGTCTGAGCGAATTTGTGATTAACACAGGTACAGCGTTCGAGGTTAAATCCGTACAGACTACTGATAAATATTGCATATCCTAAGAATCAAAACCCAAACCATAGTTTTGTTCCGCCCGCGTAGCGGGCGGAACAAAACTATGGTTTATTAGTTTACTTATGTCTAGCTACTTAATTAATAAGTTTATGCGTTAACTTCTAGGGGTTTCACCTGAGCTAACAAATTTGAGAGAAACTCACCTTCAATCACTTCTGTTTCTAAAAGCTTCTCAGAGATCGACTCTAGTAAATCACGATTAGCGTTGAGAATTGCTAGTGCTTTTGCATGAGCATTCTCGACGATGGTTTTGATTTCCTTGTCGATCGCTTCCGATGTGGCAGGGCTGACATTGCGAGCCATTTCCATACCACCGAGGAATTGATTTTGCTGCTTTTGGTAAGCTAGAGGTCCTAAAACTTCGCTCATGCCATAGCTAGTGACCATTTTATCAGCGAGTTCCGTAGCCCGTTGCAGATCGTTAGACGCGCCAGTGGTGATGCTACCAAAGATGATTTCTTCAGCAGAGCGCCCACCGAGGAGGGTGGCAATTTGTGCTTCGATTTCTTCTTTGCTCATCAAGAAGCGATCTTCCGTTGGTAATTGCAAGGTGTAACCGAGGGCTGCCATGCCGCGAGGGACAATCGAAATCTTCTCAACTCTACCACTTCCAGGGTTCAAGGCTCCCACAAGGGCATGACCAACTTCGTGATAGGCAACGATCCGTTTCTCATTCTCATTGAGAACGCGACTCTTCTTCTCGAGCCCAGCGACGACACGTTCCACAGCTTCGGCGAAGTCTTCTAATAAGACTGTTTCTCGTCCAGCACGGGCCGCTAGTAGCGCCGCTTCGTTTACTAGGTTAGCGAGGTCTGCACCTGCAAATCCTGAAGTACGGGTCGCGATCGTTTCCAGATCAATACTGCTATCAAGGGTGACTTTTGCAGCATGAATTTTGAGGATTTCTAAGCGTCCACTCTTGTCGGGGCGATCGACCAAGACTTGACGATCAAAACGTCCAGGACGGAGTAGCGCTTGGTCAAGGGTTTCGGGGCGGTTAGTTGCGGCAAGAACGATTACTGTCGTTCCATCTACGCCAAAACCATCCATTTCCGTAAGCAGTTGGTTGAGCGTTTGTTCGCGTTCATCATTACCGCCATACATGCCACCGCTAGAGCGAGCCTTACCGATCGCATCTAGTTCATCGATAAAGATGATACAAGGGGATTGTTTTTTCGCTTGTTCAAATAGGTCACGGACACGGGAGGAACCTACACCGACAAAGAGTTCGACAAATTCTGAACCAGAGATACTGAAGAAGGGAACACCTGCTTCACCTGCCACCGCTTTAGCAAGGAGGGTTTTACCAGTTCCAGGAGGACCAACCAGCAGGACACCTTTGGGAATCTTTGCACCAATTTTAGTGTATTTCTCAGGAGTCTTCAGAAACTGGACAATTTCTTGTAGTTCTTGCTTAGCTTCATCGACACCAGCCACATCAGCAAAAAGAGTCTTGGTGGATTCACCTTCGACATAGACCTTTGCCTTGCTCTTGCCAATTTGCAAACCTCCAGGAGCACCGCCACCACCGTTACGACTAAACAGTTGGAAGATACCGACAAAGATGAGCGGAGGAATCACCCAACTTAGTAATGTACCGAAGAAATTATCTTTCTTGACAGGAGCTGCCGCAAATTCTACGCCATTCTTTTCAAGGCGTTCGGGTAAATTCAAGTCAAAAATAGGGGTTGTAGAAATGACATCCCCAGGAATGTCAGGGCTAACCCCTCTGAGTTGATAGGTGATTTGGTCTTGTCCAATATAGACTCTTGCCACATTACCTTCTTCGACCTCATGGACGAATAGGCTATAGGGAACACGAGGCAAAGCAGGTGCAAATAAATTTGGGAGAAAAATGTTTATTATGAGCAATGCTGAGCCGATCAATAATAGGACATTGCCAATCAGACGAGCACGCGATCGCTTGGGATCTTCTTTTTTAACAGCCATTTTTTTATACTTTAAGATTTGTTGCTAAAGCCATTATAGAAATGTTATTTTACTAATGCTAGGCTGCAAACGTAGGGATAGCCGTCTGTATCGCTAGGAAGACAAGCTAAAAATTACCACTAACAGAAAAATACATCCCTGAGTCTTGAAGGTTAGTATAAGGATTTCCCGCATTAATCAAAGGGATTCCATAATCTAGGCGAAAAGTGAAATTACGAGATGGTTGGTAAATTGCACCCAATCCAATACCCAAAAGAGACTGGTTGCCAAAGTTATTATTCCGAGCATTCCAGATTGCTCCTGCTTCCATAAAAGGTAAAACCTTGACAATCGGAATACCCTCAAGATCACGCACAGCTGGTATCTGAATCTCTAACGAACTTTGAATGCCATTATCACCAACTAATTGACTCTGACGATACCCACGAACAGACTGAGGTCCACCAATACTAAAGCGATTAGAAGAAAGGAGAGAATCGCCAGCTAACTGAAGATTAAAACGAAAGGTAGCAAGAGTATCCTTATCTTCACCCAATCTTTGTACTCTTAAAAGTTGACCTACCCAATAAAAAAACCTTCCATCTGGGGAGTTGTCATTGCGGATAGTAGCTCCCAACATGCCTAACCCAAAATTGAAAGAGGAGCGTAAAGCCCAAGCCCCAGAATTATCGCGCCTGATATATTCTTGGTTAAGATTCAGAACACGAGTTTGAGAATTTCCATCATCAAAGAGTAAATTCTGAAAATTAAAAGACTCGCCATCTAGAAAAGAAGAACTATTCCCAAAGGTAAAACCAACTCCAAGAGTAAACTCTTCAGTTAAAGAACGCACTATTGGCTGACGATATGCTAATTCAAATGTCTGGGTATTAGTAGAAATATTGAGCGTATTGAAGGGTGGCTCTGTAACAGGACTTTGCCCCGTGGAAAAGTTAAATCCTAGTGTTCCACCCATAGGATTAATGGGATAGAAGTATCCTAAACTATAGTTGTCCGAACTGCCTGATCGCGTGTAGCTAAGATAAATAGAGTCACCATTACCAGTCAGGTTTGCCTCTTGAACTGTAGCTCCAACACGAAAGATTCCTGACGATGTGTTTCCATAATTGTCAATGAATGTATTTACAGAGAAGGTTTTCGCCTCGCTCAAAGTAACGTTTACAATATTTTGATCTGGAGTGCTGCCTGAGATGAGATTGGCTTTGATATCAGCAACTAAGGGATCGGCACGCAATAGCTGAAGTTTTTCTTCTATATTTGTAAAGTTGAGAGGATGCGTTGCACCTAGAGCAATGCGATCGCGTATATAGTTATCATTTAACCTACCATCTACTTTCCCTGCTCGTCCAATATCTATACGTTCGATTTTACCTTCCAAAACTTGGATTTTAACAACTCCATCTTTAATATCTTGGGGCGGAAGAAAAGCCCTTGAAGTAATAAAATTATTTTCTTGATATATTTTGGTGATTTTATCTGCAATCTCGCTGATTTGAGAGATTGTGGCGGATTTACCGATTAAAGGAGATGTAAGTTGATCAATTTGGTTCGGAGTGAGAATAGTACTGCCAACAATATCAATACGCTTGATCGAAATTGGAACTTCAACAGGTGCAGCATTTTGAGTATTATCTGTAGGAGGCTTAGTTTGTGCGATCGCCTGATTTTGAGGAGTTGTAGCAATTAGAGAATTGAATTCGGCAGATGCAGGAGCATCAAATTTCAATACCAATAGCTGACAGACAGATAGACTAGCCAATAGGCAAAAGCAGTGTTTGGGGAGAAATAGATGGATACAACTCACAACTTTACCTCATACCTTTGTTAGGTTGACTCTAAGCTAATCACAATCTACGCAATTTATCTAGCGTTAAATTTACGAATAGGACTTACGCATTGGGTAGATATGTTGCGGGCTTCGCCCGCAACATATCTACCCAATGCCTAATAAATTTATTCGGTTTGCGTAAGTCCTACATCAATTAAATTATATTGCAATATATAGGACTTTTAAAACAAGATAAGTACGGAGAAAGCTATATAGCGTTTACCAGTTGGTGAAATACAGGTTTGTTTACCAGCCTTTGGCGGGGAAACAAATTATGGGTAGTGATCAAGAGGGAATGATAAGAATCTTAGATTGGATGAGAGTATTGTAGTGATGAACAAAAAGCCAAATCATGGCAATGTGATTATCCAACTTTTTAGAGAAAGATAAAGTTTTTCTAACCAAACGAGCAACCCGTTGACGCAAAGTGCAATTAAACCTTTCCATGTGATTAGTTTGTCCAGACTCTTTGCCGACAGCCCGATGACGCTTTTGTGGTAGTACACAACAGTAAGCTTGCCAAAAGTCGGTATAGCAAACGGCACACTGGCAATAGACACTGGGCAAGGATAGCCATAATTCCCTAGCAGCATCTTGATCTCGATTGCCGATATACACCCCGACAATTTCTCTAGTGTCACGGTCAATAGCTAAGCATACCCACACCTTATATTTTTTATTGCCAACAAAAGACCATAGTTCATCACATTCAATAGTGAGACGCACTTTTTTTTTTAGGAATTACTTTTACTTGCTGCTCAACAGTACGAGATTTACTGTTGACATAGCTTTGCACCCATTGCAATGAAACACCCGCAACACCAGTGATTGCTCTCAAGGACATATGCTCTAGCAGTAGCTTATCAACTAGTTGTTTTGTTGCTTCAGGTATGGGTTGATTTTGAGGATTACTTACAAATTGGCGGTGGCAATCCTTGCATTTGTGATTTTGTTTTCCATGACGGGTTGTGCCATTTTTGATAACTCTCTTAGATTTGCAGTAAGGACATTCTTGTTCCATCGTTTTTTCCTATTCAATTGCTTCCTTTTTTATACCATTCCCTCTTGATCACTACCGATCTTTTTTATCCCTAATAGCTTCTCAAATACGCTCTTAGACTGCTCGTAATTTCTCAAACATATTCAATAAGAGCAATCGACTCCAGTACAAAGTCTGGTAAACCAATTTTTTGCAATTACTCTTAAAGCAAAATCATGCCCCAGCCTACCACCAGTAAATGCATAGCTCAGTGCAAAATCTAAATTTGAACTGTATCGATCCCTAACGATTGAGCGCAATCCCTTTAAATCAAAGACTGGAATTTTTAATTCTTTAGGAAGTGGCTCCATTTCTGACAATTCTTTGAGTGCGATCCATCGGTGATGCCCAGAATCTAAGCTGATTTTACAAGGATTTTGGCGATCGCGAGTCATCAGACTAACAAGAGGGATACCCATCCAACCATGAGCCAAAATACTCGATTTATAAGCACCTACTAAATCTGAGTTGTACTCGTCACGACTACCACATTGACTAAAAGCATTAAAAAAATTTTTTGGCGTAAACCAATAAGCAGATAGCAGCATTTTGCTTACTGTAGTTACCGCATCTAGTTTTTGTTCTTTTGAAAATTTCTCATCATTTTCTTCTCTAAAATGTTGCCATTCAAAATTACTCCAATCTGCTGTTTTTAATAGTAATAATTCTCGATCAAAATCAAAAGCATCGGGTTGTGAAATAGATTCTGCGGAAACCGCCTGAAGTTTTGGAACTACTGTAACATTTGGAGATGGTTCAACATCAACAATAGCTTGTTTTCGTTTAAAAGTTGATAAATTTTTCTTGTTTTGCCATTCAATGAATGATGGATCGCTCAGTACCTTGTTAACTCTTTCAAGACTATAGAGCTTAATTGGTGCACTTTTGTTTTTGGTGTTTTTCTTAGTCTTGTCACATTCACCCAAGAATTTTTTGATAGCTGGATCAGTAAACCCACGCAGATCTTTGAGTTCTTTGGAAGATATATATTCAGTTTCTGTATCTGTAATAGTCACCTTAGTTATCCTTGCCTTAATAATTTGAGAGCATCAATTAAGCTAATGGTAAGCTAATGGAATTACAGCCTTTTGATTTTTAAAGTAAGTAGTTCGGCACAATTAAAGTCCAAAACATGAGCGTGGTTCATCCACTAAGCGGGCGACCCATGCATCTGTCGTTTCAGATTCATAGCTACTTAGTACAAAGAAAATTTTGAAAGTGTCGCTTAGCAGTGCTATCAAAATTTTCTCTGAGCTTCAAGTCATCACAATGCGCTGTAATCGTAAGTTATTTTAGCAATAAGTGTTATAGAGACATTTTTAACACTTTTAAAAATATTACTGGGTTTTAATTCAGTACACAGCGTTGTAGATCATGTTTGATTTTTATATGTTATATTTAGAGCATAAGGGATCGTAAGGGTTTCGACGTGTTAGTAGAAGCTATCCTTTGATGCAGGTCGAGAGCGGGCTAACTCTCGTAAATCAATGGCTCAAATAAGTACATGCGAACAACATTGTATCTTTCTCTCGTAAAGCAGCTCCTGTAGCAGCCTAAGAACCAAACTTTTCGGTTTCGAGGAGTGATGTATGACTCCGTTAAATGCACCACTCAACCAATCAACGGATGCTGTGAATAGCTTTCTCTGATAGGCATTTCGCTTAAGACTTTATCAGTGCATCTCCCATTGCTAGAGATAAATAGCAGTTCCCTCCACGAGGATTAGATTGGATAAACCTGTGAATGACTGGGAAGTTAGGCGCTAGTGCGGACGGCAGTTCGACTCTGCCCGATTCCATTAACATAAATAAAAAGGCACTTGCTTAGCAAGTGCCTTTTTTATTGGTAATTTACAGTTCGCCGCAAAAGACTAGATGGAGAAAAATCTGAAATGTCTTCATTCTTGCCACATAGCTTTCTTACTTTTTACGTCATCCCTGAAAGCCTTTTCAGACATGGGTTTTACTCTACAGCTTATTGTTAATAATCTTAGCTTAATGACAATGAGTAATAGTAGAATGAGGCTTGCGGAAATATGCAATTATCTAGTTTTGCTGGGATCAAAAGATCCCGTGAAAAGTAAGCTAGTTTTACATTGTTGAGCACAGATTCTTTCACTTTCTTGACCAATTTACGTGAATTTCTTTTGTAAGTATTAGGTGAAAACGTTAAAAAATTTGACTGTCAAATAAAAATTACTTGATACGCTACATGATCTAAAATGAAACGTCTAAACGTCTGACATTGAATAAATTTAAGATGTACTGGTAAAAATATGGGTGAGCCACTAACTAAACAACCACTCGTAGAGGCTCTTTGCGAATTACAGTTTAGTCCTTCAGAGAAATGGGACATAACTTTGCCTGGGCTTTTCTACGCTCAAGTAAAAGATGAATTTCCCGAAAGGACAACACTTAACCCAGTTAGCTTCCAGTTTGCTGTCAGTGAAAAGCCATTTGTCGATCTACCGCAGCCATCTAGCATATTTCCAAGACTCCAACTTAAACGTAGCGATAGCTCTGTAGTTGTACAAATTGGTTCGGATTTATTAGTTGTTAATCACCTACAGCCATATACAAGTTGGGAGAATTTTAGAGACTTAATACTCAGGATGTTTAACAAGTATGTCGAGCTATTGGGAGAAGTTAAGCTACAAAGGATAGGTTTACGTTATATCAATCATATTTCTCCTCCTAATGGTAGATTTGAGATTGAGCAGTTTTTATCGGTTTTTCCTATATTCCCAAGTCCTTTAAACCTTGACTTAGTAGGGTTCAGTCAAGTCTATGAATTTCAGCATATACAACCTAAAGGATTACTAAAACACCAAACGGGGGTTGTTCAAAAAGCTGATGGTAAGTTAGTGTTACTAGTAGATCTAGACTTTATTTCCCAAGAAATTGAGTTTAATGAAGCTACTGAGAAGCCACAAGATCTATCTCACTGCTTTCAAAACTGGCTCAACCAAGCACACGATCACATTGAATCGGCTTTTATTGCATCTCTCAACCCAGATTATTATGAGTTGTTAAAGTAGTAACCATTATGTTTGTAGTTAGAAACTTATCTATAACAGCAAATACACCTAAATTAGCATCTGTGAGTCAAGATGTGGCTATTACTGTACCTGTAAGACCAAGCTTCATTGGCGGAGATACAGCAGTGTCAAAATCCAACACGACAGCTAATAATAATTTTCCCATACAGGTTCATCAAACTGAGTTTGATTGGATTTCTAACACTAATGCATTTCAAAGATTAAAGCATCTTATAACTCTCAAAGATAATTGGGATGGTTACGGAGCCACAGAATTTAACAAACAACATATCAATAAAGCTTTAGAGTTGTTTGCGATAATTCAAAGTTATTTTAATGCCAAGAATTTGAGCTTTTCTCACTTTTCGCCATTTATTGCACCTTGCTCAGATGGAGCAATTTTATTCGAGTGGCGTGGAAAAAAATTTCCAGATCGCGAGTTAGAGATATTCGTCACTACTAAATTAACTGAGCCTATTGAATATCTAAAAAGTAATCAGGACTGTGAGGAAGAAGGTAGCTTTGAAGATATAGGCTTTGTAATTCCTCTACTTGAATGGCTTATGGGAAGTAATTGAATGACTGCCAACTATCAAGTTCAACCTGTTGATAAACTTTTTAGATGGTTGCATCCTGGGCAGTTCAAATGGGATGAAATGCGTCCAACTTCAGCAGCTTTTCGAGATCGTTATATGTCTGTTGACATTGCTGAACTAACCAGTTTAAAGACAAGCTACGAACGCGCAAAAAAGGCAAGAAAAGATGCTGTTGCTTCTTTTAAGGCACAGTTGGCTTTTGAGTTGAAGCAAAAAATTTATCATTGCCCAACTCAAATTTGTGAAGCGACTAATGAAAGTGTCTGTATGGTAGATGTTGAATGTCGAGCATATAAAGATGACGCATCCGTACAAGAATTAACTTGTACTAATGCTGCTCATGGGTGTGTGGTAGGAAATAAGACAAATTCAGTTATTAAATCTTTTGCTAAGACTTGTGATGTTGAAATATTACCTCCTAAGCCAAGCTAACTTGTAACAAATTTTTCGACGACTTACGCGAATTTTTCTTATAAGTTAATTTAGTTGGTGGAGCGGTACTGGTCAGCTAATCGGGGATAGGTACTGAAATACCCATTTCATGTCCACAAAAAATATGCAAATACGTTGATCACGCTTTAACTGTCCAGTGCCGGTGGATCGGGAGCATAAATTTCAGTCACTGCCCATATTAATTCTCTCTTACTAGATAGCGGTATTTAAATGAGTCTAGACTCATTTAAATACCGCTATATGTTTCTCCCCATGAGTCCTCCTTATAGAGGAAAGGAATAGATGTTGCGTTTGAGGCATTATTTTGATTCAGCTATTCCTTAAGGAGTGTCTTGTCACAGTTTAGACAAATTCAAAAAATTTAAAATAAATTTAATCAATTGGTAAAAAGCTGAAAATTCTTACTAGACATTGCGATCGCTCTATTACAAGTATCAGAAAAGCCTGTTAATTTTACAGATTTAACTTCTTGACGTTTCTATAAGCTTTGCGTCAAACTGTCTATTAATTCAATAACTAGAACCAGCATGGAAACTCTGGAATTCATTATTTACCCAAATGGTCGGGTCGAAGAGCGTGTAACAGGCATTGTCGGTTCTAGTTGTGCTGAGGTGACAGCAGAGATCGAAGCAAAACTAGGAATAGTCGCTCATCGTGAGTTAACTTCCGAAAACTTTGCTCAGCAGCAACTTACATCTCAGACGACTACGCAACTCGATCGCGTGTCAGACATGGACGCTTCTAGATTTAGTCAGTGGTAGTAAAGCCCTGAAAATCCAAGTTTTCAACAGATTATACAAAAAATTTAAGTTTTCGTCCATTTTCCCATTAGATCGAAGTCAGGATAAAACCTATGTCGCATTTTAGCCAAGTAAAAACCCAAATCCGCAGTTTAGAACCACTCCAAAAGGCTCTAACTGATTTAGGAGTCAACTGGAAATCTGGAGCATCGCCCATACGCGGTCATCAAGGTGCTACAACCAAGGCTGAAGTAGTGATTGAGCAAGAAAATGGTTATGACGTTGGCTTCCAGTGGAATGGTTCTGAGTATGCTCTAGTTGCTGATATGCAATTTTGGCAACAGCCTTGGACTGTGGAAAGCTTCTTGCAAAAGGTCACTCAGCGCTATGCGATCGCCACAGTGATAAGCGAATCGAGCAACCAAGGATTTGCCCTTGCTGAGCAACAAGTCCGCGAAGATGGTTCAGTACGTTTAGTTCTTCAGCGTTGGAATGGATAATTATCCTGTTCAGACAGTAGAGCATACAGCCTTATCCGAGGTTTTAGAGCCAGATAGCATCGTGAGATCTGGCTTTGAGCCTGAACTTGGTGGTGAGTTGCGACAAAATGCAGTATTTGTCGATGAAACTGTATGTATCGGCTGTGGACATTGCGCCCATACAGCTAGTAGTACTTTCTTCTTGGAACAGGAATATGGACGTGCAAGGGTGATTGCACAAGATGGAGATGATGAAGACTTAGTACAGGAGGCGATCGATACTTGCCCAGTGGATTGTATCGCGTGGGTTAGCTACAACGACATCAACAAGCTAGAAGAAGCGAGAAAACATCAAACTATCAGAAATTTAGGAATTATTGGTGATGGCTCTGCGGCAAGACGTTCTATGAACCAACAATAAAAAAGAGGGGGTGCAAAGCACCCCCTCTTTTTTATTTTTTTTACTTAGTAACGACGACCGCCGCCACCCGAAGGACGACCACCGCCCTTAAATCCGCCTCGACCACCACCAAAGGAGTCAGAGCTTTCGCGAGGCTTAGCCTTATTCACCTTAAGTGAACGTCCCATCCACTCTGCTTCATCAAGTGCTTCAATAGCAGCATCTTCTGCGGTTTCTGCTGTCATTTCCACAAAAGCAAAACCGCGTGGACGACCTGACTCACGGTCGATAGGTAAATGGACACGGGTGATTTTGCCATATTCTGCAAATACGGCTTTTAAATCATCTTCTGTAACCTCGTAAGAGAGATTACCTACATAAATAGACATAATACTTGCTTCAACAATCAGATATGTGTAGAGATAGAGATTTCGGAAAGAAGCCTGTCACGATGAAACAGAAGACAACTGTCAATACTGAAAACAAACATGCGATCAAGAAATACTCATCCGCACTTATTCTAGCGCAGTCATCTTCAATTATTTAATGATCTTGAAAATATTATTGATGATTACTTTGAAAAGATGATTTGCTTATCTAATTCAATACAAAAATTGAGAAGCAAGTTTTTGCTATAACTATTGCTCAGAGATAATTGTGATGATTTGTTTGAGGATATTTATACAGCATGACTCTGTTAAATGCGATGCTGTATAAAAAGTGTTATTCGATACGTTTTGATATAAATTAAAATTAAATTTATTTTAATTTTAATTTATATCAGTCCTAAAGCATTTGTATATTTTGGGATTTGCTGAAGCGCACCCAGAAGAGGTGCGCTTCAACAAATCATTGAGGATTTCTCATTGAGGATTTCTATGTTGTCATCTTTCTTGAGACATTGTTAACGCAAAATAGTAAAAAAATACTGTTGAAAGCACTGCTTTCAACAGTATTTAGTGAAGTACTAAATTATTTCTCCACAGGAGTCGATGACAGATCAATATAACTCGGTTGCTTGAAAAAGTGCTATACGTTAGCGCAATGCAATGTTTTTCTACTTGCTGGAAATCTTGACCTTAGCCGTCTGTGGAGTAGTGGCATCACCAGCCAGTAGTTTGCTAAGTACATTGTCAAATAAGGCATCGATCGCATATTTCCCACCACCATAAATAGTGAAGAAGGCAAAAGATGCAGCATAAATCGAGGATAGCTCAATCGACGGGATCGAGAATCCACCAACTAAAATATGGTGATAATTTGCCACCAGCATTGTTGTAAACAATCCTAAAGCCGCAGGTCGTGTCAAAAAGCCTAAAGCTAATAGAGGTGAAGCCACTAGTTCCGTAATTGCTGCACAATAGGCAAAAAAGATCGGAAATGGTAAACCGATTGCTTCGACATAAGCTTCTGCAAAACTAGGAATATCGGCAATTTTATCTAAGCCGTTATGGATCATTACTGTGCCAAGAACCACTCTGAGCAGTAGTAGTGAGGCTTGGGTTAAGGAAATGGGCGCAGAGTCGGAACTCAGGATGAGGCGACCAATGGAAGCAGCAAAACGTACCGAATTATTCATTGGCTTACACCTTTATGTAACAAAAAGTAATTTATTGAAATAATTTATGACATATATACATTAATCTTAACATAAAGATTTTTTAAGGTGAATCTTTAGAAATCTCTATATCTGAAAGATTACATGGTTAACCCCCTGCTTTGAGTTGTGTTACGATCGCAAAACGACCTTTGTGTATCGTTTACCACATTCAAAGTGGTTTGAAATTTTTTTAGTAAACTCTTAGAGCAAAGCTTATGTCTGCATTGCCTGCAATTGCCGTACTTGCGATCTTGATATTGGTTCATGAACTCGGACACTTTATGGCAGCCCGTGTACAGGGTATTCATGTAAATCGATTTTCGATTGGGTTTGGTCCCGTGCTCTGGAAATATCAGGGCGAGCAAACAGAATACGCGCTGCGGGCAATTCCACTCGGTGGTTATGTGGGCTTTCCTGATGATGACGAAGATAGCAATATCCCGCCAGATGATCCTAACTTGATGAAAAATCGCCCCATTATTGATCGCGCGATCGTGATTAGTGCAGGGGTGATCGCTAATTTTGTCTTTGCCTATTTGGTTCTATTGATCATGACCCTGAGTGTTGGAATCGGTACGGTCGATCAGCCAGGAGTTAAAATCACGAAAATTCTCGAGCCAGATGCACCTGCGGCAGTTTCAGGATTACGTTCTGGCGATATTATTTTGGCGGCTAATGGGACAAAATTTGACACCAGCCTAACTACTTTGGATCGTTTTCAGTCATTAATTGCCAAAAATGCTAATCAAACCGTAGATTTACAAGTCATGCGTGATGGTGAATTGCGGCAAGTGCCAATTTTACCCGATGGGATTGAAGGTAAGGGCCGAATCGGAGTTAGACTAGATTTTACAGGTAAGCCTCATCGTCGTGCTGTACATAATATTGGCGAAGCAATCGATAATGCAACTCAAAATTTTGAGCGTCTAGTTTTACTAACGTTTCAAGGTTTAAAACAATTAGCAACCAATTTCCAAAATACGGCTTCGCAGTTGTCAGGTCCTGTGGCGATCGTGGCGATGGGTTCAGAACTAGTTAAATCCGATGCAGCCGCCCTATTTGATTTCACAGCAATTATCAGTATTAACCTCGCGATTATCAATATTTTGCCCCTACCAGCCCTTGATGGTGGTCAATTGGTATTTTTAGTGATTGAGGCTTTGCGTGGAGGTAAACCTCTTCCCGAAGAGTTACAAAATAATGTCATGCAGGGTGGCTTGGTAATTCTGTTGGGCTTAGGTGTAGTAATGATTTTCAAAGATTCGTTTAATTTGCTGCAACAGAGTGGGTTAAGTCCTTTGTAGTTCAAGCAATCCAAAATACAAAAAGGCGTTGCATTGCAACGCCTTTTTGTTTTGAAAATTACTAATGCAAAGTTTTTTGACAAATTCGAGCATAATAGATAAAGAAATAATAAGTTTTTCGATCAATTCGATACATCACCCATGTCTCTCCTCATTCGTAACGTTGCCATCATCGCCCACGTCGATCACGGCAAAACCACTTTAGTTGACGCACTCCTCAAACAGTCTGGTGCTTTCCGTGAAGGTGAAGCTGTCGTGGATTGTGTGATGGACTCCAACGATCTTGAGCGTGAGCGAGGCATCACTATTCTGTCAAAGAATACTGCCGTTAAATACAAAGACACCCTAATTAACATTGTTGATACCCCTGGACACGCAGACTTTGGTGGCGAAGTCGAGCGAGTCTTGGGCATGGTTGAAGGATGCCTATTAATTGTTGATGCGAACGAAGGTCCGATGCCTCAAACCCGTTTTGTGTTAAAAAAGGCTTTGGAAAAGGGCTTACGTCCAATTGTTGTCATTAATAAAATTGATCGCCAATTTGCAGACCCTCATAAAGCTGTAGACAAGGTTCTCGATCTATTCATCGAGCTTGGAGCCGATGATGATCAGTGCGACTTTCCTTATCTCTTCGCTTCAGGTATGGCTGGCTTTGCTAAGGAAAAGTTAGAAGATGAAGGCATTGATATGCAGCCCTTATTTGAATCCATCTTGCATCATGTCTCTCCACCCGTTGGCAATCCTGAAAAACCTTTGCAGTTGCAAGTTACCACCCTTGATTACTCAGAATATTTAGGTCGGATTGTGATCGGTAAGATTCATAATGGCACGATCACCACGGGGCAACAGGCGGCGCTCATTACTGAAGATGGCACGATTGTTAAATCCAAAATTAGTAAGCTCTTGGGGTTTGATGGACTCAAGCGTGTGGAATTGCAATCCTCTTCTGCAGGTAACATTGTGGCAGTGGCAGGTTTTGCTAATGCCAATATTGGTGAAACGATTACCTGTCCCAATGAACCGCAAGCTTTGCCAATGATTAAGGTGGACGAGCCAACTTTGCAGATGACCTTCTGTGTCAATGATTCTCCATTTGTGGGACAAGAGGGCAAACTGGTAACTACCCGTCAAGTACGCGATCGCCTATTGCGCGAACTAGAAACTAACGTGGCTTTGCGTGTGCAAGAAGATCCCGAATCGCCTGATCGTTTTGCAGTATCTGGACGTGGTGAGTTACACCTCGGTATTTTGATCGAAACCATGCGCCGTGAGGGTTATGAGTTCCAAGTTACTCAACCTCAGGTTATTTACCGTGAACTCAATGGTCAGAAGTGTGAGCCGTATGAATGTCTCGTCCTTGATGTGCCTGAAGATGCTGTTGGTGGTTGCATTGAACGTCTTGGTCAGCGTCGCGCCGAAATGGTAGATATGCAAATGTCCAGTGGTGGCCGCTCACAACTAGAGTTTGTTGTTCCAGCCCGTGGTTTGATTGGATTCCGTGGTGACTTTATGCGTGCAACTCGTGGCTCAGGCATCATGAATCATAGTTTCCTCGATTACCGCCCTGTTGCTGGTGAAATTAGCGCTCGTCGGAATGGTGTTCTAATTTCCTTTGAGGAGGGTGTAGCAACTGAATATTCTCTAAAGAATTCCGAAGATCGGGGTGTATTTTTTATTAAGCCTGGAACTAAGGTTTATAAGAGCATGATCATTGGTGAGCATAACCGCCCTCAAGATCTAGAACTCAATGTTTGCAAGTCTAAACAATTAACGAATATGAGAGCCGCAGGAAGTGATGACCTTGTGCAGTTACAAGCTCCTATTGAGATGAGTCTCGAACGCGCACTGGAATACATTGGTCCTGATGAAATGCTAGAGGTTACACCTGAATCTATCCGTTTACGCAAGATGAATAAAAAACTAGCTAGACGATAAGTAACAACAAAAATAAAGGTACGCAGATAAGTAGAGCGTACCTTTATTTTTATTGATAATGCTAGACTGTCTTTACAGGTTTTTAGGCTATTTTTTAAGTACGTCACTTATGCATCAAGTTGTCCTTGAAATTGCTGGCAGTCGTAGGGTTCACGTTATCTCGGAGCATGAAGACAAGGAGGAAGCTTTAGATAAGTACATCAAGCTTGTAGAAGCTAATAAAGGTTCGCCTGTTACTAGTAAGGGAAAATATACAATTCGCAAAAAGCCAGCTTAATGTCATTTCATGCACTTATCCGAATGCTATCGACTTTTAGGAATCCCCCGAAATGCAACCTTAGAAGATATTAAGGTTGCCTATCGTCGTTTAGCCCGTAAGTATCACCCTGATATTAATCAGAATGATCCTGCCGCCGCCGATAAATTTCGCCTTGTCCAAGAAGCTTACAAATTGCTCAAAAATGCCGAAAATGCCGATAAAGGTAATTTTGACAAAGAACTGTTTTCTAAAAACGTCGCTACGCGATCGCCATCTCACACGACTCCGCCGCCGCCGCCCAAAAACTACAGTAAGCCACCTCAACCCCATCCCAAAATTAAAATTGAGGTGAAGCAGGTTAGTAATAAAGTCGATCCCATCAGTAGCAACCCAGAGTTAAAACTGAAGCTAGATATGTTGCGGCGGGTGCAGGATCTACTGAAGCAAAAAAAATATGTTGTGGCGATCGCAGTTGTGGAAGGAATGAATGAGAGATTTCCTAATACGCCAGAGGTCATCCATTGGCAAGCGGTAACTTACCATCGTTGGAGTAGTGAGTTAATTTTGAATAGGAAGTTACACGAGGCAGAAATCTATCTCAATAAAGCCCTAACCACCGATCCTAAAAATCGAGAATTAGCTTTTGAAGTGAATCGTGACTTAGAGAGAGTTAAACAACTAAAGAACATGAGCTAAATCAATATTTTTTTTATTAATTGACTACTTTAATCTCTCAAAGCCCACAAGGAAAAGCCTTGCTAAGCAAGGCTTTTCCTTGTGGGCTTTTAAAGTTTGCAGCTTAACCCGAACTGACGTGAAATAGTGAGCGCCTCTCGAAAAAATCAATCATCCAGTAATCATCAATTTCTCTATATTCATTTTTAGTATTTCTTTACTTTTGATTCAACACTTCTGATGCTGAGCTTTGAGATGGATGTACTAAAAATGTCACTAGTGGTGAACACATCACTGTGGTAATGATCGCCATAATTACCATGATCGTAAATAGAGTTGGTGTGATTACCCCCAGCTCTAAACCAATATTTAAAATAATTAATTCCATCATCCCCCGCGTATTCATCAAAGCCCCCACAGTCATCGAATTACGCCAATTTTCACCTGAATATCTAGCTGCGAGGGTACAGGCTAAACCTTTGCCTAGTACAGCAATTAGAGTAATTAGCAAAGTAATCGCCCATAAATGCGGAGAATTCAGTAGTCCTATTTGCGTATTTAGCCCCGAAAATACAAAGAAAATTGGCACGAGTAATGAGGTGGTGAGATATTCTAGATGTCTATGGACGGATTCGGCGAAATGACCGCGTGGCATGACGATTCCTAGAACAAATGCGCCAAAAATGGCATGAACACCTATAGAATCAGTGTAGTAGGCGCAAACCATCATGATGATAAATACAGAGGTTAAAGTTTGAATCGTTACTTCGCCATCGCGTCTTGTCCAATAACTAAAGATGCGAAGAATACGTTGTCCGAAAAACCACATGAATATTACATAGGCTAATGTGCCACCGATCGCAATAATTGCTACATTAATGGAACTTTTGATACTGGCAAGCACCAACGCTAGCAAACACCAAGCGATCGCGTCATCAAGGGAACCTGCGGCTAACACCAGCGTACCGAGTTTAGTTTTGATCAGCCCTCGTTCATGCAGAATTCTTGCCAACATCGGAAAAGCAGTAATCGACATGGAAGCGCCCATATACAATGCAGCAGCCCAAGGCGTAATGTTAGAACTAAATAATTCCTTGCCATGCAAACCAAAAGCAGCGATTGCCCCCAGTGCAAAAGGCACTAAAATACCTGCGATCGAAACAATTCCCGCACTTTTTGCTCGATTGCGTAAGAGATTCATGTCGAGGTCTAGACCGACCAAAAACATATAAATCATCAGTCCAACTTGGCTGAGCGTATACAAAATAGACATCGAGGGGTTTGGGAAGAGATGAGTTGCATCGGCAATAATTGGGCTTTTGGGAAATAGCCATTGCTGGAGATTGGGCGCAATCATGCCAAATAATGAAGGTCCTAGCATAATCCCTGCTAACATTTCTCCCACAACTTCAGTCTGACCTAAATAGCGTTTTCCAAAGTAAGATACTAGCTTGCAAGCAGACAAAATTACGGTCAATTGCAACAATAGCTCAAGCAGTAGTTCTGAATTTGTCATAAATTCTGGTGCTTTAATAGGGCGATCGCAATAAAAAAAGTATCCTCTCGCAAGGATACTTGAAATATCGAGATATTACAAAAAAGAAAAAAAGGTGGTTTAGCACCTTTTTTAAGTTTATGGAGTTGACTCAAGAACGCGATCAATCAGCCCATATTCCAGAGCTTCCTGTGAAGACATGTAGTAGTCACGGTTCATGTCCCGCTCAATCTTTTCGAGGGGCTGCCCCGTGCGCTTCGCATATTCCTCATTCAACTTATGACGAATACGAATAATTTCCTTTGCTTCAATCTCAATATCAGAAGCTTGACCTCTTGTACCACCTGAAGGCTGGTGAATCATGATTCGTGCATTAGGCAGAGCATAACGCTTACCCTTAGAGCCAGCCATCAGTAGATACGAACCCATCGAAGCAGCAAGCCCAACGCAAATAGTGGTAACATCTGACTTGATATGCTGCATGGTGTCAAAGATCGCCAAGCCAGCAGAAACTGATCCACCAGGGGAGTTGATGTACATGTAGATATCTTTGTTTTGATCTTCGGAATCAAAGTAGAGCAGACGGGCAATGATCGAGTTTGCCATGCCATCTGTAACTTCTCCACTTAAAAAGATGATGCGCTCCATCGATAGACGCTCGTAGATGCTGATCCACTGCGTAAAGGAGTCACCAGGATAGCGATAGGGAACTCTAGGAACACCGATAGGCATAGTTTTAGAATTTGGTAATTGAGTGATTGGCTATTGGCTATTGGCTATTGGCTATTGGCTATTAGCTTTTGACTCTTGATAGCTATCTTGATGTTGGTTATGGAATTTGAAATCACCTGAGCTAACAGCTAACGGCTAACAGCTAATAACTAAACAAGTGCAGGAATAGCTTTCGGTAAGTCCTTTGTACTTTCGAGAACGCGATCAATGATGCCATATTCCTTGGCTTGCTCAGGAGTCATGTAAAACATCCGATCCATATCTTTAGTCAATACTTCTGGTGATTTACCTGTAGTACGCGATAGGATGCGTAACATCGCTTCGCGGTTAGTTAAGACTTCCTTAGCCTGAATTTGGAGGTCAGAGGCTTGTCCTCTAGTTTGACGACGGGCTTGGTGCAGGACGATGCTGGCATTGGGCAAGCTGGCACGGAAACCTTTAGTGCCACTGGCGAGGATCATCGCTGCTGTTCCCATGGCTTGCCCGAGGCAAATGGTATGGACAGGCGGCTTGATATAGTTGAGTGTGTCACAGATGGCAAAGGCTTCGGTTTCAAAGCCGATCGCATCACCTGTGTACCAAGATGTCCCCGTGGAGTTGATATATAGGAAAATCGGTTTTTCAGGATCTTCGTATTGCAAATAGAGGAGTTGGGCGATGAGCAATTCTGTAACATCGACACCAAGCTGCTGTTTGTATTCGTCGGGTGATACAAGAGGCAACCCAAAGTAAATAATCCGCTCTTTTAGCAATAGCGAAGGTAAGTCAGGCGGCGGTGTGCGTCCGTATGACGAATCCCCGTAGTAGGCGGCTTGTGCGGCGCGGGGAACAGAGCGAGAAGGTCGATCCATGTTTATTCGTGTTAATGACACTAACATTGTTAGCTTATCACAGCGATCCCACTGCTATTGCCGATCTGAGCCAAGATTGATGTAGGGTTAGCCGCCTAACTAATTGTCTTTGGGTGCATCTCGCTTTGGAATATTTGGTAAATAATTTGGTAAATACAAGTCGATTAACCCCCTTGTTCTAGACTTAGTAAAGTTGGGAGACTGCACAAAGTGAGGTGATGAATAGGGTAATCGGTCTAGCCATGATGACGAGTTTGTTGTCTGGGTTGCCTATGTTCATCATTTTTGTGGGTTCGGTAATTGATTGTAGAACTTTGGCTTAAGGATTTAATGTCGAAATCACATTTGCTCCCGTGACTATTACCGTTTGCTGTTCTAGATTCGCCACAGCACGATCGCCTTGGACATTAAGACTTTTTTCAGGCTGACGATAGTTAATATTGCCATTCGCCGTAATTGTTTTCGTGGGGATTAGCCATTCAACCTGATCTGCATTCACAACTCCTTGAGTCGAGCTAAAACTAGCAGATACTTGTCCTGTGAGTTTGATGCGCTCCTCCTGTAGCTGCGCTTCTCCCTTTTGAGCATTAACGACTATGCCACGACTTTTGCTAACTCCTTTAAAGGCAACAGGCAACGAAACCAGTTTTTTATCTAGATTCCAAATTGCTTGTTCAGCTTCAATATCGACATCTAATTTCGGATCTTTGGCTTTGATATTGCCCTTAAAAATAACTTCTTTCTTCTGAATATTCCAATCTCCCTTGTTCGCAAATAGTTGCATTTTGTCTTTAACTTGAATGACGGAAATTGGTACTTCGGAAAAAACGCGATCGCGCTTGGCATCCCAAGTCACCTTCTCACTTTTCATTTCCAATGGAGGTTTAACAGATGTAACTATGACGTTATCTTCAAGACTATAAACATTGATACTAGGCTTAGCAGTGAGTTCCTTACCCGTCATTTTGATTTGATCTTCAGGTTTGTTGATCTGGATATTGCCTGTCGCTTTTAGTAAATCCTGCTCTGATTTCCAAGTCATTTGATCGGCAACCATATCAATTTTTTCTTGCACAGCGATCGCTTTGATATTGCCTTCTAGAGAAATTTCCTTAGAAGCTTGATCGATCGTTCCCTTATCACCCGTTACTTCCATTAGAGGTTCCCCATTGCGATAAAACTTTCCTTTGACCTCTTGGACATCAGCAATTTTGCGATCTTGACGATAATCAGCTTGTTTAGAAGTTATTTCCCAAATTAGTTTCCCATCGGCATCAAATTCAGTGAGGGTGATATTTTGGAGGCTCGATCCTGCAACCTGTGCAGGCTTATTTAAACTTGTGACTTCAGGGCGCAAAAATACAAACCATCCTAGTCCAGAAATCAGCGCTGTTATAGAAAAGATGATGGCAAACAGGCGGATATTACGGCGGCTAAGTAGTTGCATGATGCTTGGAGATGGTTTTAGTTAGATAGGCAGTATTTTATATGATTAGCAGAGTTACAAATTTGTTCAGCATTTAAGTTCAGCATTTAATTTTAGCTGGTTAGAAAGCAAAGGCTTTTCGACTTTTGCGTCTATGCATATCGCTGAGGCTCACATGAAATCATCGTTCTTAAGTCGTTGCTTTTATTGATAGCTATGTCATTTAAGACCTTTACAGGAAATAATTGTTAACGTTAGTTTGGGTTAAGCTGGCAAATTTTAAAAGTTCAAAAGTAAAAGCCTTGCTAAGCAAGGCTTTTACTTTTGAACTTTGAGAGAGGGTTTGCGTAGCAAACCCTCTCTCAAAGCCTGATTCAAATTATCACGCACTCGTTTTTGTTAAAGCAAATAACTTGAACCTTTTGGCTAGGAGCAGATGTCTAAACCACTGTAAAACGTTAAACACTCGATTCAAGGCGATCGCCAAAGGTGAACATTATGAAAAGCTACATTCTTCCAATTCTTGCAGCTACCTCAGTCCTTAGCACCCTCAGCCTAATGAGTCCCAGTTCTGCATCCGCAGGTCCCATCCATGAACGCCAAGTTAATCAGCAGGAGCGGATCTACCAAGGTGTTCAAGAAGGTACAATTAGCCAACAAGAATATAAAAATTTGCAAGCAAGAGAGGCTAAGATAGCTGCTCAGCGTCGAGCCTATCTTAAGGATGGGGAATTGACCAAAAAAGAAGCATTTCGTTTGACTAATGCCCAAAATCGTGCGTCGAGGGCAATTTATCGCGATCGCCATGACTAGCAATTAAGTGTGCGTGAAGTGCACACTTAATTGCTGCATACTTACAGCCTGTTGAGGCTTTGAGTAGTATAGAAATATTTTTGAAAGCAGCGCGAAGCGCTGCTTTCAAAAATATTTCTGGGTTTTAAGTAAGTGCAAAGCGCTGTAACTACTAGCGTTATTATGGGCGGTGTGAAATCCGAATAGCAAGAGAGGTTAGCGGTGATTACATATCAGTACAATAGACTGAGAGTAAACCGTAAAGATGAAGTTATGATCCCAACCGTAATCGAACAGTCTGGTCGTGGCGAAAGAGCCTTTGATATTTTTTCGCGCCTGCTGCGGGAGCGGATCGTATTTTTAGGGCAACAGGTTGACGACAGCATTGCCAACATCATTGTTGCTCAGTTGCTTTTCCTCGAAGCCGACGATCCCGAAAAAGATATTTTCTTGTATATCAACTCCCCTGGGGGATCTGTAACCGCGGGTATGGCAATTTACGATACGATGCAGCATATTCGCCCTGATGTTTCGACCATTTGTGTGGGGCTAGCGGCAAGTATGGGAGCTTTTCTGCTCACTGGTGGCGCAAAGGGCAAAAGATTATCTTTGCCCCATACCCGCATCATGATTCACCAACCCCTCGGTGGCGCACAGGGGCAAGCGACAGATATCGAAATTCAAGCTAAGGAAATTCTATATCACAAGAATCGTCTGAATGAGTTGATGGCTTTCCATACAGGTCAGCCGATTGAACGCATTGCTGAAGATACTGATCGCGATTTCTTCATGGCTCCTGATGAGGCAAAGGCTTACGGATTGATCGATGAAGTGGTTAACCAACGCCCAAAGTTTGAAGTTGCGGCATAGTTTTTTTCATAAGAAGGCTCATATCATGAGCCTTCTTGTTTATAGCTATTGACTTTCATGGCAACTTGATTACAAATATATAGGTCATTAATTTCTAGCAGGTTGGCTACTATAGAGCCAACCTGCTAAGTTCATCAAAATACGGTCTGGTGTGTGGAGTTTAGGTCATGAAATTGTTTGGTACAGATGGCATTCGTGGTCATGTCGGTAGTTTTTTGACTGCCCCCTTAGCCCTAGAAGTAGGAATTAGTGCGGGTAAGGTTTTAAAAGAGCGGGTGGAATTGGAGCGCGATCGCCAGAATGCGAAAGTAATTGCGATCGGGCAAGATTCTCGGACATCGGGCGATATGCTATCGGCAGCAATTTCCGCAGGTTTGACATCCGCAGGTTGGGATGTGTGGCATATTGGGCTATGTCCTACGCCTGCGGTTGCCTATCTCACGGCTAATTCTCCTGAAATCTATGGCGGTGTAATGATTTCCGCTAGCCATAACCCACCAGAAGATAATGGCATTAAGTTCTTTGGCAACAATGGCACAAAACTTTGTAGCGAAACTCAACAGGCGATCGAAGCTTTGCTCGAATCACGGACTCATATCGCTCTTACCAACCCTGCTACAGGTTGGGGCAAGTATCAAGAAAAGGCTCACCTAATTGCAGACTATCAAAATTCCCTTCAAAACTCGATCAATACGGATTTAAGAGGATTAAAGGTAGTTCTTGATCTGGCACATGGTTCCGCCACTCGCGTTTCCCTAGAAGTATTTCGCAATTTGGGCGCAGAGGTGATTTGCCTCCACCAAGAACCCGATGGCGATCACATTAATGTAAATTGTGGTTCCACCCATCTCGAACCTCTCTGCGCTGCCGTCAACGAACATGGCGCAGATATGGGCTTTGCTTTTGATGGTGATGCTGATCGTGTTTTAGCCGTTGATAGCAATGGGCGCGTCGTTGATGGTGACTACATTCTTTACCTCTGGGGTCAAGAGTTACTAGAAAATAATCAACTTCCCAACAGCGCGATCGTCACAACCGTAATGGCAAACCTCGGCTTTGAAAGGGCATGGCAAAAGCTGGGCGGTAACTTAGTGCGGACTGCCGTGGGCGATCAATATGTCCATGCAGAAATGGTGCGATCAGGTGCAATGCTTGGCGGTGAGCAGTCTGGTCATGTGCTATGCCGTCACTATGCTGTCAGTGGCGATGGTTTACTAGCTGCTTTGCACCTGGCGGCTCTCGCCAAGCAAAAAGCCCCCCTCGCCGAACTAATGGATCAGAGCTTCCATCCCTATCCACAACTTCTCAAAAATGTGCGTGTCGAAGATCGGGAATTGCGCCGCAATTGGCAGACCTGTGATGCACTTGTGCAGGCAATCACTTTAGCAGAACAGGATTTAGGCGATCGTGGTCGAGTATTAGTTCGTGCTTCGGGTACAGAACCATTGATGCGGGTCATGGTGGAAGCCGAAACTCTTGACCTTGCCCAACATTGGACAAGTAGCCTCACGAGAATGATTCAGAAACAACTAGTTAAAGCCTAAACAATGTGAGTTCGGGATAATTTGAAACAGTCTTTGAGAGAGGGTTTGCTACGCAAACCCTCTCTCAAAGCCCAAAAGTAAAAGCCTTGCTTAGCAAGGCTTTTACTTTTGGGC
>Ga0209990_10001010_pt1 | contig 25547 bp, 23 predicted proteins | sample NOAtaG_6_FD_187304 | JGI IMG/M metagenome (GOLD analysis project Ga0209990, IMG submission 187304) | Freshwater lake microbial communities from Lake Erie, under a cyanobacterial bloom - NOAA_Erie_Diel5S_2200h metaG (SPAdes) (version 2) | ecosystem: Environmental > Aquatic > Freshwater > Lake ...
ACTGAAGCTCGTCTATTAAATTTGAATAACTTTTTACCTGTAACTTCATGACAGCGAAATTTATCAAGTGATATACGCACTATATCAGACATTTTTTAGCTTTTATGTGACAAAAAAGCAATGTTTATGAAGTTGCTCAATCTCAAGCAATAGTCGATACACCCGAATAGCTCAATATCTTTGTATCTGCGGTGACAAGCGGACAATCGTACACCTTAGCTGTGGCGGTAATTATTTGATCGGATGGATCGCGATGAAACCCAATTAACTGAGTTGAGGCGATCGCAATTTCGGGCGTTAGGTCTAACAATTGGACTGCGGGATAGGACAAAGCTTTTTCAAACCATTCTGAAATTTCGCAAGGCAATTTCAAGCGATCGTATTCAACGAGCTTGGCAATTTCCCAACAGGACATCGCGCTAATGCCAATTACATCAGATTCATGGGCTTGGATTGCCGCGATCGCAGTTTGACTGAGCTTAGGATCGCCATGCACCCACCAGATCCAGATATGCGTATCTAAAACAATCATGCTAATTCCCAATCACCGATCGCAACTGGTTCTAGGGGATCGACATATTCCACTGGCAACCCACGCAATGGGTATTTAGCAACATTAATTTGAGGCTTGTGCTTAGTCAAACCAAAGGAGTGTAATAGTCTCAGCACCTTAGCCAGTTCGCTTTCTGACATGGCTTCAACTTCTTGGATGATTTGCTGCTTTGTGGTGACAGTCATTCGGTTTGCATACATAGCTATGTATGCAATATAGCACTCACAAAATCCTCTCAGTTGTTGGATATGCGATCGACATCTTGCAACCGACGGCAAGCAATAGACCATTAAAACTTTCCAATGTTGGAGCATTTCCTTCAGGGTCAAACCAACGTCTCACCATAGTCGATCTTGTTCTTTGTTCAGCATCAGTGACACGCTCGTATTCTGTAACTAATTTAGACAACCATTTTTTTTCACCCCATAGGATGATCGCACGGTTTTTAACCGCTTCTAGTTGCACTTTCGTAAGCTCTGAGCTATTCACGACTTTATTTAATACAGCGTTCATAATCGGTCACAATTGTAATCTAAAAAGACTAAATTTAAGGGGACTGACTAAACAATCCCCATTAAGGTCTAATATTCGTTGGCAAACATGATATTCATTACCCGTCTAGTCAGCCTTGGATCTGCGGGGTCTTTGCTGAGATATTTCAAATCCCGATCTAAATAATCGATTTTCCAAATATAGTGATCGCCATCTAACTCAATAAATCCCAAATCATGTTCACCATAGGGATCATTGTCTGGGTTGAAGTCGTCAAAGTTGGCGATCGCTCTGGTAATTGCAGCAAGTCGATCGGGGGGCAAGCTTGCCACGCTTGCCGTAGCATTGAAAATTCCCAAGGTGCGATCACCTCGACGAAATTGGTCATTAAGTTGGGCGATCATTGCGACGGTTGTGGACTGAGACATAATTTTATTAAATGGTTGCGGTGCGATCGCCAGTATTAGACCATTTCAAAAACTCAAGAGCGATCGCACTGCAACAGCACAGGTTCGGACGCGAAGCAGCATTTGTTTCTTAAGGCGGGGCGATCGCAAGTTTTGGGTAATCGCAGGAAAACTTGCGTTTAGCCCTGCCGATCGCGACGGTAGCGAAGATGGGCGAAGGAACCGAGCCTATCGTAGCGGCACACAGCAGATAGTTTAAACTGGTCTTATCAACCTAGCCTAGAGAACGCAGTGGAGAGAGCGTAGTGCAGTGTAGTGAAGATGTGAGCCATAAACAGCTATGCGATCGCAAGTAAACTTAGCTCTTGGGACTGGCGAACGGCGTAACGAAGCAAACGATGCGATCGCAATGGAGCGAACGGGCGGCAACATTAAAGATTTGGCGGTAACGAAGATGGGCGGCTAACTTAGCGATGCCTTGGGCTTTTATGAGCTAAGTTAGCCGCCTGTCGTAGTGTCTATAGGATAGATTTAAAAACATGCAAGATGAACTTTAAAGCTATACAAGGAGTACATTCCAAAAATATGTTTTTGGTTTTTCGTAAAAAAACAAACGATTGAATGCGCGTTTAAGAACGATCTTGCAGTTTTTTATATTTACCCTGTAGCGATCCCAAGAGCGCACGAAGAAGTTCTTATCACAAATTTTATAGCGATCGGCTCAGACTAAAAAAGCACTGTATAAGTTTTAAGAGAGATAAAACTTATAGCTAATACCACCCTCTTCTGTAACTTCAAAATCTGCATTCAGTTCGGTAGCTTTTTTGTCTAAATATTGCTTAGACTCTTCTAAGGATAGCTGATTGGCGATCGCAAAACTAATCGGCGTAATTTTGCCATTGTTAGCTTGTAAGGTAGTTAAAAAATTAAATTCAAGCTGACGCTGACGCACTTCAGCTAAATCACCTTGCCTCTTTTTCTCTTTCCAAACAATCCAAGTACCAGCCGCCAATGCAGGAACACCAAGCATAATACCTCCAGCCGCCGCACTGCGATCTTTGGCAGTAGGGTTTTTGTTGGCTAGCGATGAAACGGTCACAGTCAAAAAGATAAATCCTATGGAAAAGAGAAGTCCTGCAAATATTTTCTGCATAGATCGCAACCATAAATCGTAATGACCATCACAGGGCTAATAGAGGATCGGGCTTTGCCCGTCAATATAGATTTAGTTTATCAAGGCATTGGGCCAGGTGCAATATCTCTAAATTTCTGAGACAGCGATCGCTATTTAGCACCTAGCCCAACGCCGACAACGCAGCCACAAATTAAACTATTCGGGCGATCGCTCTAAGCTTTTGCAACTTTCCCCTAGAACGATAGCAAACAAACTTTCAACTTACCGACACGGTGCGATCGCCGATGTTGGGTGCAGCAGGAAGATCGGCGAATAGCACTGTGTCTCTTCGTGCCTTTGTCATGGCGAAATTTTCAAAATTCCTGCTTAGCCCTTCGAGAATTTTGCAAATTTCGTGATGACAGCACAGGTTCGGACTACGCAGTATCAATATGCGATCGAGGGTTTGGGACACTTCCCAATTAAATAAAAGTTCAGTCCGTTGTTTCTGGGCATGGCGAAAATCAAAGAGCTTGGGCATGGACAGGAAGATCTTTGGTTTTCGCTATGCTTCTTTGTGCCTTACGATGCGGTGCGATCGCCAGTATTAAAATCATTCAGAAACTCTACGCGATCGCACTGCATCAGCACAGTTCGGACGCGAAGCAACCATATAGGATCGGGGGATTGGGGGTGTCCCCCATAGAATAAAACTGACCAACGGAAATCAATATTTTCTGGGTACAAAGCTTTGCCATAGATATTGTTTTGCGCTGATTCTCGGCATGGCGATTGCTAATCAGTTACGGGCTTTGCAAACTGATTAGCGATCGCTGTGCCTCTTGTGCCTTTGTCATGGTGCGATCGGTAATCTTGGGCGAGATCGCAGGAAGATTGCCGAATAGCACGATGACAGCACAGGTTTGGACACGCAGTATCAATGTTTCTAGGTAGTTAGCAAAGTGGGCCATAAAAATCTGCCTAGCTCCAATTTCTAATAAGAGCGATCGCTACTGGTAAAGATTTTTTGGCTCACGGAAACGAAGGGACAATCTTGTACTGGAAATAACTGATAACTTAGGACTGCTAGCACGTCGCGATCGTAGATCTTGGGTGCAACAGGAAGATCTGCGGTTAGCGATGTGCTTCTTTGTGCCTTTGTTGCGGTGCGATCGCCAGTATTAGACTATTTCAAGAACTCTACGCGATCGCACTGCAACAGCACATTTAAAATGCGAAGCAACAATTATAAATAAAACCTCTCAACGTAGACAGCAAACTTTTCTCTTAGGGATCGCCTGCGAAGCGTATGCTTCGCCTCAAGGGGGATAACCTAGCAACCGAGTAACTAGCCCCAAGGTGAACAATACCCCTACCCACAAGCATCTCACTCGATTTAACCGACTTGAGGGGGTATTGTTCACCGAGGGCAGTAGACTAAACCACCAGCGGGGCGCTAGTAGCAGACAAAACCTATGCGATCGCTAAACACATAGGAACCGAATTCTGAAGGCATGTCGATTCGACTTGCCGATCTTTTGTGCCTTTGTCATGGTGCGATTTTATTGGCGATCGCTCAGCCTTTAAATCGCCTGAAAAATCGCACTATGACAGCACAGTTCGGATCGGGCTTTGCCCGTCAATATAGATGTTAGTTACTCGAGGTGGTGGGCCAGGTGCAATAACTCAAAATTTCTGAGACAGCGATCGCTATTTAGCACCTAGCCCAACGCCGACAACGCAGCCACAAATTAAACTATTCGGGCGATCGCTCTAAGCTTTTGCAACTTTCCCCTAGAACGATAGCAAACAAACTTTCAACTTACCGACACGGTGCGATCGACGATCTTGGGTACAGCAGGAAGATCGGCGAATAGCACTGTGTCTCTTCGTGCCTTTGTCATGGCGAAATTTGCAAAATTCCTGCTTAGCCCTTCGAGAATTTTGCAAATTTCGTGATGACAGCACAGGTTCGGACTACGCAGTATCAATAGGCGATCGAGGGTTTGGGACACTTCCCAATTAAATAAAAGTTCAGTCCGTTGTTTCTGGGCATGGCGAAAATCAAAGATCTTGGGCAAGGACAGGAAGATCTTTGATTTTCTCTATGCTTCTTTGTGCCTTACGATGCGGTGCGATCGCCAGTATTAAAGTTATTCAAAAACTCTACGCGATCGCACTGCATCAGCACAGTTCGGACGCGAAGCAACAATATCATTAGAGTATTTGGATTTAGATAGGATTTTCCTACTTAGTGATTCCCTACAATATCATCGCAAATATTTAGACCTGAAGCGATTTCTTGAATTTTCTAATACAACTATTATAAGTATAAGTTTATCGACTTCAGGACAGAGGGGGGGCGTTAGAGTAAAACATTTTAAAAACTCTAGCAATTTTTCTATTTACCCATGATATGAAAATATGGATATTTTTTAATAAAGTTCTCAAACCATTTCTTTCCCGTATCACTATTTGAATCTACTTTTAATGGTTGAATATTTACTACTTTTAATGATTCTGCAACATTACTAGTATCTTTTGATAGCCAAGGATAGTACCAAGAAAGAATTGCAATAGCAAGCCAAGCAGGAAGAAATATCTTAGTGATAAATACTGGAAATAACAAGGCTTTATAATGAATATAATCTCTATTTATAAGTGATTTCAAACGCCATCGTGGTATCAGAATGCTATCCAAAAAAAGATGATAATTTCTCACTAAACTCTTTCGTCGTTCAGTCCACATCCCGATAGTGCTTATAGTTCCTTCAACCATCTCTCCAGCCAAATAGCTTAGAACGCCCCCTAAACCCGCTATCAAAATATTTGAGAACCAATTAGCACCTTTACTATTCGTGTAAGAGACACCATATATGGCAAGCAAAAAAGATTGACATGTAATGAACCAAGTCACACGTCCTAATAATAAATTATATTCATGTTGAATTTCTAAACGAATATATTTATATACTTCCCATACTTGTTTAGCTTTGTCACTGGGTTCATCTGAATTACTGGTTAAGTAATTGACTCCAACACTGATGTCTGAGGAGAATTTATTTTTCCTGATTAGTCCTAATAATTTTAATAATTGGACTCGATTTCTTTTAGAAAAAATACCTCTAATAAAACTTTGGATCATAATCATCTCGATAAAGATACTTAAGATTTATGAAATCAGCTCTAAATAAAAGTCTTCATGTCTTTTGCAAACACTTTACAAATCAATTAGGTAAACCATCGATTTTAAGGTATTGCAAATAGGATATATATATATTTGCAATACCTTAAATTCGATTTACCCAACATTTTTCTGATAACTAAGTTTGTACAAGTTAGATATAGAAACTTTAGCTTTACTTCATGATATAAAGCTACTAACGATCGCACTTTGTAACACTTTACGAGCATACAAATCTTTCTTTGATTGATCGCCCTATGCGAGTTATTTGACGATAAAAATTGGGATATTCCTCAATATTTTGGAGATTTGCTTGGTGAGATTGCCAGTATTAAATAATTTTAAAACCTTGCTAGCGATCGCATATCAACATCACATTTAGGATATTTAGTGTTATATAGAAACTGTAAATACAAGCGATCGCAATTGTTCTAGTGGAAGATTAATCATTCCATCCACATATCGGACAATTCCAACTTGGGCGATCGCTTGGATATTGATATCGGCATTGCGGACACAAGCCCGTAAATACAGGATGCGTCATTAAAATTCGATACTGTTGCGCTCTTGTTAACCTTGGCTGATGATCGGTTTCATAGGTTATTGGCAATTTCACAAGATGACCATCAATAAACGTAAAACCATTTGGACACCATAGCTCTTGACCATCATCGGTAAAGTCAGGACATGAATCACCATCAACACCTTTGGGATGGATCGCGCAGACTAGGTAGTTGCTGTGGGCATTGTTGATGCAGCGATCGCAGTCGGGTATTTTGGACATCGGTTTAGGGGAAAGCTGCCAATAATTATGATGTCACGCTAACCGTTACAAAGTGCGATCGCACTTTGTAACACCTACCGATCCTATTCACGCTATCCGATCCAGTGGCGATCGCACTTTGTAACACCATCCGATCCAACGATCGCAGTATCGTCATATCAAACAAAATCAACCACACCCATGACTGCCAAAGAAATCACCGATCGCCTCTCGCAACTTTCCGAAGGTTTACTTTTCCCAAGTGAGTCCGAATATCCCCTAGAACCATTCACTTGGAAATCGGCAACGCTTAAACCTGAAACCATCCTCACGCGATCGCAGAAACCTTCAGACACACCTATCGAAGCGATCGCCCTAGAAGATTTCTTTGCGCCCGTTGTCACCGATGAAGATTGGTTTGAAGATGAAGATCGAGCGATCGCGCAAAGGTATCGCGATATGCAAGGGTTAATCGCCACATTAAAAAATGCCCAAGTGTTTAAAGTTGGCAAAATCGAGATTGATGTTTATATCGTTGGTGCGATCGGACCAGATCTAATCGGCTTAAAAACTACCGTAATTGAAACCTAACAACCTCTCTTTGATTCAATCTGCTTTTGAATGTCGGGCGGCACATTGGAAAAGAAATCATAGCCCGTCAATTTCTGGACATCCTCCACCGTTGTGCAAAAATCTTGCCACTTACCATCGCGCCCTTGCTTGTTTGGCATAACCACAGCGATCGCGCGAGTGCTGGCGGTTACTCCTGCTAAACCTTTGCTTGGATCGTCTAGCACCAAGATTACTTTCCACATCGTTGCAGGCACAGCAATCTTGCCCTTCAACAGCGAGGCTTCACCATTCTTGCCCTCTCCACCAGTGCCATGTCCACCAGCGATAATGTAAAGCTCTTTGCCTTCCTTTGCCAAGTCGCGGGAAAACTCTTCTAGTTGTACCCACACACCCTGATTGTTATCAGGAGCTTGGGGGATGATGTTTGTCATCAAAAAAGTAGATGAGTTCGTCTCCACCGACTGACCCCGATCTTCAGAATTTACCAAGTGTCCGCGATCGAAACCTGACCCTGTGTAGTCTTTGGTTGTGACCCTATACCAACCCTTCGGTAAAGCTGGATCGGGACGAAAATTGTTTTGTCGCTCTGCATCACCCATCCACGATCTATTTAGTTGCCACGAAGCCCAGTTTGCTAGATTGCGACTCTTGCTATAACTCAAAACATACTGAGGCTTGAGCAGTAAATAGTTGTCGGTATTCGCGGGATCTGTCGTGGCTTTGCTTGGATTTCCTGCTTTTAAATTTGGGTTGCCTTGTTCATTGTCTGGTGTTTGAGTTGGGGTTACTTGAGTCGGTGCTGTGGTCGGTGCAACAGTATTTTCAGGTGTTTTTGTTGGCTGTGCAACTGTCGGGGGAGCGGGTGGTGTGGCAGTTTGGCATCCGACAACGACTAATGCTGTTAGTAATATTGCTAGTTGCGATCGCATATGGTTCTAGTGGAATTTGCCAAGATCATAGCGCTTGTGGGATTGGGTTAAGAGGCGATCGCAATTTTGTAACGGTTTAAAGGAATTAGCTCTTATTAATGAGTGGATGGTTCTTTTTGTAACACCAAACACCGAAATTTTTAAATCCCAAAAAACTTAACAAGAGAAGGTAAATATGTTTTTAGTATATCGACCATTTTGCTAGCACCCGTTACATTACTAATAACTCCTTTAAGAGCATTTACCGCCATAGTACACAACTTTAAAAGCCTATTTTCTTTTGGCTTCTGGGCTTCTTCAGCTAAAGTTGCAACTGCTTCCATCGCTTGAATTTTCTGATCCTCAGACAATAAATGATCGTCATTTATATTGGTCTGTAAGGCAATAAAAACATCTGCTATACCCTGTTCATCATCTGTTTTTATGTCTCTTAACGATTGAATATGATTGGATACCTGACCATTTAAATCACCCAAAGTAATACTAGATCCAATTACATCTCCACCAATATTAACTCTTGTGCCACTAGACATATCAATACTGCCACCAGCACTAATATTTTGATTTTGATTTTCCATATACTCTCCTGTAGGATTTAACAATATACGATTACTTTCACCTTGTATCGTTAATTCTTTTATTGAATTGTAATTCACAACAATAGAACTAGCAATTTGAGTCTTATCAACGTTGGGTGTAGTTCCTACCCTTGCCACATATAAATTATCACCTTTACTTTCTATACTAAAGCGAGAGGGATCAAGACCACCGCATCCATTAGCAGTCCTTTCTATAGCTTTCACCAAAGCCTGAACATTTGGTGGTTCACGCAAAATGAGATCCACAGTGTCCTGCAACTGCTTAATCCATTTCTCAAACTCACCAGATTGGAATTCATCAATATCAGGCTTTTTTTCTGATGAACCAAATTTTCCTCGCTTTAAGTAAACCCAATCACACTCAACGTCCTTGAAACAAGTTTGATGATTAATAGCCCAATCACAAATACAAGCCTCTGTTAGAAGGGCATTAGAAAAATCAGTATTAAAAAGTTGAGCATTTGTAAAATTAGCTCCAGTTAGATTTGCGTTACTAAAATCTACATCTGTTAAGTTTGTGCCAGTAAAATCTGCTCCCTCTAAAATTAAGTTACTTAAATCCGCACCTCTCAAGTTGAGATAACTTAAGTTTTTGTCTAAAGGTTCGTCTCCTTCTGCTGTTGTTAATAATTTTCGAGTTTTAGGATTAGCCAAGATAGTTCCATCTAATCGAGAGAATTCAAGATTTTTAGCACCTCTAAAGCTTGTATGATGAATTTTTGTCTCTCGAAAATCTGTATGACCTAGATCTAAGTTGTTAAAGCTTTGATTTCTAAGATCATCTTTATAGAATGAGATACCCAATATTGACGAAAAAAATATTGCTTGATCGCGAAACCAAATAAAATTTCGATCTTCTCTAATTGCTTTTTGAGACATTAAAAATGTTGACAATATATGTAAGCCGATACCTGCAAAGCAAAGCAATAGGTCAATATCAGTTGCTCCTTTTGTATTTGAATATATGCTAATAAAGAATAAAGATGAGAAACTAGTAATTATTATTGTTAAAAAAATCCCAGTAGATTTCCAGAATGAATAGACAATAATAATTCCAACAGTAGATATAAATTCACTAATCCAACCAATTAATATTCCTAAGCCTATAAGTAATAACGGGCTACTTATAGGCAATTTAAAAGCAAAACCAAAGTAGCTGATGAAACCCAAAAAGATTCCACAAATTGAAATGACATTGCCCGAAAATATTTTAAATCCAATAAATACAGGCAGGATGGTTGTGCTGATATAAAGTAAGACAATTAATATAAAGCCTATTAGTCCAAAAATTCCATTATGAGAAATAGCTTGAGAATCATAGTTTCTAATTACTACTAGAGCAACTGAAAAAAAACTCATAAGGCTAAATAGTGAGGTGGAAATTAATCCCAAACTTGCTATAAATGCTCCTGTAAATCTTCTTTTTAAAGAAGATTTCAACTCTTTTATCTTGCAGTCAAATAAATTATTGTCCACGGTTACAACAAAAACTGAGAGGGGCAAATTCACAGCATATGTTCTTGTCAACGGGAAATATTTTGTCAATCCGCGAAAATCTTGATAAATCAAAAGGCTGTGAATCTAAAAGTGAAAGAGCTTCCCTTGGAACATCGTAAAGTAGGCTTAGTTCTTCCATTGACACTCCTTTCTCACGCAAAAAATCATCCATGCGTAGTTGAGTAACTGGAGGATCTTCAACTGTAACTAGTTCTTCGGGCGTGCTATTTAATTCTGTAGCGATGCGACGAATATTTTCCTGAGTTTGTTCTTCTTCCCACTTGTCTTTGAGTAGAACTTGTGTGCTATAGATCGCTAAAAGTAAAGGATGCAGGTCAGCCAGTCCACTAAGTCCATTTAGATCTAATCCTTGGCTTTTAGCTTTTTCCAGAATCTTGAAGCTTACACCTGCTTGCTTTGCTACTGGTCGAATTAATTTGGCAACAGGTACATTTAACTTTGAAGCAATTCTTCTAAGATGCTCGGTGTTTTCTTGATCAAGATTGATAGACTCAGTAGAGTATGTTCTTAGAGCTTCTTCGTTAATGTCAGTAAGACGAGCAAATTCATCAATTGTAAACCCTCTAGCATCTAAGAATTCTTGAATACGCAAATGCACCATAGAACACCTAACTTTATAATATATTTTGATTATTAATGAAAATCCTAAATTTAAAAGTATCAATACTTTCTAAACAGACTTTTTTTTATAACTTTAAGTTTGCAAAATACTTACTAAACATATCAATGTCACTACGAAAAATTCAATAGCGATCGCACTTCGTAACACCCCCCGATCGCAACCCTAAAGCCCCCTCTCCAATCTCTTCACAAACACCGAATCCCGATCGCAAGAAAGCTCTAAATACTCAGTAGCCCTAGTCATCGCCACATACAAAAGCCTCGCTTCATCCGCGATCGCCTCTGACCGATTTGGCATAAATCCCACACCCGCAATAAACACCACAGGAAACTCAAGCCCTTTACTACTGTGCATCGTTAGCAATTTCACGCTTTGCGCTTCTGGGTGGTAACGCTTGCTGTTACTGTCTGCGTTCAACCATTCCACAGGTATACCAACATCTTTCAAAGCACGGCTCAGCGATCGCCCCATGAAGTCCGAACGATAAATAATCGCTATATCGTTCCAAGCTATCCCGCGATCGCGATATTCTCCGATGCGATCGCATATATGCTTTGTCTCTGCGGAAAAACTAGATAAACGGGTAAATGTCGGTTTTGCGCCATGACGACCCACCGATTCAGGTTTGATGAGAACAGGACTATCTTCTTCACTGTCCACAGTCGGCTGCATGATGTTTTTAGCAAACTCGTATGCAAAGCTCAAAATCTCTTCGGTGTTGCGGTAGTTGAGTTTGAGTACAGTCGTTCGTCCCCTTGCCTGTATGCCGACACTGGCAAAACTAAACTTACCCCGTTCTCGCTTTTCATAAATGCTCTGAGCATCGTCATACAGGACTAACAATGACTTAGTTTCGGGGTCAACCATCTGCACGATTAAATTAAACCAAGTTGGTTGAAAATCGTGACCTTCATCAAGCAATACTGCCCCATATTTGCCCTTGGGAATTTTCTCTTCATTTACACCTAGAACCACTTGGTTAACCAACTGCTCAAAAAATTCGCCGCCTCGGTACTTGGTCCGATCGGGTAAAGGTACTTGGTACAGTCGCAACATTTCCGCACACCAGCTATGAAAATGCTGTACCGACACTTTGCTCTCGTCAACGTCTTTATCTCTGAGCATTTGCCTCAGCCTCGATGCTAGCGAGATGTTATAACAAAGTGCCAAGATTGGCTTGTCGCTCTGTTCTGCCAAAAATTGGCAACGGTAAACCAGAATTAAAGTTTTGCCAGAACCAGCCACACCATGAATAACCCGATGTCCGCCGCGTAGACTTCTTGCTAACTGCTCCTGCTGCAAGTCCATGATTTTAATCAAGTCAGGTGCGATCGCAACGGGTGTGATTACTTCATCTTCTTCAGGATCTGGCAACAAAGACGGTTGAATCGCGATATCTGGGAATATATGCCAACGGATGCGATTAACTTGGTGCGGGCTTAGGGTGCGATCGAAATGGTAAGGAAACATATCCCACAATCTCTGTTGAAAATCGCCTCGGTCAACACTGTCATACATCTCATCTTGGCAAATGACTAAGTTTGACTCTATGACTTCGCCTAAGCCTTGTTTATCAAAAACTGCCCTTGTGATATTGGTAAACACCACACCATAGCCATAGGGGACGATGCATTTACCAGCGTGGTCACTGGCGATCGCATGGACAAGCTCGGCATCACGTTCTAAGAGCTTCACTGCATGAAGTACATAGTTTCGGGCTTGTTCTAGGGGATTTTTAACTTGTTTGGGTTCGTTGGTGTTGCGATCGGCGATCGTCCAGTTGGCTCTAGTGACATTTACGATAGTGTCGATTTTCCAGTCTTTGACCTCTAGTACTAATAAGCCGCGCAATGGGTGCAAGACAATGAAATCGGGGTGCAGTTGCTTTTTGCCGATGGGTACGTCATACCAGATTAGATAATCGTCATCAAGTTTCTGCTCTAATCTCACCGCAAAGCGCTTTTCGCCTGATGTCATTCTGGCTACGCAACTATTGAGGGATGGGATGAGAGAGGGCATGGCTATTTTTTCTTTTGTCTAGCGCGGTCAAACTGGCGGCGTTTCCATCGGTAAGTATTGCTTCTGAGTGAGATTAGTTGATAGAAAGCATCTATCAGGAAGTTTAGAAATTGTCGAAAGTGCGATCGCTTTTTCATCTCCTGACCCTTTTAAAAATGCACTCATAGGATGCTCGATCAGTAATTGAATCAACAGCCCGTCTCGCAGTGACTAACTCCCATCCGCTTTTTCCATATATATTCATCGTCTCTGTAAAAGTTGAATCGGGGACTGCTTCAATGGTGTATTCCCATTCAACAGATCGAGGCTTTTGCCCTGCAAAAAAATTGAGTAGCAGGATCAAAAAAATGCCAACCAATGAACCTGTGCTAATGATGTCCTTAAAAGTTGTAAACAGTTCGCTAAACTTGAATTTGTTGATTAAGCCCAAAGCAGAGCTTGAACTCTTGTCAGTTGTCTTGCTAGGTTCGTATTGACTAAGGGTAGTTAGTGGCGGCTTTCTTGGCGTAATAGTTGCTGGTACAGCAATAGAAAGTGGTGGCTCGGCAATGGTTTCAGGAATAGGTTCTACTTTTTTCTGAGGCAAACCGTTCAACTTTTGTAATTTCTGCCATTCCTGTTTTGGCTGTCCTTTAATACGCCCAAAAAACTTGATCGCCTCAATACTTGTAAGGTCTTCAGGCGATAGCTTATCAAGCAAAGCTTCTAAAATTTTGCGTACAAGTTCTTCATAGTCAACTTCTAGATTATTGGGACGGTTCATGACAATAGATAATTGTTGCCCCGTTTGATTGACTTGTAAAGCCAACTCTGACTGTTGCAATGTCTCCGAGATTAGACTTTTAATATCTTCAATGTTCATTATTATTTTTCCAGTAGAGCAGCTTAGGATCTGCGATCGCAGTCTTCAGGTGACGCGATCGCTAGTACACATTTTCTAACTCAGCAAATCAACCAACTCAGCCTTAGTTTTTTTGCTATAACCTTTAAGTTTTTTATCCTTAGCCATAGCTTTAAGCTCGGTAAGACTCAAAGAATCAAGAGATTGAATTGGCTTAGGTGCATTGACCTCAACTGGTTCTTTTACACTCTTAACATTGAGAGTAAATACTTCTTTGAGGGCATCCAATTTTTTTCCCTTAGTAATGCCACACTTCAGCTTAGTCAACTCATCAAGGCTTTTCCAGTTCTGTCTTGGTGCTTCGGCAATACGGTTGACGGCAACTAATAACTTAAAGCCTTTTAAAGCACTATTAGGCTTCTCCGACACATACTCTAAAGCTCCTTGGATCTGCTCGTAGGAAGCAGTAGCAAGGTCTAGCTTGGGAACAATCTCTCTAGCCAATACCTTGGTGAGATATTCTGCACTTTCATCATCGTCAACGATGACACACCAAGCCTTTTCTAGTCCCGCATTTTCTGCCGCCGCATAGATAAAGGAGTTCGCTACGACCACATACTCACCCTTGCTGACCTCTTTGACGATCACAGGAATCCAGTTCTTACCGCCAGAAACACTCAGGGCTTGTGAAACCACATCTAGAACAAATTGAGGTGCATCGGTGGGATCTGGGACAGTAATCTCATGTAGCCACAAATGCATTAATTGGATGTTATTAGTCATTAGATGAAATACTCCTTAGCTAAAGCTTGATAATATTCTCTGGCAGTTTTATTGGCATAGACAGCAGGAATATTGGAAAATCCTGCACTAGCGATCGCCGCAAAGCTTGGCATCGTAAATATATGCTTGTCCTTCTTAGCTGGTTGCCAATAGCAACGAGGATAAAAGTAATGGGTTAGGTCAAACTTTTCCTCTTTTTTGGTTTTTTCAATTAACTTGTCAATCAAATGTACCGCAGCCTCCCGTTGTGGCTCAGTCATACGTTCACCATTGAAGAAAACAGGCAATACCTTGGGACTGCCTGTTTTGCGCTCCCGCCTAATCTGGGGAATTAACTGTGAAATCGCTTGGGCAGCATTTTTGATAGAGAGAAAGTTGTTGTGCTGAATTGGGGTAAATACCACATCAGCAGCATAGACAGCACTCTGGCTAAAATATTGCCAATTGGGAGGGGCATCGATCAGGATGTAGTCATATTTGTCTCTAAAAAATTCGTCAATCAACTCGCCGAGCCTTTCTTTCTTCGCGCTTCTCTGAATGCCTCCATAACCATCTGATTTAGCTAGGTCATCATCGGCGGGTAATACATCAAACCCAAACTCTTGACCTTTCTTAGTTTTTAGTCGAAATTCCTGCACTGCTTGCACTGGATCGAGGCGGCGATCGTCTAAGCACTTGTACAAAGTTACTGACTTGGCAGGACGTTGCAAATATTGGGTGAGATCTCGTTGATTAGGGTCAAAGTCAATCACTAAAACCTTTTTGCCAAGCAAGTTAAGAATACTGGCTAGATTGATCGTGGTTGTGGTTTTGCCCACACCTCCCTTGTTGTTGTAAACAGCTACCACAAGGGCTTTTGATGGGTTCTCAATCTTGTGCCTAATTAGGCTCACTGTCTCATCTAAATTAGTTTCATCGGTTGCCAAGCATTCTGTTACAGGAAAAACCACCTTGCCATGCTTGCGAAATAGTTGCCAGTGTTTGCTATTGGTGATCAGTCCCCACTGAGCGCTATGGCTATTGGGAGAGAGTAGATACCCATGCAATTGCCTGACCGTTGAAAAATATTGAGCAGATGGTGGAGCTAAATTGACATCTCGTCCCTTTAGTTCTACGAGCAGATAGGGATTGGACTTCGTTTCTAAAAATATGTCTCCCTCCCGATTGTATCTAGCGGCAAAATCAACGGCTTTACCCGCAGGACTAGTCTGAAATTCTGGAATTCTCTCCCTTTGATTAAATCCCAATGTGTCAAATAACTGAGCCACCACAAAATTTGTGGTAACGACAGACTCTTGTGCCTCTGGTGGCAAGTCTTTCCATGATTGAAGTAACGGTGATATGGTCATTTTTAAGTTGTGATAATTGAAAATTCCTGAAGCCTTAAACTTATTCCTCCAAACACTCTGCAACTGCATTTAACTCAGCCATCCCTCGCACTAAGCGATCGCGCAAAGCATCGTCAAGCTTGGGATTTTGCAAAGCTACCTCTTGGATGGCGGCTAACCATTGTGCGATCGGGACATGGCTAACGGCGGCACGTAGTCCCATATTTGTGAGTATCGCAAGGTAAAAGCCTTTGCAATCCTCTGGGTAGCCGTAGTCATAGAAGCCATCCATTAGCTCTAGTTTTTCGGGGGTGTATTCGAGGTATTGTTCTAGGGTGATTGGGGTGCGATCGGGTTGGGGTTGGGGGAGTGGTGGTTGTGTCATGGGTGTTATTTGAATAAATCTTTGAGTCTTGAATCATTTGCAATTACTTTATTAAGTCTTTCACTTAGAGGATATAGCTCTGCTAATTTAACGTGTCTAAAACCAGATGAATCAACTGGTTGAATTAGATCAATTAGTTCTGTCTTGATAGATTCAATCTCATCTACATCTTGATTTGAGCAAACTAAAGTTAGTTTTGACAAAGATGCTACCGTTAGATGAAAGTCTTGCAAATACGAGTCTTGAATGGCTCCTCTTGACTTTAATAAATCTGAAAAAAATCCCTGTGCTTCCTGATAAAGGTCGTATAGCTTCTCACGCTGCCACCTTTGCGTTTCTCTATGAAACTGCAATTGATTAGTAGAAATTGAAACTATAAGAACTACAGATACATTGATCAGTGAAGCTGCAACTACTTGATGATGTTCTAACCAATCTAAAACAAACAAAATATTTATATCCTTAATCATCATTCCCTCCATCGTCTTTACCCATGCGGTACTTGATGTCATAGTTGATGATGAAATCTAGCTCTTCATCGGTGAATCCGTAGTGTTGGGCTAGAACGCGATCGATTTCGTCAATTATGGGTTTGACACCTGTGTACGTTAGGGCTGCATATCTAATTACATCTCCACTAGTTGTCTTAATTTGCTCTAAAGTAGATTTTGACTCCAAATCATTCATAAGTTTAGAAGAGAATCTCTTGAAATCTAATGTTGTAAAAAGTGATGTTGCGATAGGAAATGCGCGGACAAGTGAATCACCAAGATGGAAGCAATCAGAGAATATATTGAAATAAATATAAAATATACTGCTATTCATAATGCAACACATTAAACTTGCTTCATTCTCTGTTTGAAAGTATAAAAACCTTGCGTGTGCGGGAGGAGATTGGATGCCATTCTTTTCGTAAAATGGCAATCTATCCATTGATTTAACCCAGTACTGAGTAGCTTCCTGATAATGCACAAAATACTGGTTTTTTTGCTTGGTTGTATTTATATGTCTCACAGGAATACTGCTTTTGCCAAGCATTTTTTTTAATAGAAGGATAGTGATATTGTCCGATATTTTTGGAAGTATGCTAGGTTCAATTTCCAAATCAATTTGACAGTAATACAAGGCATATAAAAGATTGACTCTCTCCTCTGAATACCAGCGAAGAGACTTTGTTGAATATAAATTTGTTGCTGATAAATTACCCTTTTTAGCAAGAAAAATAGAGAGCCTTAAATTTACTCCATCAAAAAATTTAGATGGTCTCACACCAAAATTAGAAAACCACATAGAATGAGTATTTGTGGAGATTTGATTTGATAGAGATGTCATTCTATCCGTTGCAAAGGCACTCATAGGAACAATCATTCCTAACATAGTCCCAATACATGACAATCTAAGGCTTTTTTCAATTACATAAGAATATAAATTGCCACATTTTTCAAGCTGATAACTCTTGACTGAATATACTTGTTTTACTTTGCTATATTCAACATATGGAGGATTGCCGATGATCACATCAAACCCACCCTTATTAACAATCCCATAAAACTCTACAAACCAATGGAAAGGCTGATGACTAGCTTTCCACTTTTCAAAAGCTGCTGATTTTTTAGACAATCCGATCTCGTACTCATCTGCTAGATACCGATCCAGTTCATCTTTCAGTCCATTAAGGCTGTTCCGCAGTTCAACTTTTTTCGTAGCAAGTTCTCTACCATCAACTTTATCTTGAGACTGTAAAGACTTAAATTTTTGGAAGATGACATCAACAGCTTTTGCTTTGTTGTCAATACGATCCATATCATTAAATAAGTCAAGCTTAGTTTGCTGATTACCTTTAACCGCTCTTGCAACCTCTTCATGGGTTGCAAAGCCAACAAGGGTATTACCCGCACGAATATTAAAGTCAATATCTGGTAATGGCTCTATACCGTAGTTAGGCTTCTTAGCATCCGCTTCAACCTGAGATACCAATTTTAAAAACAAGCGCAACTTACAAATTTCTGTTGCCTCCTCCATAATGTCCACACCATAGAGGTTATTGATCATGATGGACTTGAGAATAAAATAGCGGCGATTGGTATGTTTACCAACATTCTCAAGGATTTGTCTAAACTCTTGATGCCTCTGTGCTGCTTTCGGATCATCAGATCGATCGTAGTCATCTATAAAGCCTTGCATCCTGTCCAAACAAGCATCATACAAAGGTTCAAGGATATTCAGTGCAGCAAACAAAAATGCACCAGATCCACAGGTCGGATCGAGTATGGATATCTTTTCGATCGCACGGTAAAAAGCCAAGAGAAAATCCGCACCCTCACAGCTAGCGATCGCATCTTGAGCAAATTGCCTGATGTCGAGGTTATAGGTAATGAGGTCGTTAATGTTGGTGATTTCACCGTTTCTTAATTTCTCTCGCAAATCAAGACAGCGTGTGCGCCTTGCAACGTGTTCGCGCCATGTCTCGGTAGGCAAGGTATACTCAGCACTTGCCGCTTTATTCCAGTTAGTCCGCTTAGAAACATCGCTAATTCCTACGGCAATATCATCGGGTAAGGCAATATCAACACCCTTTCGCACAGCTTCATAGATATACAAGTCTGGGCTATCTCGCAATAGTCTCCATAATGTCCCGTCAGACTCTTTCTGAGTTGCATCAAACAGGTAAGGAATAATGCAATTTTTACTGATGTACTCGGTGATATCTTCCTTGGTATAGTACGCGCCCATTTGCTTTTGGTTGATGTACTTCTCAAAGATGTAGCCAAGCACATCGGGATTAATTTCTTTATCGCTACACAGTGGGCGATCGTCTAAAAGCCAATTGTAACCATCAAAAAAGTTGAAGATAGCAATAAAAGCATCATCACTGATTTGAATGTCAGGATTAGCCTGTTCTAGTGGATGTTCTTCAAACAAACCACCATTGAGATAGGGAATTTTACCCAGTAATTTGTCTAGCTCTGGTGTACGCGCTTGCTTACCTAGTCCATCGTGAAATAGTCTAAGCAGAAAGTAACGATAGAAAGAGTAAAACTGGTCATTCCCATGTTCTTGCTGACATAGTGCTAATCGGTCTTGTAGATAGTTGATATTCCCATCTAGAAATCCTTTTTTCTGCATGAAATAAATAAACATCAAGCGGTTAAGCATCAAAGAGGCATACCACTCTTGATCGAACTTTGATTGAAACCCAGAGATGAATTTTAGAAACTGCTCATGTTGCTTTTTGAAGTGATCGTAAAACTTTTTCGTGACCTTATCAACGTCAAGCCCTTTTTTAACTCGACTGGTTACATCAACTAGCGTTAACTTTTCTTCCTCTTCAAAAGAAATCGCGATCGCATCTAACTTTTGTAGCAATGCTTCACCTGATTGGTTAGGATAGACTTTCTGCTCCCGCCTTGCGATTGGTTTACCCTGCTCTCGCTTTACCCATTGCCAAATCTGTTGATTGCGATCATAGTAAACGATGAAATGCTCACGGCTATATTTGAGCGCTTCTTTGTCGATCTTTGACCTTGTGGCATAGTTAGGGATGCTTTTACATCCATAGACAACCATTCCCCGTTTTTGGGAGATCTGTTCTAGTGGAAAATCTTGACCGTCAATAGTTAGCAAAACTTCCTGACTTGATGCGTTGTCCCACCCTAATTCTTCAATGAATAGTGATTGGAAATCTTGCTGTTTGAGATAGTTACTAGCTTTCTTGCGATTGATAGGCATGAAATTAACCTTTTGATAGACCTAAAGAACAAATAATTTGCGGTTCGTGGTGACGTTCATCTTCAGAGATGATGCACAGGCGATCATCCATGCGTAGCCCCAAAACAAGATTGGCTAACTGTTCATCGTCTATCCCATCTTTGAACCTACGGTTAAGTGTATCGATCGCAGACTGTCTCAGCGGATAGCGATAAATCTCTTCGACTGCCTTGGGTAAATCTGGCGGTACAAGTAAAGGATTACGCTCTTGTTCATGTTTTACATAGCGATCTAGACGTTCATAGGATCGAAATCTTGCACTCTTGGAACTGCCAAGCTGCCCACCCGTGTTCTTTTCTTCCTTGACTAACATCTTTGTCCCCTTGCTGACCAGTTCATGATGTTTTTCATCTCTTGGTATCGCTGGGGTGTTTGGTTCGCAAGCCGCTAGTCTGAGAATAGCTAACTGGGATTGGGTGACACTATTTCCATTGCGATCAACATAGGCTAAAGCGTCATTACCTTCAGCCGTGCGGACATAGATCATTACGCCTTCGGGCTTGGTTGCTTCGGGACTATGCGATCGCGTTGAGTATGAGACATTCGGCAATGACTCAATGGTTTTCTTGAGAGACGGGTTTTTATCAGTGGCATTTTTCCAAATCTGGTAAGCCTCAGAAGTCAGGTCAACCTCGTTGTCATCTTCGCTATCGTCATAGATACCAGACTTCTCGTTGTACAAGTCCCTGACAGTTCGCGCCTCATCATCCTCAAAGAATGATTCATCAGTACCAACAACCTCAGCATTTTCTTCTAGTCGCTTGCGTAGTCGGCTTCTGAGTTTAATCAAGTCCTCCACACCGTCGGCTGGCAAAAATGAGTAACAAAGAATTTGCTCTGAGTCTTGACCGATACGGTCAATCCGTCCTGCCCTCTGGATGAGTCGGATAATTGCCCAAGGCAGATCATAATTAACGATGATGTTGCAATCCTGTAGGTTTTGCCCTTCGCTAAGTATATCGGTGGCGATTAATACCCGTAGCTCACTGATACCTATACTCAAACGGCTATTACTCTTAGGACTAAACTGATAGGCAATTTCAAAGGGGTTATCGGTGCTACCTGTAACTGTGGCGATTTTATCAATACCAAATTTTGGTAACTGCTCGCCTAAATAGTTTGCCGTGTCAGCGAACTGGGTAAATATCAATACCTTGCGATCGCTATGGTCGATTGTTAGCAATTTCACCAATGCTGCCAACTTTCGATCCTTCATGGCTTCCCATTGTGGACATAAATCAATCACCTTAATTAAGGCTTGAGCATCGGCTAGCAATGCCTCTTTGAGTGTTGGCTTAAATAGATTTGCACGTATCCACTTGAACCGCTTTTTATACTTACTGGCATAGAGCTTATAGACAGCTTCGGCACGTTTTTGATAGTCACCTTCCGAACTACGCTCGACATCAGCGCTATCCCCTTCAGCTTCTATGTCAGCATTTGTCGATGCTAAAGAATCTGCATCTTCATCAGCATTTTTGGTGTCTAACAGGTCTGCGTCCTGAGTACCTATAGGAATTTCTAGACCATTGGCGATCGCATGGAGAAAAATGTAATTTCTCAAGATATGGCGATCGATCGATTGCAAAAAGGCTATACCACTGCTTTCAAGCCGTTTAAACAAGTTAGTCCGACAGAAACCCATTAACCGCTTTCCTGCGCGAGACAAACCATCAAGGAGCTTTTGCTCCTCGTTGGTTGTGGGCTTCATTGGCTTATCAATGGCAAAGTTACCTAGACCATACCGAGGCAAGCTCAGAGCATTGATTACGTCAACTACGCGATCGCTATATAGCAACGCATAGGGATCGTCCATTGCCGAATTAATTGCAAACTTAGCAGTTTTGGGTATGCGATTGGGGAAATACGACCGTGAACCATCGGGAAATTCTAAATACTTGCGCCCTGACTCATCGGTTTTGGCATAGTTATTCTTGATAAAACTGCGAGTGCGTCTGACTGTGAATCGTTTTGTCAAGTCTCGCCAATCATCAGGTTCTTGGCTAAATTCAAAGGCTTTTAGCGATCGCGGATCGGCTTGATGCTTCTTTCTAAATTCCAGTTCACCACCAATAGAATCTATATACTTTTCAGGTCGTATGGTTAGATTCCGATCTTCTGGGATAAACAACTGGAACTGAGAAGAGAGATCGAGATAGGTTTTGTTATAGGGTGTAGCTGTCAGCAAAATACATTTGCTATCGTTTCTTTCGATATATTCCTGAATAGCTCTAAACCTCTTACCCTCTCGGTTGCGGAGGTTATGACTTTCATCAATCAGTACCACTCGATAACGGATTAATTTGGGGAGATCTTCTTGTACCTTACTAATCGACATCACCTTAGCAATCAGTCGATACTGGGCTACATAGTCTTCCCACATTGGGACAAGGTTCTTAGGACAAATAATCAAGGTTTCTAGAAATGAGTCATCCTGCAACACTCTAGCTAAGGCAGTGGCGATCATCGTTTTCCCAAGTCCCACAACATCGGCAATCATCACGCCGCCGCGTCTATTGACAGAACGAGCCGCAATCTTGACGGCTGCTGCCTGAAAATCAAACAGCTTAAACTCTTTCGGTAAGCGGTATTCCGATATTCCTGCTCTTGCCTCTTGAGATAGGTGATAAACCATCTTCAGGTAAATGTGATATGGCGGCGTTAGTTCTTCCCTAGCCCAACTCTCATCAATGACTTCCGCTAGTTCCTTAGAAATATCAACACAAAATTTATCTGTCCATTTGTCTTCAAACCATTCTTCTAACGTTGCCGTCGCCACATGGTCATTAACATCTATGTTGAGTTCACCTTGTTTCGACAGTCCCGAAAAAGTGAGATTGCTACTTCCCAAAAATCCGATGCGTGGTGTTTTCTCTGGTACATGGACTAGATAGAGCTTGGCATGGAGCGTATGACGCAAAAACAATTTAACCGTAACCTTTCCCGCCTTCAACTGGGCGCTTAACCTCCTTAGCGCCGCTTCATCTTGGTTATTTGGTGCGCCATAGGTTAATTGGGTGCGAAACTCTTCCACATACCTACGCTTGCGCCTCGTTGCCTCTTGAAGATCGATACCTTTATCTTCGCTATTCAAACTTAAAAAAGCTTGCAGATCTTCTTTTGGTAAGGTCTGCATCCCCACTAGCAAACGACATTGTGAGTCTTCAGTTCCCGCAAATTTCTCGATCTCATCTTCGATAGATCGCCATCCCCTCAAATTGACATAGCCAACGCAGAAATCAGCCCTAGTCGCACCATCCAAAGTACTTTTTAACTCTGGGAGTAGCCGTTGCTGCATATTGTCAAAAATTCTCGGCATCGTACCTATCCCCTTAATTCAAATACACGTTGCCACTGTTCCGCAGACACCTTGAAATTGGTGCTATTCGGCACACGGATCACCGTCAAATCTTTCAGCACTGGATCGTTTAACAGGTCCGATCGCAACAAAGGCTTATCGACTAACTTGCTGGTAAACCTAATCTTGGTATGCAGTGAAGTGGGCGTAAGTTTACTCGTCTCAATCCAGTAGCCAATATCAGGACGGGATTCCCATGTTCTCGGTGCTTCAACTATCTCAGCGATCGCATAGATACCAGCCTTCGCGCCAGCAATCCAAATCAACACCCCGTCACCGATCGCCATGTCTTTCGCATAACGAGTCACTAACCAAGGCATTAACGCAAAATCTTGGATTGCATCAACGATGCGGTAATACTTAGGATTTCCTTGAAACAGCCAATGTGTCACTTAACAATTTCCACTAGAACCAAATTTTCCACTAGAACCAATATCACCTGATATGCGATCGCCCCAAAAATAAGCTCTACAAAAAGAGCCTAAATCTAGAAATACTGATGCAAATCCTTCCCTCGATCGCCTAAATCAACAACCGCCTGTTTTAGTAAGGCGATCGCCATCGGTGACGGTTGATGATGTCCATTGCGCCATCGACTAAGCGAAGGATAGGATATGCCAACTTTCTTCGCGAGTTCGGTCTGGGTTAGATTTAACCTTGACTGAAGCTCACTAATTAAATTTGAATAACTTTTTACCTGTAACTTCATAACAGCGAAATTTATCAAGTGATATACGCACTATATCAGATGTTTTTTAGCTTTTGTGTGACAAAAAAGCAATGTTTACGAGATTGTGAATTATTTGAGCAATAGTCGATATGCCCGAATAGCTCAATATCTTGGTATCTGCGGTGACAAGCGGACAGTCGTGAACTTTAGTTTTCATCTTTATAGCTGTTATATTGTGAATTAGTTAGATACTTTTATGGAGATATAGATATGACTTCACCAGATCCGATTAATGATTTAGAATCACTTGATTCTAAACTTTTTAAGGATAAGGTTGCAGAAAAGCCTCGTATTATGGGTTCACCGAGCAGAAAAATGGGAAATCCAAGTACTATGTACAATCGGGAAAACCCCGAAACAAGACCTGAGAACATTTCAAAAAATGATGATGACTTTGAGCTTGATAAATTGTGATGTGACCTCGATCGCATATTCCCACAGCCAACATCACAGGAGCATAGACTAGCGATCGCAATGCCAACCTTGCTAGAACGAGATACTAATCCCATAGAGAAAAACGTTCGCAAGGCAAAAGCAATGATCCTCAATTCACTAAACCAAGTTCGCTCGATTGTAATCAACACCGTTGTTGGCACTGAACAAGCGATTATCTTTCTAGGCAAAACCTTTGTAGTTGATAAAGCTTATAACTCTCTCAACGAAGCGATCGCAGGATGCAGAAGAGATTTAGATTTGGGCATGGCAATATTAATCGCACCTGAAGCAAACCAGTTCAAGGTTTGGGTTTCGATTCCTAACGAAATGATTTTGCAAGCTGCCTAAATTTTCACCACCAGCAATTCATCCCAACAACTCGTATATCTGGGCGATCGCAAATCGCTTCTCATTTTCCAATCTTGCCTAATCCCCTCACTGGCAAACCGAATCGTTCCAGAGCCATAGCGTCTATTTAGCGAGTCAATTACTGCCATTAACTTTTCATCGGGCGGATCGACTGCGGCTGTGAGCAAATCCAACTGCACCGCATCCACCGAGCTTAGATCGTTAAGACTAACTCCACATTTTTTATAACTGAATCCTTCTCGAAATAAACTCGACATACAGAGCTTGGCGAACTGAATCAATATTTGAGAACTATTCGTCGCCGTCGGCAAAGAAACTGATATCGAATTGCTGTATTGCGGGTCATTAGGCTTGAATCGGTTAGTCGTCAGAAATACCCCTAGAACCGAAGCTCGTAATTTTCTATGTCTTAATTTCGCCGCAGCCCTTGCTGCATGGTAGGCGATCGCTTCATGCATTTGTGCGAGCGTAGTCATGGGTTGTCCGAACGAACGTGAACAAATCATATTCTTTTGCGGTGGGGCGATCGCTTCCAGTGGTAAGCATGATAAACCGCGCAGTTCGTACATAATCCTGACACCGACAATGCCCATGATTTGTTTGATTAATGATTCATTCGCATCTCTTAACTGAGCCGCTGTCGTGATGCCATGCGATCGCAGTCTTACCCCTAAACGTCGATTTATTCCCCAAATATCTTCGATTGCAAGATTGTTCAGTACGCGATCGCGAATATCATCAGTCAGTAATTCGGCAACACCACTTACAGATTTTTTT
>Ga0209990_10001016_pt1 | contig 25386 bp, 18 predicted proteins | sample NOAtaG_6_FD_187304 | JGI IMG/M metagenome (GOLD analysis project Ga0209990, IMG submission 187304) | Freshwater lake microbial communities from Lake Erie, under a cyanobacterial bloom - NOAA_Erie_Diel5S_2200h metaG (SPAdes) (version 2) | ecosystem: Environmental > Aquatic > Freshwater > Lake ...
ACCGTAGGGCATACGGAAATTTCTACGCCTGTGGAGAGTTTGACCTCTGCTAGTTAGATCTAGGTCTATCTGGTAAGTTGTCTCGCTGAATCAGGAATCCCCGCCACTTCAGTGCGGGGAGTGTCAAACTAGGTGTTGAATGCAAATACTCTCTAACTTCAGAGCCATATGGATACGATTCGACAGCCTCGCCCCAAGCTCAGCGCATTTGATAAATTGCAAAAAGCTTCAGAATTTACGATCGCAGGGGTTGAGGATTCGATTCCGTTGCGAGTGCTGGTGCAAATATTTGTATTTATCAGTATTGGGGCGATGGACTCAGTGGCGAGCTCAGGGAATAGTGCTTGGGCAATCCCTCTAAGCGCGATCGCAGGAGTCTGGGCATGGTATGCAAGACGCAAACGTAATGTGATCGTGAAATTATTCATTGCGATCGCCATGATTGCGATGTTAGTCGTATTTCTCAGAGATCTGGTGCGGAATACCGACGAAACAAGGCTATTACTAGCGAGATTGTTAATCCAGTTGCAGGTTTTGCATAGTTTTGACTTGCCGCGCCGCAAAGATTTAGGCTATTCGATTGTGATCGGATTGATCTTAATGGCTTTAGCGGCAACTTTAAGCCAAACAATGGTTTTCGCACTGTGGCTCATCGCCTTTTTACTAGTGGGGATTCCAATTTTATTACTCGACCATCGATCTCGCTTGGGTGTGCAAACTAGCGGTTTTCAACCCAAAAAAATGGGGATTTCCCTTTTACCTTTATCGGGACTACTAGCGATCGTATTGGTATTAGGTTTGACAATTTTTGCATTTTTGCCCCGCTTACCAGGTTTTCAGCTACGGAACTTTCCTGTCAGCGTAAATCTTTCAGTGCAAAGAGAATTGCCTAGAGGTGATATTTTAACGCGACAGCAGCAACAGCAGCAACAGTCTGGCACAAATGGCACTGGTACGGGCGGCACTGGTACGAGTGGAAATAATCAAGAAGAAACAACGCTACCACCATTGTTTGCGCCTGAGATTGACACGGTCTCTGGGGCTAAACAGAATAATCAACGCAAACCTGAATTGGTGATGCGGGTGCGATCTCAGGCAGAGCTATTTTGGCGAGTGATGGCTTACGACGAATTTACAGGGAAAGGCTGGCGGATTTCGCGCAATGATCCTAGCCAGCTCCGCACAGTTAGACGCAACCCACTCAATTATGAGTTTTTTGTTGCAACGCCGCCCCATGCCTCGACTAGCTCCACAAAAAAACTAATCCAACCGATTGAGAGTCGAGAAGTAGTCCAAACCTATACGATTACATCACCAAGTTTTCCTAACCTTGTACCTGCTGCATCAATACCAAAGCAAATCTTCTTCCCTAGTGAAGAGTTAGACATTGATCCTGAAGGAATGATTCGTGGACCTAGTCCTTTACCAGAAGATCTTACCTATACTGTTATTTCTAGTGTGGTTGCCCGCAATTCCAAGCAATTGCGGCAGTTGCCTAACGATTATCCCAAATCAGTTCGGGACTATTATTTGCAAGTTCCAACTAATTTATCGTCTGAAGTTCGCAGTACAGCTCTAAGTCTAGTTGCTAGTGCTAAAGACACTAATGGCAAGTTGATCAATCTCGATAATGTCTACGATGTCGTTGTCCAGATCGCCCAGAGCATCAAGCAAAACTACGCTATTAAACCGCTAAATTTTGATGAGTCTAAGGGTGATCTCGTATCACAGTTTATTGCGCAAGGTGGCGGCGAGGAGAGTCATTTTGTCTCAACAATGGCGGTAATGCTGCGATCGCTAGGCATTCCTACCCGCTATGTGGTCGGGTTTGCCCCAGGAAAATTCAACCCATTTACAGGACTGTATGAGGTTCAAAACATTGATACACAATCAATAGTAGAAGTTTTCTTCCCAGTCTATGGTTGGGTTGCCTTTGATCCTGTGCCAAATCGTCCCCTGTTTCCCCCATCGATTGAGGAAAATCGGACATTTGGCGTGATGCAGACCTTTTGGAATTGGATCGCTCAATTTTTGCCAAGTCCTGTCAATAAATTTTTTGAATCGCTATTTGAGAGTATTGGTAATTTTGTGGGCGGTTTGGTGAATTGGCTGATTGAAATGGGCTGGATTGGGATTGCTTTTGGCTTAGCGATCGCATTTAGTCTCGGTATCGGTGGTTGGGCTTTGTGGCAATTTGCAATCTGGTGGTGGCAATTGCAACGCTTACAAAAAATGCCGATCCCACAGCGTGCCTATCAGCAAATGTTGCAATGGCTATCTGAGCAAGGTAAGCCGAAATCTTCGTACCAGACTCCGCAAGAGTACGCAGCTAGCCTTGGCGATCGCGTCTCCGAGAAGCAATCTGCTGCGATCGCCCAAATTACACAGATCTATCAAGATTGGCGCTATGGTGATCGGGAGATCGGCTATACCCTTACCTCAGAGCTAAAAATGTTGCTCAAGCAATTAAAAATCAAAAGATAGAGTTGCGGCGCTTCGCGCCGCAACTCTATCTTTTGATTATGAAGATTTGTGATTTTATTACAAATTCTTGGCGCATTCACCGCTTTTGGTAGACTAGATGTCGAATATATTAAATTTTTTATTTTAATTATGAGTGTAGTTAGTCAAGTTTTAGAAAGAGCAGACGAAGAACTCCGCTATCCCAGCATTTCTGAGTTGCAAAGTGTGCAAAACTTTCTTGCCACTGGTGCTCAAAGGGTGCGAATTGCCACAACCTTGGCAGAAAGCGAAGAAAAAATCGTCAAAAAAGCCACAGAAGAACTATTTAGAATTCATCCTGATTACATTTCTCCAGGTGGTAATGCCTATGGTCAGAAGCAACGCAGCCAATGTCTAAGAGATTTCACATGGTACATCCGTCTCACGACTTACGGAGTATTGGCAGGCGACAAAGACCCCATCGAAAAAATCGGCATCATTGGTGTCCGTGAAATGTACAGCTCTCTCGGTGTACCTTTAGTCGGTATGGCTGATGCAGTTCGATGCCTCAAGAATGCATCTCTAGCATTACTCAGCAAAGATGATGCTGCTACCACTGAGCCTTACTTTGATTACATAATTCAAGCAATGTCTTAGAAAATGAAGGGAGAGCGCTATGCGACCTTCTCTCAGAGCAAAACTATAAAAGCTCCGCAAGACGGGGCTTTTATAGTTTTGAACCAAAGCCTTTCTGGTTTACCTTTCAAAAATGCCATGAAAAGCTAGTCATCTAGATAGCTATTAATCTTCGTAAATTTAAGTACAGCAATAAAAAAGTACAAAGTTATTAGACTGTCATATCAACCATGAAAAAAAGAGATTTGTTACTAGCTGGAGCATCGCTCATTGGGGGGGCTTGGCTATACCAATTTTGGCAGAAATCCACCGATTCTTTACCCACAGACTCAGCGATCGCAGTAGACTCAACTAAAGCAACTAAGAGATATGAAATCATGAAAACCGAAGAAGAATGGAAACAAACTCTTACTCCAGAACAGTTTCGTGTTTTACGAAAACATGGCACTGAGCGATCCTTTAGCAGTCCTCTCGATAAGGAATATAGCAAAGGAGCCTATAACTGTGCTGGTTGCGACTTACCACTATTTACGTCTGACACCAAGTTCAACAGCCGCACTGGTTGGCCGAGCTTTTTTGCACCAATTGAAGGAGCGATCGCAACCACAACCGATACTTCTCTGTTTATGAAGCGTGTAGAAGTCCATTGCAGCCGATGTGGAGGACATTTAGGACATGTCTTTGATGATGGACCAAAGCCAACAGGACAGCGCTATTGCATGAATGGAGTTTCTCTCAAATTCGTTCCTGCTTAGCCCAAAGATATGTTGTAAAGCACTACCTCTTTGGAGCGTAATTAAAAAAGGCGGTGCAAAGCACCGCCTTTTTTAATTACGCTGTTCTATTCCATTTTGAATATTTGTCACATTAGAAGGTAGGCGAGTCCAATTAAAGTCGCTAATCCGTATTAGAAATTCTCCTAACCCTTGATTAGGATTGTATCTAATCAATATAGAATAGGTACGCCTTGCATATTCCAAGGAATATACAGAATCAAATAAAATGCCAGTATCTAAGTTCCAACTTTGCTGAATACCAAGGCGAATTGGTCCATAAATTTGTTGAACTAATCCTGCTGTAAAGACTCTAACATCAGAAACCTGATCAAAGAAGAATGGTGATTTACCGCTAGAAAATGCTTGAGTATAGCTCAAGCTTAAGCTCGTATAATCAAGAAAGTCTTTAGCGAACTGACCAACCTCTGCTGATAATCCCGCAGTTCCATAGAGAACAGACTGATTTGCTCCATTAGAATAAAAAGAATTTACGCCTTGTGCTGTCAAAAAAGCATCTAGTCTTGGCACAATTGGTTTTGGAGAGAATCGTAGTCCTGTTTCCTTTTCTGCTGGTGCTGGCTCACCTCGCAACAGAGGAAAAGCTCGACTAACAATGGCAGCACCTTGGATACGGATCAATGAACCAATGGTACTCGGTTGCAAATCAGATCGAAGCGCCCCAACTAACTGAGCAGAAATTTGGTAGCTTAGAGAAATATTGGAATCTCCAAGAACATAGTTGGGAGATAACAAAGTGGTTCCCAAAATGTTGTTTACATCCTGAAAGCCCAGCGAACCATTGAATATCCGATCGCGAAAAGCATACTGTGAGAGCAAAGTATGGTTACCAAATACTGGCATCTGATAGCTAGCATTAAAACGCAATAAGGAATCAATCTTTGAAAAATCTAACCCTGCAAAACTCGCTCTTGCAGATAAGCTTGAGCCGTCATCAAATGCTCCATTTAAGGTAGCAACAACCCCAATAATATCGACACCTGAAAATCCAGTCTGACCAGAAAAAGCACGTTGTAGAAGCAATTGAGGGGACAATTGGAAATTCAAGTTGGATTGGGTAATCACATCAAAGCTTTGTTGGTAAAAAATACCATCGCGATCGCGGCGGTCAAAACCAACTAAAGCAGGGGCAAAGCGCTGAAAACGATCAAGCGTAATACTATTGACTGGTAATGGCAGAGAAAATCCCTGATCAAAAACAATGCGTGGAGATTCCAGATCGAGACGATTTTGCGTTGGTGAAATCGGGGTTAAGGTAGCTTTACTGGTAGTAAGTTCCAGTTCAGGAGGAGTGAAAGGATCGTTGGTCACTCGCAAATTTTCAGCAGTCCAAGTATCTCCATCGATTATTAAACGCTCAGCAATAAAACCAATACGACGCACTTGTCCTTCAGAAGAGTTTCCAGAGCCGATAGGAGCTATGGTAATCGAGTTAGTAGCCAGTTCTGACGGCGATCGCGACACTTCAGAACTTTGAAGAGTGCCAAGGTCAACAGCACCTGATGCGTTGAGGAGATCGCCCTTAACAGTCCCGTAATTATAGGTAAGCTTTGTTCCACGTATCTTCTGGTCACCGCGTGTAAAAAACACATTACCTTCGGCAACAACTTCCTGCGTTTTGGTATTTAATTGGACACGATCAGCTTTGAGTTCCGATTTTTTATAATTAATTACCACATTGCCTTCAGCGACAAACACCTGAGTATTAATGTCATATTCTTGTCGATCGCTAACCACGTTTAACTTTTCACCCACGCGCGGCGGTAAGGGTGGGCGTGGCTTATCTTTAGGCTTGGGCTTCGGTAAACTATTTGGCTTAATTGGGCCAGCTTGAGAGATCAGAGTTGTTCTGACTTGCTGAGCGATCGCATCGGGATGAGGCAAGCTCTCTAAAAAAAGCTGTAGCTGAGATTGCACCTCTATTGGCAATTCAGCAGGCAATCTAGAAATACGACCATGAAACGCTGACGAGGACAACGGCGTTTGGCTAGAGCTAGCCTGTCTCACCTCAGCATAGGAGCTAGGTGGCAGTTGAGTTGAAGGCTGTGGTAAGAAATCCATACTTCAACTAAGTTTACAGGATTTTTTCTCTGAGATATAGCGATAAACTACTGAATAAAGTAAAAACCACGCTGCGCGTGGTTTTTACTTTATAGCAAGGCTCGCCTAGTTGCGGATTTGCACGGGCATGAGCAAATAAGTCATTTTGGTTGCCCCAATTGGTACAAGTACCGCAGGACTAGTCGGATTGTTCATCTGAATTTGAATTTCATTGCTCGGCAGAGCCTTTAATCCGTCCAGTAAATATTTGACGTTAAAGGCAATTTCCACATCTTCACCCGAAATTTGAGCAGGCAGAGATTCACGTCCAGCGGCAACATCTGGCGCTTCAACTGAGAGAGAAATTTCTTGCCCTATAGAATCAATTGTGATTTTGACGATGTTATTTTTCTGGTCAGCCAATACTGCGATACGTTCCAGCGCCGATAGGAACAATTTACGCTCAACCGTAACTTGACGATCAAATCGGTTGGGAATTAGTTGGCGATAGTTGGGATAAGTACCATCTAACAAACGAGAAATTAAGATTTGATTAGCACTTTGAAAAATCATATTAGCCCGATCAAACTTAACTGCGATCGCACCCTCAGTTTGTTGGTTGAGCATCCGTTCTAGTTCGCGCAAGGCTCTAGCAGGAATCGTCACCTCCAGATTAGTAGTTACGGTATCCCCCGTCACAGGAGGCTCATCTGCATCCAAAAATCCTGTTTGCACAACAGATAAGCGATGTCCATCAGTAGCAGCAAACTCTAAACGATCGGCAGTAGCCGTCAGATGCACACCCGTAAGAATTCGCTTAGTCTCATCAGATGAAGTTGCAAACAGGGTTGAGGACAAACCACTCAACATCGACTCAACAGGCAAATAGGTAGTTTCGCCATCTTCACCGATTTGAGGTAACTCAGGAAACTCTTCGACAGGTAAGCCATGCATTTGATAACGTCCTGAACCACAGACAAGCGAGACCATCGTGTTGTCCTTGTCCACAGTGATCGTGATGTCTTCATCAGGAAGGCGCGACACAATGTCGTTAAGTAACTTTGCAGGCAGAGTAATCGATCCCACCTCTACAACTTGGGCTGGGAATGAGACCTGAATACCTAGATTGAGATCAAAGGCAGTCATACCAAGACTTTGATTGGAGCCGTCAGCGTCTAATCGAATGTTTGCCAGAATTGGATGGGTGGGGCGAGATGCGACCGCACGACCGACAAGGGCGAGATTAGCAGCGAGTTGGTTTTGGGGACAGACTAGTCGCATAGTTTGATAGAAAATTTTCTAAAATTGACGGTAAGAGCAAAGATAACGACGTTAAATTTTGAATGAATTTAGATTCTAAAAAGTGCAGTTGAGACTTGAGGGGAAATTCTAGAAGATTTCAAAATTTGAGTATTTTTTCGGGTTTAAAGATTTTTGGGAGAAACAGAAAATGTATTTAAAATTACTTTGTTGAGATTTTTTGAGAGCAGAATTAAAACGAGATTTTCTAAAATAATTTTTTCTGAAAAGCTTTTCAATTTTGATTTTTTTGATTTGTGGAAGACAATCATACCATCGTTAGAATTTTTTACAATATCAAAATCCAAATTTATTTTTTCATTGATTTTTCGTTTGATCTAATTATTACTCTTTAAAGAATAATAAATCTTTAATAGTAGTAGTAGGGGCTGTGGAAAATGTGGAAAACTCAAAGAAAACTATATACAATAGTCTTTCTAGCGTTTTTTACCTGTGGAAAACCCTGTGGATAAACTGGCTAGTTTTCCACAGGGTATAAATACTTATCAAAAGTTTTCCACATTTATACAAAAGTTTTCCCCAGATATCTCCATCTTTTCCACAGAAAGACAGTAGTTATCCACAAGTTTTCCACAGGTAAAAAGCAAACGGCTAGATTTATAAACAGATCTACGCCAAAAATGTTTATAAAAAAATCTTTTGAAATTTATGATTGGAATCTTAATAATACTTAAATAAACAGAGTTTATTAAGATCTATATTTCTTTTACTAATTTTATAATTTGGAATATTAGACCTTAATTAGAGATCGTGATCGTCAATTTCTGCTCAATGAAACCAGAAATATTGCTGATAAAAATTAGTGATCACTCTTAGTAACCACTAATTTTCCCCTGCGATTCCTTGCAGATTGATATAGTAATGAAAATTGAAATTGCTTGATTTGAGTTTTAAATATAAAAAAATAGGTTTGAAAATTATGATTAAAATATTGCTCAAAAATTTATTTTCCCAGCTATGTTTTGGGGCGATCGCTTTACTAATTAGCTTTAATTTATTGACAGGTAATGCATTGGCTTTGCAAGTATCAGATATTCCTGACTTAGCCGAAATTAAGACCTTGACTGATCAGACTTGGGTAATTGATGACTCTGATGTATTAAGTGCTTCGACCAAAAGTACGATCATCAGCAAAACTGAAAAATTAGCAGAATTAACGGGGATCGAAGTTCATGTTGTCGCAATTCGCCGTATTGATTTAGGTCAACCTGCATCAGAATTTACGGCAGAATTATTTGATAAATGGTTCCCCTCTGAAGTAGAGAAGGCTAATCAAGTATTACTATTTATGGCGACCGAAGATCACCGTACCGCGATTCAGACTGGCTCAAAGGTAAAAGAAGTTCTGTCTGATAGCGTTGCTAATAGTATTGCCGATGAGACGATGCTCTATCCTGCTCGTAAGGCAAACTATAACCAATCGGTAAATGAGGGACTTGCTCGTCTTGAGGCAGTTTTGAGAGGCAATCCAGACCCAGGGGCTCCACTATTAGCAGTAGAAGAGACTGAGACGAGCAACTATGCTACTAGAGAGGAAACTGAGGCAAGTTCATCGAATGTGGTGGTGATTATTCTGCTGGTTTTGGCAACGCTGTTACCTATGGCGACTTACTACTGGTTGCAAAGCCAACCATAACGCAAAAAGAAAGAGTCGGCGAGATGTGCCGACTCTTTCTTTTTGCGTTATTATGGCTCATTAAAATCGATGTCTTGGGCTAAGTTTGGTGGAGCCACAGCACGAGTAATTCTCACTTTATGACTTTCGCGTTGAGTTTGCGCTTCGATCGCGATCGCTTCAAAGGCAACATCAATACTGCTGAGCGGAATTGATATGTTTGTGCGGGTTTCGATAAACTCGGCATTAGGAACAGTACTAAAATCTAATAGCCAACGTGGTCCATCGACAATCATCCGCGTTTGCAAATCTTTAATCCAGAATTTCACAAAGAATTTAGGAGCAAGTGCGGGTAAACGAATGGTTACTAACATTGGTGTTCCTGAAATTAGCTCACCAGCAGGAATAATAATTTCAGGGATGGGAATTGGTTCTTGTTCTGATAAAGACTGGGTTGAAGATTCTTGAATATTGCGAATAGTTTGGGCTGTCTCAGCCAAATTAGAAGCAGAATTTTGGCTTGAAACAGTGCTAATAGGGAAAGTGTTGGGATCAATAGGGTCTTCCCAAACATATTCATTTAAAATCAAATCAGGTTCAGAAGTTAGTAACCGATCCAGCTCAACATCAAGTTCAACATCAAGTTCTGCAAGGCTAGCGGATTCGGCGATCGTTCTTGGTGGTTGTTCGGGGGTGTCTAAATCTATGGATGCACTAGTTGAACTACTCGATAAATCATCTGCTACCGATGGGGCTAAGGGTGAAAAAGCTTCGAGTAATAGCTCTTCGGTGCGTTGTTTAGCTTTTTGGGCTGCGATCGCATCAGCAGATAGAGTTTGTAGTTTATTGAGAAACCGATTTCCGCCGGGTTTTGATTGATTAGTGACTGATGCATTTTCTTGCCATGGTTGCTCTAGTAGCTCTTCGTAGTTTTGTGGGAGTTCTTCTTCAAAACTATAAAGTAGTTCTGGTTCTTCTTCAGAGTTTGATGAAATTTGGCGATTGCTATCGGCTAAATCATCAATATTTCTCAGCTCAAAGTGCGTCTCAGTTTCTTGAGAAATATCTGTCTCTACCTGTGGAAAACTTTGAGGATAATCATCAGTTATTTCAGGATTAGGGGGAGTATAAGTCTGATTACTGCTCCTATTTTGTTGAGATGGTAAAGGTGGTAATGACAAAGAATTTGCAGGTGTTTGTTGCTTTAATGCTTCTCCCTGATTAGCTTTAGATCTGTTAGAAGGTATGGGTGGAAGACTAAGCGAATTGGCTGGTTTTGGCTTTGGTGATAGACTTCTAGTCTGATTTTCTGTTGGTGTTGATACCTGTGGAAAACTCTGTGGAAATTGTTGGTAACTAGACTGATTAGTTGTTTCTGTCGTTTGAGAATTGAGAGTTGTTTCTTGAGAAGATTGTTTTTTAGCTTCTTTAATGAGTTCGGGCAGAACTCTCGCAGCAGGATAGGAAACTGCGATCACCTGTTGTGTCACACGCAAATCTCTATCTAGTTGAAAGTCTTGATGGGGATGAATTTGGACTTCACCGATGAGAACTTGAATTTCTGAAGGTGGTGGCACAATGATCTGATACGTAAATGTGATTGCGCCAGTTGCTGGATTGCGATCGCTAGTTTTCTCGATCTCGAAGCACTGATTTACGATGACATCAAGGGTTTGTGGATCTTTGAGGCTGACTTCAATTTCCCCTTGAGTGTAGACTTCTCCTGCGAGATTGAAGCTATTGTCTTCATTCAGAATATATTGAGGTTGTTTTAAACGCAATAAAATTCGTGGCTGAAGTGCTGCATCTACCTCTATTATATCATTTGAGCTATGTGTTTTTACCTGCTCTAGGAGATTAGGGCGATCGCTTAGAGATTCTGTTTCTAGATCTGGAGAATTAGCATCAATTTTTTCATCCTCATCCTCATCAAAGAGTGCAAACTCTTCAAACATCGATTCGACGAGTTCCGTTGATCTTTGTTCAGCAATATCGAGAATTGGTGAGCTATAACTTAGAGGGGTTGGCTCAGTTTGAATGATTCCCAATGCATTAGTATGTGATTCATTGGCAAGTTCGACAGGAGTTTCTACATCTTCTTCAATTTCGTTATATTGCCATTCGGAGCCAGCTTCTGCTGAGATTTGAATTACATCAAACTTAACTGTTTTTTTCCATGTAGGGATTAAATTGGAGTTTTCTGACCCTGTGTTAGATTCTTGGTTAGGTTCTGTAGCTATGCAATCAATTTGCCACATCCCTGGTACAAAGTTGGTGTAAGGCATGACGATCAGCAACCCATCATGGCTGATGCGTTTAGCAATTTTTTGTTGCAAAGGTTGATGCCGCACATCTGCGAGAGGGCGATAGGCGATCGCGATCGCAACTAGCGCATTTGCTAAAGCAGAGCGTGCAGCAAGTCGGTATTGCCCTTCCAAAATCTCTACAGTTGGAGATTCTAGGGGTAACCAAGACTTGTCACCTTTGCGTTGTAGCAAAAACTCCCAGTTTTCCATATTCGGCGATCGCGGGTTAGGGCGGTAAAGTGTGCTTAGTTATCGCAAATACTAACCCATATAGGCTTGTATAGCAATTAAAAGCAAAGATGTACCAATTCACAGAAGTTTTGTCGCACTTTTGTGAATTAAAAACCAAACCCTGTAAGGGTTTTAAAATCATAAAATGGCTTTTCCATTTTGTGATTTGGTATAAGTAGCTAGGTATAATTAATTGCAAACGAAAACCCGTAAAGTTGTGCCCCTGCGGAGCACAACTTTACGGGTTTTCGTAATTTATTTGCACAAGTACTTATATCGTTTTGAGCGGTATAGCTGTCGCCATTCTTGTTAGGACATAAAACCCAAATAGTGAAAGGCAGCGCGAAGAGCCGCCTTTCACTATTTGGGTTTGTATTTGTCTTGATAAAAGTGGCTAAGGCAATAATTGCTGTAAATCCGATAAGTGTAAGGTTGCGACCCTGCGGGTCGCAACCTTACACTTATATAGAAAGCCCGAGCTTAAGTCCTAGAAAGGCATGAGCTACCAAAAGCATAACAATGGCGCTACCTAGATAAGCATGAGCATTGCGAAGCAATGGCTGATTACCACCAAAACCAGTGAGTGAAATTGCGCCGTTGATCGCTAGTAAAGTTAATACTACTGAGCCTGTAATGAAATGAGGACTTTCTAGCAGAGGCTTTCCTTGCATGACAAGTGACAGCAATCCGCCTGTGTAGCCCGTAGCTAAGAATACGGTCATGAGCGGAGCAACCTTTCGATGATCGGCTTTATTTTTGGTTGCAACTTCAGGATCTGTAGTCGTGCGGCTGCGCCACCCTGAAATTGCCACAAACGATCCCATCGCTACAATGACGATTCCCATAAAAAATGGATGACCCCAATGGGTAACTGGTTCGGGTATATTGAGAGATTTAAATTGATCGGAAATTGGTTGGAGTGACTCAACGAGTTTAGTAGCAAATTCAGTCATAGATTTGGAGTGATTTAGAAGGAAAATTGGTTGAAAATCGCAAAAGCCTTTACAATTTTTAACAATTGTAGCGTTATTTCCCCAAAAGTTGAGATACTCCCTTCCCACCAAAGAAATAGCCATATAAAACCAAGAATTAGCGTTGCGGCGCGAAGCGCCGCAACGTCTAATTTTTCACTGGGAAGGGAGTATGAATAATTAGATAATTTTGATTTTGGATGCAGCTTCCGTGGCTCTTTGACGGGACTCTATGGCATCTTTGCCTTTAGCCAAGGTTACACCCATGCGGCGATAGGGGCGAGAATCTGGTTTACCAAATAAACGGATTTCTGTGTTAGGTATCGCCAGAGCCTCTTCTACACCTATAAAGGAAATTTTGTCTCGGATTTCACTAGCAAGAATGACAGCACTTGCCGAAGGGCTGAGCAATTCAATATTGGGAATTGGTAAGCCTAAAATTGCACGTAAATGGAGTTCAAATTCGTTGAGGTTTTGGGAGATAAGGGTAACCATTCCTGTGTCGTGGGGACGAGGGGAAACTTCAGAGAAAATTACTTCGTCTTTAGTGATGAAAAACTCCACACCGAAAAGCCCTGCGCCGCCAAGCTTATCCGTAACTTTGCGAGCAATGTCCTGTGCATCTTTGACTTGGGTAGGGGTTAAGCCGACAGGTTGCCATGATTCTTGGTAGTCACCCCGCGCCTGACGATGCCCGATCGCTTCACAAAATAGAGTCTCTCCTTGCCATTGACGGATCGTTAACAGGGTGATTTCGACTTCAAAATTGATAAATTCTTCGATAATAATTTTGGCTGTATCACCTCGCGCTCCAGCGATCGCATAATCCCACGCTTGTTCCAATTCATCGACATTTTGCAAAACAGATTGACCTTTGCCAGAGGAAGACATCACGGGTTTAATCACGTTTGGAAAACCAATTTCGGCGGCAACGGTTTTTAGTTCATCAAGGCTGGTGGCATAGGCATATTTGGCAGTACGTAAGCCCAATTCATTACTTGCCAAATCTCGAATGTGATCGCGATTCATGGTGAAGTTGGTAGCGGTCGCGGTGGGAATGACTGTGTAGCCTTGAGCCTCTAGTTCGAGCAGTTTTTCGGTACGAATTGCTTCTACTTCTGGCACGATTAAATCAGGTTGATATTTTTTCACGACGGCTTCGAGGGCTTCGCCATCCAACATCGAAATAACTTCTCGATAGTCGGCTACTTGCATCGCAGGCGCATTGTCATAGCGATCGATCGCAATCACTGTATTCCCGAGCCTTTGGGCAGCAATAACAACCTCCTTACCTAGTTCACCAGAGCCCAGAAGCATGATTTTTTTTGGTAATGTGATCGCCATTAAATTCACCTTGTTATTGCATAAAACAGCTGTATCATAGCGTTCTTACAGCGCTTTGCGCTCAAAAAACAAACCAAGAAAAGTTTTGAAAGCATTGCCAAGAAAAGCTTTCAAAACTTTTCTTGGTTTGGAAACGTATGTAGTGACCATAGCTATCACCTTTTGGGTTTCGTTGATAGCTATGGCTGTAGTAGTATGTCTGTATAAATGACAGTATCGTGATTGCGGTAAAACGAAACAAGTGATTCAGGTCGAACAGTCGATCAGGCAGTTGGAAGATGCATATTCCCTTAATGAGCGATCGCTAGAGATATTGGCTAGAGCGATCAATCGATCTCAGGGATCATTTGCGTTGATTATTGTTAACTGCAATTACCATAGTCTTAGACAAAAACTTTTGATCTCGTTAAGCTCAAAAACAGGCTCTACATATCGTGAGCTTTGGTGGCGAGAATCCCCTGAGACTCTCTATGATAAATTGCAAAATTCTTTGCAAAATTCGGGGCAAAATTTAGGGCGCGATGGTCAGGCTGAGCTTGTTCCTGCCCTGATGTGTTTGGGCTTAGAACAAACTAGTCCTGAACATTTAGAAGATTTATTTTTTGAAGCTAACCTATTTCGCGATCGCCTCAAGCAACAGCTTAAATGTCCATTGGTATTGTGGCTAAATGATCGTGAACTGCAACAATTATGGATTAATGCTCCTGAACTCGCAAATTTGGCAGCGCCGCCAATCAAATTTGGATTGAGTCCTGAACAGCTAGATATAGAAGTTCAAAAACAAGTAGATCGATTATTCGAGATTGCTAGAGATCCTCAAATTCCCTTGTTTTGGCAAGACACCAAAATTGATGCTGATCAGGAATTATTCTCCTATAGTGAACTAGATCTCGCCAGACGCGAAATGAGAATTGCTCAGTACAAAACTGCTCAAGAGATTTCTCTAGAATTAGAAGCAAAATTAGACTTTGCTCTTGGGCGGTTATTGTGGCGATCCAAGGAAGCAATTGCTAGTGATGTTTATGAAGAATCTCAGGGTGAAGTAGATAGTGTTTCTCAAATCTATTATCGGTGTAGTCTTTCCTATTGGCAAAAAGCTAATCGCCCGATCGAGAATGGAATTGTTCTATTTTATTTAGGTAACTTGTGGTGGCATAATTCCTTTGTAAATGCGCGACAGGCTCAAGACTCTTGGCACAAGGCAAAACAATTTTTTCAAGAAGCGATCGCTGCTCTTAAACAAGAAAATCAGTTGGATTTAATTGCCAAATATAGTCGATCTTATAGTGGTGTTCTTGAACAACTTAAGCAATGGCAAGAACTAGAACTATGGATTGAGTCATTGTTGCCATTGCATCAGGAGAACCCTCTTGAACTTGCTCAAGACTATGGATACTTAGCCAAAATATCTGTAGAAAGGGGATCATGGCAGCAAGTTAAAGATTATGCATCTAAAGCTCTTGCTACTTTAGATCAAGTCCCCAGTTTTAATGAAGAAAGTCTGAATCATAATTGGTTGCGGATGCGCCATATTCAGAGAGGTCAATATCAACTCTTAATCTCCCAGAGTTATTTTCAGCTTAAAGAACTAGAAATTGCGGCAAATATAATTGAAGCAACTATCGCTAGCTTTAACATTACTTATGAGCCAAAGCTCTATATTCGATTCCTTGATAATTTTCACGATATTGCCTTTGCCCAAGGACGTTATCTTGAGGCATTCCAAGCGAGGCAAAGACAGCGATCGCTAGAGCAGCAATATGGACTGAGAGCTTTTATCGGAGCTGGTACTCTTCAACCAAAACAGTTTTCTCCTAATTCTAGTATCGCGGAGTTAGATTCGATTAGGTTTGATGTTAACTCGGGGGAAATAGCGTCTTCGGGGCGTACTCAAGATGTAGAACGTTTAGTAGAAAGGATAACCTCAATTGAGCATCAACTAACCGTCATTCACGGTGAATCTGGCGTTGGTAAAAGTTCACTAGTCAACGCTGGACTGATTCCTGCATTATTGCAGCGATCTTTGGCAGGTCAAGAATTAATGCCGATCAAAATTTCTGTTTATACAAACTGGATCAATGCTATCTCTCTTGCCATTCACAAAAATCTCATTCCTGATGCCAGTGTTTTCAGAAAAGCTGATGCATTATCGAATGAATTGAATGATCGTCGCAAGAATGGCGATCGCGATGTTGTACATCTATTACACAAACTGAGACAACTCGCAGCTAATGGTACTCAGGTTGTTTTAATTTTTGACCAATTTGAAGAATTCTTTTCTACTTGTACTCAATTGCATGAAAGGCAAGTTTTTATTGACTTTTGGCAAACTTGTCTAAAAATCCCTTTACTAAAAATAGTAATTTCACTCCGTGAAGACTATCTCTACTTGCTTCTAGAACTAGAAGCAGCCTATCCAGAAGTTGACATCTTAAGCCGCAATTTTCGCTATGCCTTAGGTAATCTTTCTTTGTCTGATGCTAAATCACTAATCGAAAATCTCACTGAACATGCCAATTTTACGCTTGAGCCGATTCTTGTGGATGAGTTGGTGCTCGATCTCGCAGGCGATCGCGGATCGGTTCGCCCAATTGAACTACAACTAGTTGGCTCTCAACTTCAAGATCGTAATATTACTACACTCGCAGCTTATCAGGCTGCGGGATCTAAGCAACGTCTTGTTGAGCAATCAGTCGAAGAAGTAATTCATGCTTGTGGTAATGCGTCCTTTATTGCTCAACAGGTATTGATTTTGCTGACTGATGAGCAGGGTAAGCGCCCATTGCGTACTTACAATGAATTGCGAACAGGGCTCTTGTCTTACTCAAGTAATACTGAAGAGCTCGATCTTATTTTAGAGATTTTAATTGGATCGGGTTTAATATTCCAATTGCCTGAAGCGCTGAGCAATCGCTATCAACTTGTTCATGACTACCTAGTTTCATTTATTCGTGCTAATCAAGAAACGGGCTTACTAAATGAGCTACGCAAAGTCCAATTCTCGGCTCAACGTAGCCAAGCTAACCTTAGTCGCCTCACTAAAGCCGCCTTGGTGGGAACGGTTTTAGGCTTATTTGTAATGGGAGGTTTAGCCTTTCAAGCAAATCGTCAGCGCCAGCTTGCGGAGTTTGGTGAAATCGAAGCTTTGATTTCTTCCGCCAACTCCAGTTTTTTGCTCAATCGTCAATTGGAATCACTAGCAACAATTGTCCAATCTGCGAAAAAATTAAAATATACGGATGAAGGAACTGATAAAACTAGAATTACCCAGTCAACTTTTGAAAGTCTGCAAACTATTGTCTATAACATCCGTGAGCGCTATCGGTTTTTTTCCAAAAAAAGAGATGCACCATTTTATGCTGCGAAATTTAGCCCCGATGGTAATATTCTTGCCCTTGGTAGCTTTGATGGCAGTGTATATCTATATCAACGTAATGGTAAATTGATCGCCCAGTTAGTTGGTTTGCACACAAGGGATATTCGAGGTTTAAGTTTTAGTCCCGATGGCAGAAAAATTGCATCGACAGGGCAAGGCAAAAGTGTGCGGATTTGGGATGTTTCGTCTGGTAAGTTGATTAGCAAGTTCTATGCCCATCAAGATGACATATTGAGAGTAGACTTTCATCCTGATGGTAGAAGATTACTGACTGGCAGTAAGGATGGCACAGTAAAACTCTGGGATAGCGATCGCGGGATTGAGATGCTGACCTTAAACCCTAAAAATGTTGGTAATAAATCTTCTGAGAAAGAATCAGGCTCTATTCAAGATACTAGTTTTAGCCCCGATGGTAACTTGATTGTGACGGCTAAAAATACAACGATCGCACTCTGGGATTTGCAAGGTAACTTACTCGCAAGTGCGATCGCCCACGATCAAGAACTTTTCAGCGTCAAGTTTCATCCCGATGGTCAACAACTGTTATCTTCGGGTAGAGATGAAACCGTGAAGCTCTGGCAAATCAAGGATCAGAATCGTCAAATTCAATTGGTGCGAGCCTTGAAAGGAACATCAACTGATGTGTTGAGCTTAAATTTCAGTGCTGATGGCGATCGGATTGCGCTTGGTTCTCAAGATAGTTCCATCCAAATCCTCAATTCTGACGGAACATTAGAAATGAAGTTAGGTGGACATACCGATGGTATTTTTGACGTTAACTTCAGTCCTGATGGTCAATATCTGCTATCAGCTAGTAAAGATCGCACAGTACGCCTCTGGGATCTCAAAGCTACATTACTTAATACTCTCTATGGACATAAAAGTAGCATTTGGTCAGTTGCTTTTAGTCCTGACGGGAAAATGTTTGCATCAGGCAGCGTTGATAAGATTGTAGTTCTTTGGAATGCTGATGGAACGTACAGGCAACAACTCAAAGGGCATGAAGACACAGTCTATGGTGTGAGTTTTAATAAGGATGGAACAAAGCTAGTGACGGCAAGTGATGATCAAACCGTGAAAATTTGGAATAGTTCTACAGGCAAACTATTGCATTCACTAAATATTCATGGGGCGAAATTGATCTATGCCACCTTAAGCCCAGATCAAAAGATTTTAGCAACCCTTGGATGGGATAAAAAAATTAAACTATGGAAATGGAATGACGATGACAATCCGCAACTTTTGCATGTGTTGGAAGGACATACAGGTACAGTCTGGTCGATCGCCTTTAGTCCTGATAGCCAGTCACTAGCCTCGACGAGTAACGATCAAACGGTGAGAATTTGGAATGTGCGCAGTGGTGAGAATACCCACACGATGGAATCGCATAGCAATGGCGGTCTGGCGGTTGCCTATAGCCCAGATGGTAAACAAATTGGATCGGCTGGTAAGGATGGCAAATTAAAATTGTGGAATGCTCAAACAGGCGTTCTGGAACAAGTGATCATGGTTACGGCTGATTCTTGGATCTATGGGATGACTTTTAGTCCCGATGGTAAGGCGATCGCTACGGCAAATGCTGATAAAACTGTCAAAATCATGGATCGAGCCAGTGGTAAGCTCCTCAAAACCCTTTCTGGACATACAGCAGAGGCTTATGCTTTAACATACAGTCCTGATAGCAAAAATATTGTTTCTGCGAGTCGAGACAATACTCTGAAATTATGGAATGCAGAGACATTAAATCTTAATGAATTAGTGCAGAGGGGTTGTAACTTGCTAGATAACTATCTTGAATCCACACCCACATTACCTCTAGAGCAAAAGCAAATCTGTAAGCAATAACAAAACCAATTTTGGTGTTTGCAGCGCCGAAGGCGCTGCAAACACCAAAATTGGTTTTGATGCAAGTCCACCAGCGGCGGACTTGCATCAAAACCAATTTTTATAATGAGATATGATCGAAAGCCATAGATCATTGGAAAAAGTAATGCAAGACCAAGAAACTAGCTGGCAATCCTTAGTCCTAGTTGCCATAATAGGAATTCTCGCGGTTATCAGTTTTAACTCATTTATAATAATCAACCCTGGTGAAGCAGGCGTGTTGAGCATATTGGGAAAAGCCAAGGATGGTGTATTGCTCGAAGGAGTTCATTTCAAGCCGCCTGTAATTTCTCAGGTGGATGTTTATGACTTGACTGTGCAGAAGTTTGAAGTCCCAGCCCAAAGCTCAACAAAGGATTTACAACAGCTTACGGCAAGTTTTGCGATTAACTTTCGTCTCGATCCGATTGAAGTGGTGACTATTCGTCGTACTCAAGGTACTTTGCAAAATATTGTTTCCAAAATTATCGCACCGCAAACTCAAGAATCTTTTAAAGTCGCCGCAGCAAGACGTACCGTTGAAGAGGCGATCACTAAGCGTGATGAGCTAAAGCTAGATTTTGATGAAGCTTTAAGTCAGCGCTTAAGTAAGTACGGCATTATTGTTTTAGATACTAGTGTCGTTGATTTAAATTTCTCGACTGAGTTTTCTAAGGCGGTAGAAGAAAAGCAAATTGCCGAGCAACGCGCTCAGCGAGCTGTATATATTGCTAGAGAAGCAGAACAAGAAGCTGAAGCCACTATTAACCGTGCTAAGGGACAAGCTGAAGCACAGAGGCTATTGCGTGAAACACTGACTTCTGAGCTTTTGCAGAAACAAGCGATCGAAAAATGGGATGGCAAGTTTCCCCAAGTATTGGGCGGAAATGGTGCAGTTCCATTTCTTAATCTAGATATTACAAAATCTCAAAAGTAATATATAGGACTTACGCAAAAGAACGAGCCGTAGGGGCAATTCATGAATTGCCCCTACGGCAAAATGACGCTTTCAGGGCGTTTTTGCGTAAGTCCAAATATAAATGGGGTGCTTCGCACCCCATTTATATTTGCAGAACCAACAAAACCCATAAAAGTGCTGCTATGCAATACTTTTATGGGTTTTGTTGGTTTGGATTGAAGCGCCAAGTGCTGTAATTACAGCCCCTTCGCGTAGCTCTGAATCTCGCTAATATCAAACACCGCACCAAACTTTAACCCCTCTTTGGTATAAAGCTCAGCACCACCCTGTTGGCGATCGACTAGTGTTAATACATGAGTTACTGTGTAACCTGCATCACGTAACTTTTCGACTGCAAATAATGCTGACTGCCCCGTGGTGACTACATCCTCTAGTACTACTACATTTGTATTTGGCGTAAGCTCGGGTCCCTCAATCCATGCTGCTGTCCCATGCCCTTTCGGTTGTTTCCGAATAATCAAAGCAGGAATTGGCTTGTTTTCATAGGCTGAGACGACACTTACCGCGCTAACAATTGGATCAGCACCTAAGGTCAGCCCTGCTACTGCTCCTGTTCCTATTGGCAACATCTCCAATAACACCTGTCCTGTCCATAAACCACCAAATGGATGTAGGGTGACTAACTTCCCATTAATGTAATAGGTGCTTTTTTGCCCAGAAGATAGGGTAAAGTCTCCGCTCTTGTAAGCAAGACGACAAAATAGTTCTAGTAACTTTTCTCGATTTGGATGTTCCACAATTTTGATTTTGTTGGTGAGCTTAATAAATACTTTCGTAGTGTATAGCGATCGCTACCCAAAAAGAGTTGGCGGCGCTTCGCGCCGCCAACTCTTTTTGGGTTTTGTATTTTACGCCCAATTTTCTAAAACCAGTCAATTTATGACTGGATCTGCTACATTAGTCAGCGTCCAACTGTGAGGATGCATATTTATATGAGTACTAAGTTCTCGTGGCTTGCCTCATCACTGATTGCAGCTTCGACGCTGCTAGCTAGTGGTGCGGCTCTAGCTGACCCCACATTTACGGATCAAGAGCAATTTCCTCGAAACTTTCCTGCTACCTATCCTCAGGCACAGAACAAAGTCTTGGATATGACCTCTGATCCTAATTTGCCCAACCCTTATATTCAATCAACCTTTAGGGATCAATGGATTGAGCGTCAAGCTAACGCTTTTCGAGCGATGAATCGAGAAATGATCGATTTGCAAACCCTTAGCGATGCGACTATTCGTACTCGTGATTTGCCAAGTGCTTATTGCTCATCTTTGCTGAGCGAAGGCTTTAATGCTTGTGCTGCTCCTGAAGAACCTGCTGCTGCGGTTCCTATGCCTAGATTTGAGCCAACAGTACCATCGCGTCCTGTTCCTGCTTTGTGGTAATTGGTTTAGTTACCCTAATTAAGTTTTTTGTGTTGAGTTTAAAATAAAATCCCCAACAATAAAGGCAGCGCCTCTAGCGCTGCCTTTATTGTTGGGGATTTTGGCACTTTTTGCTCAAAACACAAAAGAGCTATAAGTTACTCGCCTTGAGACAAATGCTCATTGAGTGGACGGATGCTCACAATTGTGCCACCGAGACGGGTGATACTCCGCATTTTTTCATTCATGCGATTATAAGGAACTTGCATAAAAACATTATCGCTAGGGCGGATAACATAATTACTATTGTCTGGTTGTTGATAGCGATTAAGCCCTGCTACTTCATAAACAAAGAAGCGAGTATCTGAAGTTGAAGTTGGAGGTATCATAAAAACAGATTTTCAATATAGATTGTTGAAATTGATGAATATGTGTGTTTAAAAGGTACACATATTAGGGTTGTTTAGACATTCGTTACACTGGCAACTTTTCCACCCATTTTATTGATGCGTTGCAACGTGCTGTTTAACTGCTCATAGGACACGATGTACTCACGGTTGCTGCGACGCACTTTAGGGTATCGAGGCAGAGAAATTGCGGCTACTTCGATACGATAAAGGCGATCGCCTGAACCTGTAGAAGAGCGACCAAATGCACGAGTAGCCATTGCACCCTTTGCAGAACGATATGCCCAGCCATCGTTGCCGCCAGAAGCTCCAACGATCGCAGAAGCACTGTTTTGAGCAAGTTCAGCCGCTAGTCTGGAATTATTGCCTTCAATTTGAGAGCGATCGCTATTGGCATAGCCACGATAGAGACGGAACATTCTGGTAAATCCAGTAGTTTGATCGCCAACTTTGTTCTCGAAACCGCGATAGTAAGGTACGGTCGAATCGCCAAAATTAGCTTCGTATTCAACTGAATCAATATAAGAATCGATATCAGCGTCATATCCTTCGTTTTGATAGCGATCGAGATGCTCAACTACTTCAGCTTCATTATAAGGAGCGCGTCCCAATAGATGCTTGAAGTTTAACTCAATCACGCGGGTATGAAAGTTAGGATAGAGAAACTTGGTTTTGTATAGCTCTGACTTGGCAACGGCTCGAACAAAATCACGTACTGTGATTTGACCGTTGTTTAGTAAAGATTCAAGAGCATCCAAGCGCTCTGATGCCATGATGTAATCATTTCCTAAGACATGACGATAAACCGCGTTAATTACAGTCTTAGCATTTTCTGGTGTCCAGTTAGGACGGAGTTCTGTTGGACTGCTATCGCTATAAGCAGAAATTCCCAAACGGGAAGCAGCATTGGTAATCACTATATTTTATTCTCCTTTAATATTTAGGCACATTGAAATCAAACCCAGTTTGTTAAAAGTACTGCAAAGAGGTAATTTTAACAAACTGGGTTAATGCATTAAGCTAGAGAGATCTGCGTAATGCGGCTTCCACGCTTATTCAACCTTTGTAGAGTTGGTGAAAGTTGGTCATAGGAAACCACGTATTCACTAACACTACGGCGAATTTGAGTAGTCCGTCCGTTATCGGCTTGGATAGCGCGTACACGATAAACCTGCCCGCGATCGTCACCAGTAGTACCAGTTAGCGCTTGCCCATAGTGGGGAGTGCGAATTGGAGTAGCTGAATTCTGAGCGATTCCCTCATTTAGCCAAGTTGATTTGTTTTTGGATTGAGTGCGATCGCTATTGGCATAGCCACGATAAATCTGGAACATGCGAGTGAACCCTACGGTTCTCTGTCCAGTTTGGTATGTAAACCCTCGAAAATAGGGAACAATCGACTCGCCAAAATTATCTTGATATTCAACTGAATCAATATATGAATTGATCTCCGCTTCATATCCATGTTCAATGTAGCGATCGAGATGTTCTACGATCTCCGCTTCATCATTGGGAGCACGTCCCAAAAGATGCTTGAAGTTCAACTCAATAAAACGAGTATTTGGAACTGTGGAAAAGAACTTTGTCCGATAAAGGTCTGACTGAGCTAGAGACCGGACAAAATCGCGAACCGAGATATTGCCACTAGCAAGCAATGACTCAGCACTTGTTAGGCGTTCTGATGCCATCAAATGATCGTTACCAAAAACCTGACGATTAGCCGCAGTAATTACGGCGATAACATCAGCTCCAGTCCAGTTAGCCCGCAACTCAACAGGAGAAGTATTTACAAAAGGCTCGAACCCTAAACGGGTTGCTGCCGAAGAACTTGTCATATTTAAGCTCCCAATTTCTTTTAACAAATTTTTTAAAAAGAAAACGGTAAGCACTCCCCGCAGGGCGTACTTACCGTTTTCGGGGTTTTCATATGCTTTAACATTTTAGGATAAAGATTGGCGTTGCTTAGCGCCACCAATCTTTATCTCTAGAAGAAGAAAACCGATTAGCTTAGGGCATTGATTGCATAGTCGATGTAGGAATTAGCTTCCAAAGCTGCATCTCCACTCAAACCATGATTAGCCTTGATTGATTTCAATGCTTCAACATACCAGCTAGGAGAAAGATCGAAAGCACGGTTGATTTCGGTCAAACCACTTACTAGATAGTCATCCATAGGACCAGTGCTACCAGCAATCAAGCAGTAGGTGATCATGCGGACATAGTAGCCGATGTCACGAACGCACTTTGCTTTACCGCGAGGGGTGGAAGCGAAGTTGTTTCCAGACTGTTGGGTGGTGTAGGGATATTTTTGGTAAACAGCATTTGCTGCACCTTCGGCTAAGCTGGAAGCTTTAGCGCTCAATCCTTTAGCAGCTTCAAGGCTAGCAGCCGCTGTGCGTAAACGACCAAATGCAGCTTGCATTTCAGGAACGCCAAGATAGCGACCTTGGGAATCGGCTGTAGAGACGGCTTCTGTTAAAGGAGTTTTCATGCTTAATGTACCTCTAGGAATTTATATGAGATGTTTTGAAAAGAAAAAAGAAAAATTAATTTAAGAAAATTAATGATTAGCCTACTGCTGCGGCTGCTTTGTCGAAGTAGCTAGCGAGTTCAGACATCAAAGCGCTGCAATCGCCACGGGTTACGCCATTAGGATCGTTAGCAAGTGCGATCGCTGCTGATTTCATTTTCTCGATGCCAACTGCAACTGATCCACCAGGTACGCCCAATGCACTGTAGGTTTCACGCAAACCATTGAGGCAACGATCTTCCAAAACGCTAGCATCGCCAGAGAATACTGCGTAGGTTACATAGCGAAGAATGATGTCCATGTCGCGCATACATGCAGCGATACGACGATGGGTGTATGCATTTCCACCTGGAGCGATCAATTGAGGCTGATCTTCAAACAAAGCACGAGCAGCGTCGGTGACGATGGATGAAGAGCTTGCAGTAATGCGGTTAACTACGTCCAAACGCTTGGTTCCATCAGCAACCAATTGCTTTAGTGCATCAATTTGAGAATCAGATACAAAAGCACCACGAGTGTCGGCTTGGGCAACTACTTTAGTAAAAGCATCTAGCATTCTAAAGAATCTCCTTGTTTAATATATAAGTTTTGTTATGACTCCCAATCCTTCTATTACTTTGTGATATGGAACTGCAATTAATATCTGCAATTAATATCTGCAAAATATATAGATTCCTAAGTCTGAATTGATTTAAGATAACCAATCTATCCAATTTACTTAAGAGAGCTAAACCTTAACTGTCTCCAGTTGATTTCGTTCAATTGGCTTTGGGATTGAACTGATTAAAACAACTAATTTGTGCAGATTTTGTGCAAATCAAGAAGTGTCGTTTATGGAGTTAATTTAAAATTCGGGGGAGTTCTGCAAGCCTTTATCAGCCAATCGCTCTAGGGATTTCTACCTAATCAGCAATTGTAAAGTATTCGTTTTATTTGATCTTATTTCTTAATATAAAGATTGATAACAAACTAATATTTTTAGCCATTCTCATTTATAGGAATTGTCTGTAATGTCAATTTGTGCGGCAACTATTGAGAATAGCAGCACTAAAAATCTTTGAAAAGCAGATTCTTAGTGCTAGGCGATGGTTGCGTGAGTATCCGTTCAGCAGAGTCATCCTTGACCAAGAAGCAAAGTATAGATAAAGAAACAGAGAAACTTTCAACGTTTAGAT
>Ga0209990_10001018_pt1 | contig 25365 bp, 24 predicted proteins | sample NOAtaG_6_FD_187304 | JGI IMG/M metagenome (GOLD analysis project Ga0209990, IMG submission 187304) | Freshwater lake microbial communities from Lake Erie, under a cyanobacterial bloom - NOAA_Erie_Diel5S_2200h metaG (SPAdes) (version 2) | ecosystem: Environmental > Aquatic > Freshwater > Lake ...
GGGTATCTTGAGCATCGTCGTAAGTCTCCCATTGGTATTCAAGTCCTCTGGCGTGGTTGGTCTAATTTACGTGATCTTTGCCAAGGCTGGCTTCTTGCTCAAATTCATACTTAACGGGAAAAGTAAGCTGGGCTTACCGATTGGTTCGGGCAAGGTGGAATCGACGATTAAGCAAATTGGCTTCAGGGTCAAACTGGCTGGTGCTTCTTGGAGTCAACGTAATGTTCCCAAGATCTTACGCTTGCGTACTGCTTTTCTTAATAATTCTCCATCTCTAAGTATTTCTACTTAGCACAAACTTGGAATGCTCCCTGTTTCAGAGTTTTATATAAGCGCTGTATCACATCAATAATACAATGAAAATTTATCTTACCAAAAAAAGAAGGATACACTGTATCCTTCTTTTTTTAATACGAAATTATCTAAAGCGATTAATTAATATCAACTTCTGAAAAAGATTTATAACATTTGTCAGCATCGTAGATATGACAGCGATCGCCGATGTCTTTCATAAGTTCCCATGAGAACTTAGTCTTATATAGATATTCTCCCCAATTCTCATCTAGAGACTTGTGGGCTAGACGCAAGTTGTAGGAAGGAATACCTGTAGAAACATGGTGAGGAACGTGAACATTGATATCGTGACATAGCCATTCCACCCAAGCTGGGTAGTCACAGTGAACAGTTCCAGTTAGCTGATCGGTTGCCGCATGCCATTTATCTTGACTCTTGAATTGTATATCTGGCATTGTGTGATGAACGAGTGTAAAAGTACTCATCCAGAAGTGATAAACCAACCAAGGCATCAAAAAGAAATTGATAAAACCAAAGAAACCTGTGGTGTAGATCAAAGTAGGAATAGCGATAACACCAAATAAAATCACTAGGCGATAGGAAAACTTTACTTGCTTCTGTTGACGCTCAGGATAGAGACTCTCCTTAAAGTGCAAGTTTGCCCAGTGGATAATTGATCCAATCCACCAAAAATTGGTACGAATCATCCTATAAACATTAGAAATAAGCCCCTGTCCTTGCTCATATTCCTCAATGGTGAATGGATACCAAGCATTATCTTCTCCCATCTTATTAGTATGCAAGTGATGATGATCATGCTTGAAACGCCAACCGTGGAAAGGGTATAAGAGTGGCAAGAAAGCAATATGCCCAACTAGGTCATTTACCCAACTCTTGTTAGAAAAAGAGCGATGTCCACAATCGTGTCCAATTACGAACCAACCCGTTAGAGCAGTACCTGTAAAAATCCAAGCGAAAGGTAACAAATACCAAGGAGAGAACGCAATGCTAGCATACCCAAGAGCGGCGGCTATTACAGAAAACATTACACTTAGCCAAGCTCTGAGAGGATTTTTCTCGAAGTATTCAGAGGGGATACTTTTAATGATATCGCGGAGGGTGGTCTCAGGGGTAAGAGTGTGTGAGGAGTTTTGTATGGCAATCACTACTGAGCACTCCCTGCGGTGATCAATCTTTGACGGCTCAAGCTTTGCAATTGCTGAAAAAGAACATCGATATCGGATTGCAATTCCGCTAGTTCAGCTTGAACCTCTTCGGAATATAACTTTTTGGTTGCTACGTTCAATGTAGAAATCTCTTTTGTTAGGGCTTCAGTTTGTTTGCTCATACTTTCCTTTAAAACACTTTGGAAAAACGTTGTGATCACACCACAAAAATATTTATGCCTCAGATTCTAGCCTATGTTATGTGTATTTTTGTATACCTATAAACATATCTAATAAGTAATTATACGGATCTGAATAATTTTCTCTTGCTTTTGCCACACTTTTACCTAAGGATTGCCTAAAAAATCAAGTTTTACCTATAAGACAATTTGCTAAAAACTGTGTTTTCCTAGTTTAGATATAGTTGCAGCTTATAGATTAAAGCTTAGTATTTAGTACCAAGAGGTGTATCAGCAAACAGAATTGGAGCGATTGCTGCTGCTGATCCCAAGCGATCATCGAGATATTCTTCGAGACTGTAGTACTGATCCATGCGATCGCATAAACCTTCAGGGCTAAGGCTTTGAATATTATGGCTAATGATATAGCTCTGAGCCGCAGAACCCCGAAAAGCAGCAAAGGCTTCTTCGCAATAGGCTTGCTTAGAATCACGGGAAGCAGCAATCCAATCAGAGCCATGCATATTGCCACTAAGAATTGGTTGTCCGTTAGCGGGGATCACAGGACGACGCTCCGCCGCGATCGCTTGACTATTTGTCAAGAGAATAGTTGTAAATATAAAAATAACTAATAAAAATTTAGTAAAGACGTGGAAACGAAGAAATCGACTCATAATTTGCTCGAAATTCATGTAAAGAGTTAATATTGTGAGGCTCAGCATCCACTGATTTTCAAGAGGGATTTGCTTCTAGCATTGTTCTAATTATGCTGTAGAAACAATTCTGCAATCAATTTAAAAAAATTTGTCAATAAAGCTAGGTTGTACAAAAAGTCATTAAGGTTTGATAATATTTTCTAATTAATCGCACTAAACATATCAAAATAGTAATCGCAATATTGTCGAATAGGTTGTATTGTCTAATTTCTAGAAGTATTCTAAGTCTCGGCTTAAATTCTTTTTTATGAAATATTCGTCAAGCTTGTGTCGTTTGCGATACAGAAAAAATTTACACGTCTTACATTATTAAATTTCTCAGCCCGCCAAATGTCCGAACATTATCTAAATCATCCTACTTTTGGCTTGCTATCTCGCCTATGTAGGGTAGATGAGTTTCGTAGTTTGTTCACTACCCTCTATGCCCAAAGGTTATTTTTCCTAATTACCAGTAGTCCCGAAGGTATTCAATTTGAGCCAGTCTCGCGAGCAGATGCAAAGCTCATGGTTGAAAATCAAATGCGATCGCTTCGACGTATGGGGTCTGACACTGATCAAAAAAATCTCCAACATATCTACAAGCGCACTTTTTCCCAATGACATCGCGTATCTCTCTCAAGGCTGCTGCAAAAATTAATCTTTACCTAGAGATTACGGGTAATCGACCTGATGGCTACCATGACTTGGTGATGATCTTGCAGAGTATTGACCTCTGTGATCGCGTTGATCTAAGGAAACTTGGTATTGACGCGATTCAAGTAACTTGCACTAATCCTAAAGTACCTTGTGATCGTAGTAATCTTGCCTATAAAGCTGCTGCCTTGTTGCAAAGTGTTTTTCCAGAGATTGGGGGGGTCGAGATTGCGATTCACAAGCAAATTCCCATGGGAGCAGGGCTTGCAGGTGGGTCCGCAAATGCAGCAGCTGTTTTGGTGGGAATTGATCACCTCTGGAATTTAGGACTCACCCAGTCACAGCTTTGTGATTTTGCTGCTCAGTTAGGCTCTGATATTCCATTTTGTGTAGTTGGAGGTACGGCTCTAGCGACAGGTCGTGGCGAAATTTTGTCACCTCTTCCCGATCTTAAGGATTTAATCTTCGTAATTTGCAAGCCGCGTCATATTTCGATCTCTACCGTCTGGGCTTATCAAACTTTCCGATCCCAAGGTTTATTAGCGTACAATCCGACTAAACTTAAGGGAATCTCTAGTCAAATGGTGGCGGCGATCGCCTCTGGAGGTGAAGCTGCACCAGCGAAAATTGGACGATTGCTATACAACGATTTAGAACGGGTCGTATTGCCTGAGTATCCTGAACTTGTTGCTATTAAAAACAAATTACTTGAGCAAGAATGTCTTGGTGCAGTAATGTCTGGCTCTGGGTCAACTATGTTTGCGTTCACCGCTGATTTAGATCGAGCCCACCAAATCGCTGAAGCAGTTAGAACCGACGATATTGATGTATGGGTTGCCAAGAGTTTAGTTAGATCGATTTTTGAAGCTTAACAAGCATAGAAAATAGGCGAAAGCCTATTTTCTATGCTCAATCATTGTTGTCTTGTAGGTGATCGCGATCTAGTGACTTGATCTGAGCTCCATGTAAGATGATCATTGAGTGTTCACTACTGAAATGATACGAATCTCTAGATAGATCGGCGCAAATTGAATTGTGCATAGTCTGACTGCTAATAAAGAATTTTTATTAACTTCTCAACGCTCACGGAAGTAACTAGCCCAACAATGGACTCTTAACACTACATTTGCGCTAATTTGTGCTCTTGCAAGATGTCAGGCAAAGCATCCACAGGTATTAAATATTTGACAGAGGCAGAGTTAGAAACTGTTTTTTTTGTGAGTGGTAAGTAGCTCAACTTAATTAAAACCCAAACCGAGAGTTTTGTTCCGCCCGCGTAGCGGGCGGAACAAAACTCTCGGTTTCTAGTTTACTTATGTCTAGCTACTTATTAATCATGGAAGTATTTAATTAGGGATTGCGGTTTATCTGCATCTGCAATCACCCATTGTGCTATGGCTGTATTTGAGCAAGATCTTTAACCCTTGTGATTAAATCGATCGCTGTCTTCAATTGGCAGTAACTGTCAATGACTAAAGAAGTTCTCACCCTTAGCGCAGTTTGTCTTGCTGCCTCCTTTTATGACTACACAAATTAAAAATGTGGCAATCACGGAACCCATTTTTGCACTCATCTTCGAGGCAATCGTATAGATTTCTCTGCTATCTGCTCTTCCTTCTCATCTTTAAAGAGAGGGACACAATGTGTCCCTCTCTCTAATCAAAGAAGTTCCTTCAATTTTGCTTGATATTCGTCAGGAGTAATGCTACCTGCCTTTAGTTCCTCATTCAGCAATTGGACTTGAGGCTCAATTGCTTGTTTCTTCTCAGCAATCTCTTCGGCTTTAGTTTTGTAAATTGCTTCACCCTCTTTTTTCGCTTTCTTGAAGGCTTGGCGGAGGCTAAAGACATCCATCTCACCACCAGAAGCAAAATATTCGTTAGCTACTTTACCAAGAGCCCATGTACTGGCATATGCAGTAGTAGCACCAACGACCATACCAAAGACGGGAACAAGCTTAGCGAGATTGCTGACAGCGATGCGGGTTCCTGTGATCCCCAAACTGCCAAAGAGTGCTTTACGCAGGTTTTCATTGTCGCGATCATAGCCCCAACTTTGTCCGATAGTTTGAGCGAGGTCGAGTTGGTTCCAATAGATCAACATATCGAAGGCAATCGCGATCCCTGGTAACGGGAATGCGCCTAGCACAGCATTGAGGAAGCAGGTATCAGTAATGGCACTTTCCACCTCACTCGCCCGTTTGTCGGGATCATCAATTTGGCGCACTTGTTCTGAGATTGATGACCGTAAAGAACGACGTTCTAAAGTTTCTAGCCACTCTTGTTTCCCCCATAGTTTAGAACTTGTAAAGGTTGTACCAATTTTGTCTAAAAGTTCTTTTTCTTCAGAACTACATTCACCATCGATATTTGCCATCGCGTAGGCAGACTGATAGACCATTTCTTGGGCGATGTCGCTGGTGATTTGCGAAAGTAATATGTCGATAGGTTCGTCTTCTTCGTTCAATAGGCGATCAACGGTAACTCCATCAGGCAGATGAATTTCTTCAAAAGTGTCGGCGAGACTGGCGAACTCTTCTTCGAGCATTTTGCCGTCGGCTTTTGCCATGCTTACCAATACCTTAAAGCTTGCTAAAACTTCTTGCTGATTGACTGCGGACATCGAAAGCTTACTCCTTTCCAGAAATTATCACTGATGATAACCGCGATCGCGATCTAAGTTTGTATAAAGCTAGTCTACGGATACGATTTACTTATTGATTTCTGGTAATTTAATCGATCACTATCCTAATAATTTAAGAAAGAATTAATATCTTACTGGATTTTTGGCTAAGTTAAAGTGATTTCAAGACCAAGTATAGGGAAGTAAGTAGCAATAGCATGATATTTTAGCTTGAGATGCATATAAATTAATACTTAAAAAAACTCGAAAAATCATGCTGCTTGAAGTTGACAACTTGACTGTTCGTTATGGCGAAACAATGCCTGCGGTCGATCACGTGACTTTTCATTTACAAGCAGGTGAAGCGCTCGGATTAATTGGTGAAAGCGGCTGTGGTAAATCTACCATCGGGCGAGCGCTAATCAAGCTATTACCCAAATATGCCAATGTTGAGGGGAAAATCTGCGTCGATGGCGAAGAAATTGCTGAGAAAAAAGATGGAACATGGCGCGGCGAGAAGATTGGCTTGATTTTTCAAGATCCGATGACGCGGCTTGATCCCTTGATGAGCATTGAAGATCACGGATTGGAAGTAATATCTTCTCACTATCCGAAACTACCATCTCAGTCCGCAAAACAACGCATCCATGATGTCCTGAGATCGGTTCGCATCGATCCAACTCGCGCTAAGCAATATCCCCATGAATTTAGCGGCGGAATGCGGCAACGAGTGGCGATCGCTTTATCGCTATTGCTAAATCCCGTTTTATTAATTGCCGATGAGCCAACTACGAGTCTCGATGTCACTGTTGCTACCGATATTCTCAAGGAGATAACTGTACTTCGCAAAACGCGATCGATGGGCTTACTGCTAGTTACCCATGACCTCGGAATGGTTGCCGAATATTGTGATCGCATTGCCGTAATGTATAATGGAAATATTGTCGAAACAGGCTATGTGGAGCAGATTTTCCGTGATCCCCAACATCCATATACCAAAAGTTTGCTAGCTTCCGTTCTCCATTTCAATCCCGAAGCCTTAACTACCAGTAAAGATAAATCGGAATTTCAAGATCAAAAAGTTAGCGAAGAGGTTAATCAAGAAGAGGCTAATCAAAATGTTATCGAAAATGTTTCTATAACTTCTGATGCAGGGGTTGCAGCAAGTGATCGAGAAACGAAAGGGAATAGTCCAGAATTTGTGATAATTGAGAAGTCAGTAACCACTCTAAAACCTTCCTCCAGAGTAATTCTCCATGTCCATTGTTTGCAAAAGCATTATGTCACAGGTGGGAATCTGCTAACACGATTTGTTGATCCTTCCAGTGGTTTAGTCAAAGCCGTCGATGGTATTGATTTAGAAGTTATTTCAGGCGAAACCTTTGGCATTATTGGTGAAAGTGGCTCTGGCAAAAGTACAACAGGTCGGGCAATTTTGCAATTAATCAAGCCCGATCGCGGCAGTTCTGTGCGATTTAATGGGGTGGAGTTAACCAGACTCAAGGGTGAACAATTGCGTCAAATGCGATCGCAAATGCAAATGATCTTCCAAGATCCTCGTGCTTGCTTTAGTTCATATATGACTGTTCTAAATAGCGTCGCCGATCCTTTACTAATCCATAACCTTGTCCCCACCATCGAAGCAGCTAAGGATAAAGTCTATGCAATTCTCGAAAAAGTTGGACTCAATTCTCAGCTTGCTGATCGCTATCCATCGGACTTATCAGGTGGTCAACTGCAACGGGTGGCGATCGCCCGTGCCTTGATTACCAATCCCAAATTTATTATTTGCGATGAGCCAGTCAGTATGCTTGATGCGTCGATCCAGAGCCAAGTTTTGCAATTAATGCGCGATCTCAAACAGGAATTTAAGCTCACTTATATCTTTATTACCCACGATCTCGCCGTTGCTCAATTTTTCTGTGATCGTATTGCGGTGATGCGTAGAGGTAAGATTGTAGAGCAGGGCAGTACTAAGGGTGTGTTAACTAATCCCCAAAATGAATATACCAAGTCTTTAATCGCTTCGATTCCGCGTATTCCCTATGTCAACAATTAAGCTATGTAACGATGATTCGCATCTTTACATAGTTCATATAACTCATTAACTTCGACAATGCCCGATTTCCCTCCCAATTTTTCACCGCAAAACTTTCTTGATTCGCACTTTCTCAATCCCGATCGCTCTAATCTTGAAGACATCCGCAAGTTGGGATATGCCTTTGTCGATCTCATTGTTGATTCAGTTCTAGATACGCAAAATCAAGCATTCGTTCAGGATGAATCTTCATTGAAGATTAATATTCCCGAACACGGAACTAAATTTGACGACTTACTAGCGGAAGTGCGATCGCAGATTTTACCGCGTACTGTCAATTTCCAAAATCCTCGCTACATGGGACATATGGACAGTGTACCTACCGCAATTACGATCTGGGCAGATGCACTGATCTCGGCTATTAATAACAATATGCTCAGTTATGAACTCGCTCCTGTATTTACGGAAATGGAAGCACAACTGATGCAATGGTTTGGGAATCTCTTTGGAATGGGAACTAATTGCTTCGGCACATTGACCGCAGGGGGAAGTCTTGCCAATATTTCGGGACTATTATTAGCGCGAAACTGGAAACAGCCTCATAGTAAGACCTTAGGTGATGTGAATAATTTAGTTGCATTTGTATCCGATGCTGCCCATACTTCCTTTGGGAAAGCGATGAATGTCATCGGTGTTGGCAAAGAGAACTTAGTCCGAGTTCTCACCAATGATCGTGGTGAAATCATTCTCGAAGAATTAGAACTAGAAATCCAAAAAGCAATTAGCCAAGGGAAACAACCTTTTTTTGTTGCCGCGATCGCTGGAACGACAATCACGGGTGCAGTCGATCCAATTCAATCTGTTGGTGAAATTGCAAAACGCTACGATTGCTGGTTTCACATCGATGCTGCCTACGGTGGTGCAGGAATTTTTTCGCCAAAATTGCAACCACTATTTCAAGGCTGTGAACTGGCGGACTCGATCACCTTTAATCCCCAAAAATGGCTATGGGTAGCGCGAACCTGTGCCATGCTTATCGTCAAGGATAAGCAGCATCTCATCGATGGTTTTGATGGAGAACTTCCTTATATGGACGATCACACTCTCAATTTTGGGAACCTAAATTTACAAGGAACTCGCCGCACCGATAGTCTCAAGCTATGGATAGCGCTCAGAGCAATGGGAATTTCAGGTTGTCGCTATCTCGTTGAGCGATCACTAACTCTCGCTGATAATTTGCGACAAAGGGTAGAAGCATCACCCGAATTAAAACTAGTTTGTGAACCAACTCTAAATATTATCTGTTTGAAATCTAATAATCCCAATCTAAGTAGTGCGCTCTTGCGGCAAAAATGGATCGACGATGGGAAATTATGGCTGTCTTTGCCACTGTGGAAAGGCGATCGCATTCTCAAAGCCGTCGTCTTACATCCCTACGCAGGTTAGACGAGAAGCTTAAGATCCTTGTCTTTTATTTGTTGAAAGTGTTGTAAAGCTATACTTTCAACAAATAATATTTTGGAATGACTCACTATAATTTAAAGTTAATAGATAGCTGGGACAGTTCAAAACAAAGCCTAGTCTATCAATAACTGATGTTACGTGGAACAAGTGTCACCCTCACCCTCCAACCCCCTCTCCCATTAAGGGAGAGGGACTAGTGGTGAGTGTCTTAGAAACTTCCACGTAACATCATTCAATAATTCATTATTTTGAGAGATGTTATGCTCTGCCCGTTTTGTCAGCACACCGATAGCCGTGTTTTAGAATCTCGTTCGGCAGAGGCGGGCAGCAGTATTCGACGTAGACGTGAATGTCTCAGTTGTCAGCGTCGCTTTACTACCTACGAGCGCATCGAGTTTGTACCCATTACCGTGTTAAAGCGCGATGGTGTGAGTGAGTCCTTTGATCGCTCCAAATTATTGCGAGGCATGATCCGCGCCTGTGAAAAAACTGGGGTATCACAGACCACCCTTGAATCGATCATCGATGAAATCGAGGCACAACTCCAAACACGCGATCGGCATCAAGTTTCTAGCGTCGAAATTGGCGAGATGGTTTTGCAATATTTGCAAGATATTAACGAAGTTGCCTATGTACGTTTTGCGTCAGTCTATCGACAGTTTCGAGGAGTACGAGATTTTGCTGAAGCTTTAAATTACTTTGATGCGAAGTAAGTTCAAAATTTAGATAATTGGTAATTACTAACTGTGAGCATAGTTATAGATGTTTTAAATAACTTGAAGATGCACTTCGCTAAGTAATCCTTGCATTGATCGCTGAGAGAAGTCGAAACTAAAGTTTCTATTGGAATTATTTACATTTGACAACCTAATTAAGAATCAAGTTTTGGGATTGCCTATCCGTCGTTAAGAAGCAGATTGTAATTAAATACAAAATAAAACTTAAAAAAGTATGCTTAATACGTTAAGTTGTGTGTACACTCTGAGCTTTTTATCTGTGTTTGAATAAGATTTCAGTGAAAAAGAGAGCATATACGTTATTTTGTAAGCTTTTTGTCAATTCTAAAATGTATCTAATTAGGCAAATTTGGGACAATCCAACAAAAATTTGTAAAGAAAAGTTGAAATTTTTTATTTTCCCTAGCTATAATAACAATGTTTTGTAATCCCGATCGCATTTCAGGGTCTAAATTAGGAGGTATCGATTTGGCAAGGAGACGTAAGCGCAAAAGTAGACGTCGCCAAGAAGGGCGCAAAATCCTAGAACATATTCCTCAATTTAGTATCGATAGCGGCGAAGATAAGCCTGTGACGGCTGCACGTAAGTACATCCATACACATGGCATTCTTCCTCCAGCACTGTTGCTTGTAAGACGCAACGAACATACAACAGATCGATACTTCTGGGCAGAAAAAGGACTATTTGGAGCACAGTATGTTGAAGAAAATCACTTCTTGTTCCCTAGTCTTAAACCGCCTGAAGAAAGAGAAGTTGCACTTGCTGTATCTCGATAAATTTTGATTAAGTCGTCAGAAATATAAAGAAGTATCACTACTAACTCGTGCTACTTCTTTAATACATAATACCTGTTTAAGTTTTTTATTCCATCTTCCAGAGGTGACATATTACCTCTGGAATTTTTGTAGATAAATTTTTGCTTTCATATGGCATTCCTAAATTAGTTTTAGAAATCATTGGCTTTGATTTCGCTCAGCCATCGGTTTATAGATGGCAGAGCGAAGTCGAAGCAACTCACATCTCATTTTAGGAATGCCATATGAAAACTAAATCCAAGCAGCAGTGCTTTGCGCCGCTATTTGGATTTAGTTTTTTGATTAAAAAGCGATATAAAAAAATAAAAAAGAGCGTAACTTGATACACTCTTTTTTATTTATTGAATTATTTGTCAAAACTAGTTTTTTTTCAAAATCAAACATAAAAGAAAACAGAAAGCTACAATTAAGCGCCTACTACCTCTTTCGTAGTTGTAGTTTTCCATCCTCTAGGTAACTTAAGATCGTCAGGGTCAACGTAATGGCAGGCATAGTCATCCAAACAAATCAACGCCCAACCATTGCCATCAATGTTAATCAGCTTGTAAGAAGCCTCTAAAACAAAAAAGCCCTTGTGGTTGCGGGTGTCAGGCTTGACTCTAACATTTTCTAAAATCATGAGACTAACTTCCTTTTCAATACAAAGATTTATAACTATCGGCTAAAGAATTTAACAACTTTAATGGTTTGTTATATTCTAGGTAGCCTAACACTCTTGACAAAAAACCTATGTTAAGTTTTTATGACAAAATACGGTTATTTATAAAGTTTTGCGAGTTTAGGTAAAGTTATACACAAAACCCAATCAATCGGGTTTAATAAATATTAAAGAAAGAGAAAATTTACTGTCTGTGACTTAGCTTAGTACCCAATCTCTAACCTTTTCAAGTGCTTTCCAATCTGGACGACGACGAAGCCCTTCTTCAAAATTCTCAACAATTTCTGGCTTGATATCTTTGAGGATCATGAGCCAATTTTGGGCTGCCTCGATTTGCTCGCGCACTCCTTTTTGGGACAATTCCAGCATAGCGATCGCAAGGTTAATCCGTCCTTGAGGATCTTCGGGGGCAAGTTTGACTGCTTTTTGGGCGGCTTTGACAGCAAGCTTGGCGTTATTGTCTAGTAAATATAACCAAGACAAACAAATCCAACCACTTGCAACTTTGGGCTGGCGATCACACACTTTTTCAAACACAGGAATTAAGGTCGCCGCAGACTCACCTTCTTTGTATCGCTCTAAACCTTGAGTGAATAAATCTTCCGCAACTTCGGTACTCATTTAGTGAAACACAACTCCAAAGCCATATTTTTGCCTTAGTGATACTAGCATAAACCTTACACATAACTCGTTGGATTTGGTTAAAAGCTCTTGGCTATTAGCCTTTAGCTTTTAGATTAACGACTTTTAATGACACATCTTCGCTTCGCTATTAAAAATCTGGTTCTTTATTAACGTCAGTTCGGGTTTAGCTGGCAAATTTTAAAAGCCCAAAAGTAAAAGTCTTTCTTAGCAAGGCTTTTACTTTTGGTCTTTGAGAGAGGGTTTGCTACGCAAACCCTCTCTCAAAGACTGTTTCAAATTATCCCGAACTCACGTTTTATTAAATTACAGAGTCCTCTTGACTGTTTAAGTCCTAATGAATTTGGGCAAGATAATTAAGCAGGGATTAACTAGCTGTATTGTCGTGACGCAAAATTAGGGTAAGAAGACAAGAGGAATATGAGAGTGAGTAGAGATCGCAAACCAACTGAAAAACGCTTTTGTAAGCGTGACCTTCGGGCAGGGCATCATTTTCAACAATGGCAGATGGTGGAAATGAACTGGCTACGAACCCTCATGCTGATCTTGAGTGATATTTTTGGGTTAGCGATCGCTTGGAAAGCTTCACTGGGGTTTAATCAAGCTTTCTCAACTTTACCGCCTGAACTAAGTTGGGGAGAATTTGCAGGGTTAACGGGTTTGTTTTGGGCTTTTGCGGCTGTAATTGTCACAGGTTTTGCTTATCACAATTTTTATAAAAGTGAGTCCCAATGGCGTAATTACGTCAGACAGGCGAAATTTATTAGTAGCGTTTACTTATTATCGTTGGTAGTTTGTTATTTTTATGATCCGAAAGTGGATGCTCCGCGATCACTATTCTTGCCCGCGTGGTTAGGCAGTATCATTATGGTGATTGGTTTACGGTTAGTTTTAACTTTGATATTTGACCAATTTCCGATCGCTAGAACCCATACACCCGTTTTTATTATTGCCCCTAGTGATCGCCTTTCCTATTTGGCAAATATTGTCGAAAAACGGACGGGCTATAGAGTCGTCGGTGTACTAGCTTCTTCACTAGCCAATTCTTCTCACTCCATTCAAGCAATTATGAATTCGGGTGCAAAGGAGGTCATTGCCGAGGGGCTGCCTGAAACTCAACTAGCTTCACAGTTGTATTGGCAACTTCGTAATGCAGGAATTGGACTTAGGCTTGTGCCATCAAGTTTGATGTTGCTGCATCGACGTGGTAATCCTGAAATTTTTGCCTCCATGCCAATGATTCGGATTGAGCCATCATTACTAGCTAATTGGGAATATATCTTTAAGCGGTGTCTAGATTTTGTATCAGCTTTGATTGGCATAATTTTCCTGTCCCCTGTATTTGTCGCGATCGCGATCGCGATTAAGGCTAGCTCAAAGGGCAGTGTGTTTTATACCCAAGATCGCATTGGTTTACAGGGAAATGTATTCCGAATGTGGAAATTTCGGAGTATGTTCATGGATGCAGATCGTCGCCAAGCGGAATTAGAACATCTCAATAAAAGTTCTGATGGAGTCATGTTCAAGATTGAACGCGATCCCCGTATTATTCCCATTGGACATTTTTTGCGCTGTACCAGTCTTGATGAGCTTCCACAATTATTTAATGTTTTAGTAGGACAAATGAGCCTTGTGGGACCTCGACCTTTGCCGATACGGGATGTCGCAAAATTTTCCAGTTGGCATCATACGCGCCATTTAGTCATGCCGGGGATTACGGGATTATGGCAAATTTCGGGGCGATCAGACCTAGATACAATTGATGATGTCGCTAAGTTAGATCTCTTCTATATAGATCGCTGGTCACTCAACTTCGATCTCGAAATTCTCATTGAAACCGTCAGACTCGTTTTATTTGGTAAGGGTGCATATTAATTAACGTGAGTTCGGGATAATTTGAAACAGGCTTTGAGAGAGGGTTTGCTACGCAAACTCTCTCTCAAAGCCCAAAAGTAAAAGTCTTGCTAGGCAAGACTTTTACTTTTGGGCTTTTAAAATTTGCCAGCTTAACCCGAACTCACGTTAATTACTATTAACTAGCTCAGCATATTTATAAATCAAACCCTAATTTCTGCTTCGCGCATATAGGGTGCGAAGCAAAAATAAATTTAGGACTTTAATTTACATTATTTTCTTGTGAATTTTATTTTCGCATAAGTGCTGATTGGAATTGACGCATGATTAGTAATACTTAATCTAGCGAATATATTTAGCTTCAAGTGGAGGACGATCACGCTTTTCGCGATTAAGTTTGGCGGGTTTTAAATTTTTGCGATCGCCATAGGGGACAGTATCAGGATCTTCGTCTTCCTCTTCTTCATAAAGATCCTCATCTTCCTCTAGCTCATCATCTTCATCTTCATCGTAAAACTCATCATCTTCTAAGTCTTGATTATCCTGCGATTGAGCCTTATCTTGAGGATAATTATTGGCAGAATTAGTTGATTTGACCTGCTCTTTTTGAGTCTCTTTGTCATAACCTGCGGCGACAATTGCGCGACGGATCGTCATATTTTGTTGCCAAGAGGCGATCGCATTACAGACAAAAGCAATGAAGCCTCCAGACATAAAAGCAATCAACATTGCCATACTTAGAGGAATGGGGATCGTCTTTTGTCCTAAAAAGAAAATCTGCACTACAGGCTGTAAATTTTGGATGATCACTGCGGCGATGAGAGTAATTCCTATGCCTAAGATGAGCAGTGGCATGATTGGCAAGGTTCCTGCATTTTTTTTAGAGTTATTGGTTTGAGATTTAGAAGCAAATGGCGATCGCGTCATGGTTATTACACTCTTTCAATAATATTTGCAGCTTATATTTAGTGTGCAGTGCGAAGCTCTGCACACTAAATTATGGTGACTGTTTACCCTGCCAACGTTGGATTAAATCGGAATCAATATCTAATTGATCAAGTGCTCTCGCAATTACAAAGTCTACTAAGTCCTCAATGGTTTGCGGATTGTGATACCACGCAGGAATTGCAGGGACAATCCTTGCGCCTGCCTCTGCTAATGTGGTGAGATTTCGTAAATGAATTAAGCTGAAAGGAGTTTCACGGGGTACGAGCACAAGGCGGCGACCCTCCTTTAAATGCACGTCAGCAGCGCGTTCTAATAAATCAGAACTCAAACCATGGGCAATTTTGGCTACTGTTGCCATACTACAAGGAATAATTAACATTCCCAATGTCCGAAATGAGCCACTGGCAATGGTTGCCCCCACATCTGCCCATTGATGACAAATAAGTTTTCCTGATTGGCTCTCAGCTTGATCGCGCCAAAATTGTTCCTGCAATCGCAAGTTACTCGGTATGGCTATCTTATTCTCTGATTGCCATACCATCATCGCCGCCTTAGATGCAACCAGATCAACATTGTAATCATTACTCAGTAAAAATTTGAGCGATCGCACAGCATAGATCATGCCTGATGCCCCAGATACTCCTAATACGATAGCTCTTTGATTTTGCATTCAGTCTTGGTTCTGTGATAATTAGCCAGAAACTTTAGTATAGTTACTAAATTTTTGTAGCATAGCTGCGCCGCACCACAAAAATTTTGCTTCTTGAACAGTCCTAATATGATTAATTAAGCACTGTAGCCCAATCATATCTCTGTTTGTTAAGCTTAAAATCATAGAAATTCTCTGGAGCTTGGTAGATAACTATTATGCTAATAGGTACAACATTAAGGAATCGCTACAGAATTCTACAAGTGTTAGGAAGTGGTGGCTTCGGGGATACTTACCTAGCCGAAGATATTGACTTGCCAAGGCATCCTAAGTGTGTGGTAAAACAACTTAAGCCCAAAGATACTAGTTCACAAGTATTGCCAATTGCCAAAAGTCTCTTTGAACGCGAAGCTGACTACCTCTACAAATTAGGTAATTCCCATTCCCAAATTCCTACATTATTTGCACACTTTGAAGAAAATGGAGAGTTCTTTTTAGTTCAAGAATTTGTGGATGGCTATAGCTTACCCCAAGAAATTCCTGTCGGGCACAAACTATCGGAAAGTGACACTATTACTTTACTTTTAGATATTCTTGAGGTACTTGCCTTTGTGCATCAACATAATGTCATCCATCGTGATATCAAACTGGCTAACCTCATGCGTCGTCGTCAAGATGGCAAAATTGTCCTCATTGATTTTGGTGCTGTAAAGGATGTAGGTGCTTTAGGAACCGATTCGCAAGGCAATACTAGTGTTACGGTTAGTATCGGTTCCCCAGGCTACATGCCCAGTGAACAAGCAAGGGGTAAACCTCGTTTGAGTAGTGATGTCTACGCTGTGGGCATGATTGGTATTCAAGCCTTGACGGGTATTGCACCAGATAGCTTACAGGAAGATCCTCATACTGGTGAGGTCTTATGGCGCGATCGCGCACAGGTCAGCCCAGAATTTGCCGCAGTATTGCAGAAAATGGTGGCTTATCATTTTAACCAGCGCTATGAATCTGCGCTTGAAGCTCTGCAAGCCATTCGCTCTCTGTCAGCCACTAACATCAATTTCATCAATACAGACAATGTTCCTACCGTAAATATTGCTCCAACCGAAGCTATCACTCATCCTCAATATCCATCATCAGGAGGATCCGTACCACCAACGATTGCCCCCAATTTTGCTCAAGGCAGTACAACTACACCTAGTCCTGCAATCACTACTCCCCAAACTCCTAGAACAGAGTCTCATCCAACTATTTCCGCGCCAAGTCAGCTCTCTAATTCTACGAACTTCATTTTATGGTTCGCCCTCGTTGGTTTAACCTCAGTTTTTGCAGCGATCGCCACTGCGATGCTCTTGCCCAAAATTACTAATCGTCCAGCAGACAATAATTCTAAGCCTGAAGCCTCAACTACAATATCTGCTTCTATTTCTCCCACTGCTTCGCCAGCTAATACTCCTAGTGAATCTCCAAAATCTTCACCAAGTCCAGAATCTCCTAGACCAACAGTAACTCAAAGCGCTATTTCCAAACCTGAAACTCCTACCCCCATACCTACTCAGACAGTAGTCCCAACAACACCTCCTGATACAACAAGCACTGTTAGTTATGGGGCGATCGCCCGTTCACCATCAACTCAGGACAAAGGATATTCATGGAATTATCCTAACCAAAAAGCGGCTGAGACTAGGGCTTTAAGCGAATGTGAAAGCGTTTCTAATGCAACAGATTGTCAAGTTCTCGTCTGGGCAAGAAATGCCTGTATGTCAATTGCTGAAGGGTCTAACGGTGCAGCAGGCTCAGCATGGTCAGTAAAATCTTCTACTGAGGCAGAAAACGTAGCTAAGAAAGTTTGCCGAGATTATCAGGGCATAAATTGCCAAGTCACCCGCACAATTTGTTTACCAGTCCGTCAATAGTAAAAATTTTTGCAACTTGCTACATCACAGAAATTTCCCTATAAACTAAGTAGCTAGACATAAGTAAACTAAAAACCGAGAAGTTTGTTCCGCCCGCTACGCGGGCGGAACAAACTCTCGTTTTGGGTTTTAATTAAGTTGAGCTACTTAATCGCTTTTTCCAAAGTTCTTAAAATAATATTTGTTTGACTTTCCCAATTGAGTTGTGACTGAGCAGCTTTCAATGCTGCTTGCTTAGCGAAAAGTATCTTAGGATAGTTATTCACTAAATTATTAATCGCGTTCGCTAATGCAATGGGATCGTTACTTGGTATGAGTTCACCGACCTCAGGGTATCGAGACAAAATTTCGCTTTGACCTTCTGTATTCGTAGAAATTATTGCTAACCCAGCCTGTAAATACTGGAAAAGCTTGTTGCTTATCGTAAATTGCTTATTAAAGCAATAAGGGATTTCTAAGGCTAGACCGATATCATGTTCAGCAATCCGAGATAGTAGTTCACCATTAGAAACAGTGGGGTGAATGAATAAGCGATCGCGCCATTCGTCAGGAATCTGTGGCTCTAACCACCGACGCGAACTTTCGGGATAATTTCCGCGTAGATGAATTTCTATTGGTTGATGAATATATGGAAGTGATTGGAAAAGAACTTCTAATCCCCTACCTTGTCCTATAGTTTGGGAAAACCAATGAATTGAGAGCAAATCAAGATTTTGGCGATCGCAAATTTTCTTATCTATTTGCGATCGCTCTGCCCAAGGAAACACATTATAAATAACTGTCGGTTGGGTTGCTTCATAAGCCTTTGCTAGAGATTTAGCCAATGCATGAGAAGTTGTTAAACAATATTTACATTCATGCATTAGTTGTCTTTCCAGATGCCTTAACTTATGAATAGGTCGATTAATACGCACCTCAGGTAACAGATCCTCAGAGAACCAGTCCTCAAAATCGACTCCCACTTTAAGTCCTTGAGCTATTAACTGTTGCCCAATCCAAAGTCCAGATTCTGAATGGACAATAGTTAAATCGGCTTGAAGATTTTGGGCATATTTCAATATTCTCCTTGTTCCATAACCAAGTAGTTCAGGCAAAAAAAGTTTAAATCTTCTAAAAACTTCTTTGGCTATTCTTGTTTGAATACGAATCCAATAATTAATAAATTTACGATTAGGTTGGATATCGATTATTGGCTCAAATTTATATTTTTGTTGAGATATTAATAGGCGATCGCGTTCAACTAGTTCTGGGCTAAACCAAATTCCACCCACGATTACATCATAGCCAGCATTAGCCAAAGTCTCAGCTTCTTTCTGAGCACGAGGTGCAGTACATAAATGTCCACCAATGAGAATGAGGATCTTTACCATTCTAAAACAAAAAATATTTTCTCTTAAATACTAAACAAGATATCAAGATAGTTTTGGGCGCATTTTTCTAAAGTTAAATTATTCAAAATATAGTCACGGGGAGCAAAATATTGAGAACTCAACTTATCTAAAAACTCTTCTAACTTATTTGGGAATTCATTAATATTTTGAAACTTTATACCACAGAAATTATTCCAGTAAGGTACTGAACTTACTGGAGCATATTGAACTTTATGTGGATAGTAAGAAGGATCTTGCCAAAATCCTCCTCGATCCCAAGCCAAAATAGGCACACCAGAAGAAAGAGCCTGTTGATAAGCAATACCTTGTGTTTCATGTTCACACAAAAAGATCATAGCGCTACTTCGATTTAAAAGTTTATGAAAATATTCTTCCTTGTAAAAGCCATAGCGAATATTTGCTACCTTGAATCCTTGTTTTTCTAAGTATGATTGAATTGGAATAATTAAATCTAGATTATACCTATCATGTTCCCATCGGACTTTATTGTAAATAAGGAAATCAATATCCTTACTTATTGTAGGTATCCACTTATCTGTATCAATTCCTACTGGCCAAACTAGAACTCGATCACCATAATAAGGCTCGCACATTTGGCGCATCCACTCTCCCGGAACCAACATTTTCCGAACTGGCAACCGATTAAATAAATCAGGGTCATCGCAAGGATGAGAAAAAACTGCCGCACCGAATAGTATTGTATTTTTCCATTTAATCTTATCTAAAACATGAGGCTTACCAATAATACAAGCAACTTCCTCAGTATGTTTTTTAATATATCGATAATCGTTTAATCTATAATCTACGCCTAGCTTATCTAAGCCTGTACAAAGGTTCAAAAAAACTCTTGTCTGTCCTCCAGGTCTTTGCTTCCCTCGAAAAATACGCCGAATTACTTTGCGAGGATATCGATCATATAGAAACCAGCGATCTGGATCTGGTTCTTCATAGAAAATATTTAGAGAACTCATTGCTTAATTAAATGGAAATTGATGAAGTTTTTGAAGACGAGGATAATGACTGAGTTGCTTTAAAATGATTCGTCGAAATCTCAAAAGACGCTCAGTAGAGGCAAACCCTAGACAACAGTATAATTGACCTAATAATCCCGATTCAGGTGGTTTAAAATTTGGATCTAGTTGATAAATCCAATCAACAACTTCAGAAGCTTCATCTAAGTGCGTATAGGCAATCCAATGGGCTAGAGTCCAAAGTATTTTTATAGCTGCTTTTTTTCGTCTAACTGTTAGTTCATTTTGTTCTGATAGCTGAGATAGACATTTTCTATATATGGTTAAGTGTTGTAAATTAGTTGCAACAGATCTCATTCCTATCGGAAACTGTAATCGATCTTGAGAATGATGACGATGGCATAGAGATGGCTTTTTGTAAACATCAATCTTAGGCTTTTTCATTGCGACTTCGAGCACAAAAAGACGGTCATCTCGCCAAGTAAAATCTGGACGATGAGGAATATCTTCAATAAAATCTTTGCGAAATAAGTAAGCAGAATAGTGAGAACTATTGCACTCACCTAGCTGTTGGGCTAGAAAATCATTGCATTCTATCCATTCAACTTCATTCAATAATATTTCTTCTTCGGAGTAAACTTGATATCCTCCGACAACTACATCTGCATTGCTAGTAGAGGCAATCTGAAACTGCTGCTCATTAGCATTTGGAGCAATCCAGTCATCCGAATCTAAAAATCTTATATATTTCCCCTTTGCTATTTGAAACGCTCTATTAACTGCCCAGCATTTTCCTAAATTAGATTGTCTTAAAGCAATTACTTTTTTTTGATATTGTAGCCATTCCCAAGTACCATCAGTACTGCCATCATCAACTACAATAATTTCTATTTCGCACTGTGTACTTTGACAAGAAGCAATGGCTTTCGGCAAAGCCCAAAGACGATTGTATGTAGGGATGATGACTGAAATGTCAATCTTCATAGAAAGGCTATTAATTTTTTTTGAGATTAGCTTTAAGTATCCTTTTTACTTGTTTTGTTATCTTTAGCAAGGAAGGTGAAATTCTATATAAAATTCTTTGCCCCAAAAAGGGAAGCATATCAGTCACAATACCATTGTTATAGCCCCATACCAAAATGAAATTTGTTTTACAAGTAAGAGGTTTTTCTTGAATAACTCCAATGTTCTTAGTGTTATGAAGATACTTGATTTTTTCTAAAAGGACTGCAGGATGGTATGATTCTAGTCGTAGATTATAAATAATAAATCCCTTATTAGAGTTTTTAATTATTTTTTTCAAATAAATATCTTGAATACTAGGTATACATTCTGTAAAAGCACAATTGCTAATACAAAGATCAAATACTTTTATGGGAATTGTTTTGTCTAATTTATCAAAATCTAATAAATTAGTCTTGTTAGTGTATTTGTCTCCAAAAGAAGCAAGATATACTTCTGTTAGTTCAAGTACTTGTGGAAGATCTATTATTGTGTAAGATTTGACACCGAATGAATCTTGGATGATTTTACATAATCCACCATATCCACAACCTATTTCTACAATATTCATGTCGGTTAGATCAGGGAATACTTGAGTTATTTGAGCTAAGTTGGCTATGTATCTCAAAGTTGATGGAGACAATATTCCGTATTTTCCAAATTTGTACGTATCTGCTCCGCCCACTAAATCGTTATTTTTATAAGTATTCAAGTTTTCAAGTAGAAATGGAGATGTTGATTCTAAAAAATCAAGACACTCTAGCCCAAAATCTTTGGTGAAGTGCTCTAATACCTGCTTATATATTGGATGACTGCGAAATTTGAGAAATAGAGATTTATCCCTAGCTGCACGACCACAAAAATCAGGATACTCTCCATTGTCAGATGCCGAACTGCCAACATTAATGTCAATCGAGTTATCGGAAAAATTATTAAAGCTCATATAGATGAAGTATGTATTTAGTTTGAGTAGTTAGTTCGGATATATAGGCTTTAGGCTAAAGCCTAGCGGATGTTTTTACAGCCCTAATGCCAAAAAATCTATGATAAATAGGGCGTAGTGAATTAATTAAAAATCTTTTACTAAGTAAAGGTATAGAGCAAAGAAGGGTTGCCAAGATATTACTTAGCCACACTGGCAACTTTTTAGCTACGACTAATTTTAGTCTTAGCTCTTCTCTTTTGTAGGGATAAAAATCGGTATGATAGCCTAAAAAGTGAACTAACAGAGGACTCACTTCCTCAAAGGGATACCAGTCTTGATGTTGGGGATGTGGAGCAGGTGGATTAATTAGTCTAGAGTAACCTCGAAATACGTCAATAAATACCCCCCCTTGACAAGCTTGGGGATCGCTTAAAATGGTTCCATCATCTGGAATTGGTTGTTGCTTATAAATAGCCATGGCGATCGCCATTAGTAATTCATCATTCGGTTTCCCCCTTAATCGAATTAGACCAATTTTATCATACAGTGGCTCAAGTTCTCGAGCTTTAGTATAAACCTGATTACTCATTTCTCCCTTTTCAATATAATAAACTCCACCATTAAATTTAGGTAAAGACTTGACTTGAAACTGACAACAGACAGAAGCCACATCCCCAAACCATTCTCCTTGAGAAATTTCTCCTCCGATCACTGAGACAGAATGACCAGCAAAGCGATCAAACAAGGATTCCAGTGAACCGACACATAAACAATCTGCATCAATAAAGAGAATTTTCTCAGCAGAAGTAATTTTATCTAAATGTAATTTTGTAGAAAATCCCTGACCATATTGATTTGGAGACAACTCGACTATTTCAATATCTGACAAGTCAGGGGGAATTAATTCTCTTTGGTCTGTCGCAATGACAAATTTGATCTCACTATTTTTATGCCACCATTTAAAGGAACGAGCAAGATTGACTGCCATTTGAATATAAATCGATTTTCCAGTGGCTATAGTGAGAACTGATCTCTGACTGTTTTTGTAACTCATCTAACTTTTGTCTTCTTAGTAGTAGCAACAAATCGAAAGGCTAAATCATAAGCTTCACGTTGCCATAATTGGCAGATAAGAACCTTGTAATATGCCCAAGTTAATTTACAAGCCATTAATAATCTTCGCCAAATTGAGGGTGATGGTGAACCTCTCATCCCAGACAAGTATTCATTTGTTTCTCCATTTAAGGAAGCTGTCATATGCCATTGGCGAGGAGTGCTTTCTAAATAGCCTGTATGTTCAATTGGGGATTCTTCTCCAGGATCAAGGACTCCACAAAATAACCTTTGCTTGTCAAACCATTGAGAAAGGAATTGCTCAAATCCAAGTGTAGGATCTCTTGACTCGTGCTTCAGAGCATCAAATCCCTGATATACCAAATTAGTTCTACAAAGGCAGGGATTAGCGGAAAATCCATAAATTGATTCATACACTCTATCAGTTAGAGAGTTCTTTTTTTCTCCCGAGGATAGAGGGGCTGTCTTACTCAATCTAATTTGTACCCAATCAGGATTTATATTTAGTTCTTCTAAGAGATATTGAAGATCAATTTCTTGTGTAAATACCCAATCATCTTCTAACCAAAAAAAGAAATCAGTTTCAACTAATTTCAAAGCATTAAGAATGCTTTGAATATAACCTCGGCGATTATAGTTCTGAACGATAAATTTTGGTTTGACGATTTTTATTGTTTCATTACTATACTGCCCATCGATAGCTAGTATTGTGTGTTCAAATGGGTAGTTACAAGTCTTGTTTAAAGATTGCAGAGTAGTAGGAAGCAAATGCTCTCTACCTTCGCAAGTAAAAATTAGCAAACTAATTTGATTACTATTCATTTTCTTTTTTTGCCCACAAGTTTAAATCAATTAAGGTTTCTTTGGTATTAATGTCGTATGGGTTACCTAAAACATCATATAGATCATATCCCTTGTTTATTAAGTACATAGCGGCATCATATGCATGAGAAAAACTATTTGGGATATATTCAAATATAATATTTCTTGGGAATATTATATTTGATTCCATTAAGCCCTCTAAAACACTAAGTTCTAAACCCTCTACGTCCATTTTAATAACATCTATTTTATTTATCTTTAAATCTGAAATAAATAATGTATCTAGTCTTACGCTCAAAGTGATAAAGCAATTATCACTTCCTAAATGAGAACTCCTTGTTATTCCCCAATTCCCGTCAGGAGGTAAATCCATCGTAACTACACCATTTTTATTTGATACAGCCATTAGCATAGGATAGATGTTTTTTGTATTATTAAGCTGTATATTCAGCAGTAATCTATTAAAAGTTTTGGGATTTGGTTCAAAAGCAAAAATTTTGCCTGAACTACCTACAATTCTAGAACCTTCTAGGGAGTATAAACCAACGTGACTTCCTATATCAACGAAACAATCTCCTTCCTTTAATAGAGATTTAATTAACTGTACTGTTTTTTCTTCATACATTCCATTATACAAGATTTGATATTGCACATAATCTTCAGAATACAAAAGCATTTTTATGCCCGAATCGGTGACAAACAATATATTTTTCAAACCCAGAAAATTTTGCAGCCATTTAGCTAATCGCAACTTTGTAGGATGATTCGGGGATTTTATATATGAAACTAATAACTTGTGTTTCCATTCTGCTTGATTTAATGCAAATAAATTTTTCATGTTATTTGTCTTGTGCAACTATAGAAATTATAGGCATAGTTGTAGCTCCTCTTCCATAAGACTGTTTAAATTCAAATCCTGAGTTGCAAGGATCAGATTTTTGTACAGAAAATTTGAGAGGTTCTTTTGCAATATGGTAATTCTCAGCCCATGGTTTTATCAACCAAAAATACAAGTAATAATCCCCTGAAGCTAAATTTAAAGGAGAAAGATTAAGCTCATAAACATTTCCTTTTTTAGGATTAATTTTTAATAAACTATCACCCATCGGTGCTGTAGATGTGTAAATGATAGGTATTCCTCTTTCGTCATGAATCTCTATCTCAATAGCCACCTCACACTGATAAGGAGATTGAATGACAAAAGAGATAGTTAGAGTATCACCATAACTAACATTATTATTTATAATGCTAATTTCTGTAAATTGAGGACGATCTATATTATTAATTGAAAATATAATTTTTTTTGTTTCAGATAAGGAGTTAGTTTGTTTTAGATAAGACACCGTTACTGATTCTATAGTTGAAGCTAGTTTTATTTCCCCTTTTTCTACCAGCAAGCCATTAAAACAAATTTTCGTGATATAAGACATGTTGTGACTAACAAATAAAACAGTTCGTCCTTCCTTGCTCACATCTTCCATTTTGCCTAGACATTTTTTCTGGAATTGAGCATCACCTACGGCTAGGACTTCATCAACTATTAAAATCTCTGGTTCTAGATGGGCGGCAACAGCAAAGGCTAGGCGCACGTACATTCCTGAAGAATAACGTTTGACGGGGGTATCTAAGAATTTCTCGATTTCTGCAAAGGTCACTATTTCATCAAATTTCCTCTTTATCTCAGTGCGATCCATGCCTAGGATTGCACCATTGAGATAGATGTTTTCTCTGCCTGTAAGTTCTGGATGAAACCCTGTCCCAACTTCTAAGAGACTGGCAACTCTACCTTTAATGGAAATTTTGCCAGTAGTGGGTTCAGTGATGCGGCTAAGAATTTTTAATAATGTTGAT
>Ga0209990_10001026_pt1 | contig 25204 bp, 34 predicted proteins | sample NOAtaG_6_FD_187304 | JGI IMG/M metagenome (GOLD analysis project Ga0209990, IMG submission 187304) | Freshwater lake microbial communities from Lake Erie, under a cyanobacterial bloom - NOAA_Erie_Diel5S_2200h metaG (SPAdes) (version 2) | ecosystem: Environmental > Aquatic > Freshwater > Lake ...
GCTGGCACAGTGTTGGCCACACCAGCTGCTGGTGCACTAGAATATGACGGTACAGCGTTTTATGGCACACAAACTGCAAGTCAGCGTGGTGTTATGTCGCCTACTATCTACCAAGTATTGTCTGCAGACTACACCGGCAGTGACGTAAACACAGCTCAAAAAGTGTTTAATGCCAGCACAAACGGCGCACTCACAGTAGATGGTTCTACCACCTATGCGTTTGAAGCCATTTATTACATTACTCGAGGCGCAGGTACTACCAGTCACACCACTGGTGTGTTGTTTGGTGGCACAGCCAGTTTTACCAGCATTACCTATCGTGCCGAAGCCACAAGTTCAACTGGTAACACATTGACCGCTCCCAGTGTGATCTACGGTACAGCAGGTACTTTGTTGACTGTGACTGGTGCATCTACTTCGGCCACAGAAAACATTGTGGTCAAATTGAACGGTGTTATCCGAACCAATGCTGGTGGCACACTGATTCCGCAATTCCAGTTCTCAGCTGCTCCGGGCGGTGCACCAACAATATTGAAGAACAGCTACATCATGTTGAGACCACTCAACAACAGTAGTACTACCGCAGTTGGCAATTGGAGTTAACCAGACTGGTTGACAATTGTCGCGATCCATAATACAATACGTTATGGAACATCCATTAATCACTGACATAAGCCATTTGACCTTGGAAGAACTGGGGTCAAAGGTCAGTGAACTGCAAAAGAAACTGAGCATTGCACAACGCACCGGCAATGGCTATCTTTCCAATCAAGTACGCATGGCCCTGGAAACCTACTACAATAGGTATCAATTCTTGTTGAACGAAAGCTACAAGAAAAGCAACGACTCCAGCATAGATTTTGACAGCAAGATTGATATTAAATGAATGTAAAATTACAATATGATATTGAAATGCTTGCGGGCATTTGGTATGAAGAACAGTTACAACTCAATGTTTACAACGTCAATCTCAGTTTGTTGACAGTAAGCAAAGATCAAAAATTTATCAATGTGGCCATGGAACGACTCAAGTGTTTTGTGCACAGTGAGTTGGCCAATGCTGTGTACATCAATAGCTGCCACATAGAACAGGCCACACTGATGGGCATGATGGGCATGAATGTTGTGACTTTGCCCGATGAACCAGTTGACCAAATCATAGGCATGATGTTATACTGCAAACTAAACGCCATCATGGAAAATGTCATGCAAATAACACAAATCAACATTGCCAGTACCCTGGGCGATGATGTGTGGTATACCCATGACGAAGATGATGCGCTAGGCCCGTTTTTTGCACAAGACAGCTGGTGGCACCGCCCCACCACTCAGCACGACATGCTGGATCTTGAAGAACTGCCTGATAATGTGGTGCGAGTGCAAGGCACCGGCTGGCCAGAATATGGCCTGATGTGGCCCGAACGCCCTATTGAACACAATGCCAATAGCACAGTAATATACCCTAACTTCAGCAGAAATGAAAACAAATAAACACGGTGAGTTGATCTACAGCGAACAAGATCTTTGTGATTTGATCATGCAAGGTCATGACATTGCCGGCATCAATGGCATCACTGTAGATTCTACAGTGGACTTGGAAACAGCCGCATTGATGTTGGACAATGTGCCGCGGCTGATTGCCTATAACCGTCTGGTGGAACACATGTCCACAGAAGAGTTTGATCATCGTTGTCAGAGCACATGGTACATGCCTGAGCAATACAAAAATGTTGACATTGCTGAACATGTGTTGAGCTTATGCAACAGCAATGCCGAACTGCAACGCTGTGGCGCAGAACTGTTGTTGTTTCAAGAGCGCAATCTATTTGACTTGTTGCGTTATTTGATGTATCTTGTGGACACCATGCGAGCCGACAATTTGATTTGGGGTGTGGGACGAGGTTCCAGTGTAGCTAGCTATGTGCTGTACAAATTGGGTGTGCATCAAATTGACAGCTTGTTTTACGAATTAGATCCTGCAGAATTTTTGCGTTAAATAATATTTTTAGGAGATTACAATGACCAAATCAGTCTACAAAACTGCTAATGGCAAATTGGTTGACATGGGTGCTTTGCGATTGCAAAATGAAAATGTACGAGCCGTAGGCAACATGAAAGTCAACGCACGAGGAGACATCCTGGATAGTACAAATCGTGTGGTCAAAAGCAAACCACAACAGATCACGCAACAAAATCAGCGACGAACAGAGCCGCCAGCTGATCCTGATAGGGGTAGAATGTGAAGCTTGCATACAGTGCTCATAAACTAAGACGAGAACAACTGCATCCACTCAACGACAGTGTGATTGTGGATGAAATGCTATTTGACGAACGATTTACCAACAGTGGTATTGTGTTGCTCAGTGACAATGGCAAAAGCACAGGCATACGCCCGCGATGGGGCCGAGTGTATGCGGTTGGTCCAGATCAACAAGATGTACAGGTAGGCGAGTGGGTGTGTGTGGCACATGGTCGTTGGACTCGCGGCATAGACATCGAAGACGAAACTGGCAAGCATACCTTGCGCAGAGTTGATCCCAAAGACATCTTGTTAACTTCAGACGAAAGACCAGACGATCTCACATTCTCTGAAGCCATTCATGTTGAAGCCAAACCCACACACATGCAACACAACTGATGATAAAAGATTGGAACGCTGAAGACATTATCAGCCGATTGCAACGAATTTATTTTGCCACAACTGATCCTAAAATGGACGGTTTTGTCACTTGGGGTTGCAAACAAGACTTATATCGTGTAAAATTTGCATTGGAAGAAATGCTAAAAAAATGTCCAGATTATCACGGTGAACAAGAGTGGTTAGAACAACAACAATTGGAACGTGATCAAAAACAAATGTGGAAGGCTCTAAATGACGTGCAACACCTGCGGTAAACACTACTCACAAATTTGCGACTGGAATCAAGGTCGCTGCCCTCATCATCAGCCCATGCTTACTGAATATCATTGGCGATATCTGAATTTGTTCCGTTGGATCAAGGGATTGTTTAAAAAATGAGCAAAGGCAGCAGACCTCGGCCGTTTAGTATCAGCCAAGAAGAACTGGCAGCAAAGCACGATGAAATTTTTGGCAAGAAAGAACCTAAACCACGTTGGGTTCCGCCGCCCTTGCCCGAAGATATGCAAAACATTAAATCGTCACACGAACAACAACTAGGTAAAAACATTCCACAAGGAAGAACATGAAAGAATTATGGGTAGAGAAATATCGTCCCCGCAATGTGGACGGTTATGTGTTTGTGGATGACACACAACGAGCACAGGTAGAGCAGTGGATTCGTGATGGATCAATTCCGCATCTCATGCTGAGTGGTTCAGCAGGCACTGGCAAGACCACGCTGGCCAAACTGCTTATTAACGAGCTAGGTGTGGATGAATACGATGTCATGTGCGCAAACGGTAGTAAAGAAGCTCGCAAGGTCGAGTGGGTAGACAAATTAATTGGCTTTTGCCAAACCATGCCTTATGGTGCATTTAAAGTTGTGTTGATTGATGAAGCTGACTACATGAACCCCAATTCAGTACAGCCAGCAATGCGTAACTTGATGGAAGACTATAGTCAAACTGTGCGGTTTATTCTCACTTGCAATTACCCCAACAAGATTATTCCACCCATACACAGTCGTTGTCAAGGATTTCACATTACCAAAACAGATCACACAGAGTTCACAGCCCGTGTGGCTACGGTGCTAGTCTCAGAAGGTGTGGAATTTGATTTGGACACTCTTGACACCTATGTCAAAGCCACTTATCCTGATCTGCGCAAGTGTTTGAATCTAGTGCAACCCAATAGTCAAAATGGAAAATTACTGCCGCCCACAGCATCAGATCGCAGTGTGCGTGATTGGAAATTGGACTGTGTGGAACTGTTCAAGACCGGACGTATTCGTGAAGCTCGGGCCTTGATGTGTCAAAGCTCCACCCCCGAAGAAGCCAACGAAATTTTTACTTGGATGTACAACAATCTTGACCTTTGGGGCGCCACTCCCGAACAACAGGATCAAGCCATTGTGATCATACGCAATGGTATTGTAAACATTCCCTTGGTAGCTGATCAAGAGATCAACCTAAGCGCCACACTGATTGAACTTGGTCAAATACAATGAGATATTTAATTCTAACCTATTATCGCAAAGCTGACGGTCAAATTGACGAAGTTATGGCTGTGGCCAAAAACTTAAAAACACGTGATCATCAAACAGCCAATGTCATACTTGACTTCAAGAAACTGGATGTAGTGAAATGTAGCATGGGCGGTGTTCAAGTTCCTAGAGACTTTAACCGCATTGTGGAATACTACATGAAACACTATGAATCAACCATCACAAGGTTGTTTAACGAAAACGGATATGAAATTGTCAAACCTGAACAATCTGAATCAGACAAAGACACATAATTTGTTGCACATTGAAACCACAACTAGATGTACATTAGCATGCCCTGCCTGTCCCAGAACCACCTGGCATTCAATGCTCAAGCGTCCAGTGGCAAAAGCAGACCTTGACGTTGATTTGCTTGAACAATTCCTGGACTGCAACGGAGGTAAGCAAATTACTAAATTTTTACTGTGCGGTGATTATGGAGATAGCATATATTATCCTGATCTGTTGAAGTTAATTCAGCGTTTTCGAAATCAAGTTTCTTTTAATATCATAACAAACGGTAGTAGACAAACAGAAAAATTCTGGCACAATCTGTCAAGTATGTTGACCAAAGACGACACTGTGACGTTTTCCATTGATGGCTTAGAAGATACCAATCATCTGTACAGAATTAACTCTGACTGGCCCAGTATCATGCAAGGTATTGATATTGTTGCCCAGAGTGCGGCACAGATACATTGGAAGACTATTGTTTTTAATTTTAACTACGACAAACTAGACAAAATAAAAACATTTGCCGAGTCCAAAGGAGCCACATTTCATGCAGAAAAAACTCATAGATATGGCAATGACTCTCTTGTTCCTCCCAAAAGTTATATAGAAACCAATCATCTTTATCAGGAAGAATTTAACAATCAACCATTTGAAATAGAACCGCGGTGTGAAAAAGATGCCAAAGTTATAACTGCGGATGGCTTCTTGTATCCTTGTGACTGGATCAGAAACCCACAAACATTCTACAAATCTCAATTGTGGAAACAAAAGCAAAGATGGCTAGAAAAAACAAAAATGAAAGATAACACTTATGATCAAGCCCTGCTGATCATAAGAGATTGGGAAAATTATGTAAGGCAAAACAGTCTGGCCGGTTCAGACAATGTTGAAGTACTATGCAAAATGTTGTGCAGGAAGGGTTGTGTTGCTAACAACAAAATAGAACTATCATGAATGCTCAGCAGATAAAACTTGCACAGCTAAGAGAAAAATTAATGTCAAATCGCAAGGTGATTTGTACCGGAAACCCATCTGACCCTTCAACGTTGGCATCTGGTTTTAAAAAAATTTTCCCCGACGCCACATTTATTCATCGCAGTGCAGGATGGGATCTAACTGACCAATCAACAGAATCTAGAACAAAATTAAAAGAGTTGTTTTCTCAGCATAATACATTTATTAACGCCAGTTATATTGCACCACATGTGCAATCATATCTATTAGAAGTGTGTGATCAATCAGTTAAATTTTGTGATGTTTTTAACATAGGAAGCACCCACGAATACGACAATCTTGGTCGGGCAGATTATACACAATCAAAATTAGATCTTCGCGACAAAAGTCTACAGTTAAACACCTACAGATTTCGTACACATCATATCATGGTTGGTAGAATTAAAAAAGCATCAGACCCCGAATCCAATGATGGTCTTGATATTTCAACTATTTGCAATACAATTCCTTGGATTATGCAACAATCATTTAATGTTCCATTAATTTGTGTTGATCAACGCAAGGCTCCTTGGTGATTGATTTGACAACATATACTAATGATAGTATAATACAATTATGAATACATTAAAAAAATACAATCCCAACCAGTTGATACTGGTTGACGCTGACGGTGTGCTCCTTAACTGGGAGTATGCCTTTGCCATCTGGATGGAACAGCACGGACACGAAAAAAAACTCGGCTCTGAATTCATATACGACATTGGCGAACGCTATGGCATTAGTCGAGATCAAGGTCGCAAACTGATCAAGCTGTTTAACGAATCGGCCGCAATTGGATTCTTACCACCGCTACGTGATGCCATGTACTATGTGAAACGCCTGCATGAAGAACATGGCTATGTGTTTCATTGTATTACCAGCCTGAGTCTGGATGTCAACGCTGGCCGACTGAGAGAAATGAATCTGCGCAAACTGTTTGGAGACACAGCGTTTGAACTTGTGACTTGTTTGGAAACTGGTGCAGATAAGAATGAAGCTCTGGAGCCCTACAGAGATTCAGGTTGCTGGTGGGTGGAAGACAAACCAGAAAATGCCGAAGTTGGACTGAAATTGGGATTACGTAGCATCCTAATGGAACACGGGCACAACATGAATCATGAGTGCCCGTACCCGATCGTCAAAAATTGGCGGGAAATTTACGCGATAATCACCTCCTAATCTGCGTACAATTTCAACACTGATCCAATTATCTTATGCCGCTGTACATCTCTGGCTTCCATTGGGCACACTTCTATGCCACGCACGGCTTGAGCCTGTAAGCGTTCACACAGGTCAAGGAGGCCGTTGTTACCGCTATGCCGGTCGGCTTGCTCAACATCACCTGTAATCACAATCTTGCTATTCGTTCCTATGCGGGTCATTAACATCTTGGTCTGGGCTGGTGTTGCATTTTGCATTTCGTCAGCAATGATCCATGAGTTTTTAAAGGTTCGGCCGCGCATGTATGCCAGAGGCGCAATCTCCACAACCTGATCTTCTATTAGAGCCACAATGTCCTGGGGACGATAATATTCCCGCATGACGTCTAACAAGGGTCTAGTCCATGGTTCCATTTTGGCAACTAAATTGCCCGGCAAGAAACCATGCTGTTCTCCTTCCACACCCACTGCTGGGCGAGTCATTACTATTCTATCGCACACTCCTTCTTTAAGTGCCTTTATTGCAGCCAACATAGCCAGATAAGTTTTGCCTGTTCCTGCAGGACCTGCTGTTACTACTATGTGGGCATCAGGATTTTGTAGAGCCAGCACCAATTGTTCCTGGTTTCGTGTTCGAGGGACCAAGTCTATGCGGCGCTGTGCCGCCTTAGGTGCCTGTGTAAAGGCTATGGTGTTTTCTACTACCTGATTCATACGTTTTGCTTGTGCTTTCGCAGCGCGATTTCTACTCAAAGTTTCCTTCTCCTTTGTGTCCATGTATTGGACAAACCTATTTACGGCAGCACAAAAATATAGATAACGCAATAGATTTTGACAGAAAACTCAGCTAAGTACTGACCAGGCCAAACAAATCCGCGCCTTGGTTGTTTGCGTTTCCAGAGTAAATACTGTTTTAGGATCACACATGGCCACCAGCGGACCACCAACAAAAACGCCAGCAGAAGTACCCCCAGGCCCTGGCAGCACTGGAAAAATACCCACCACCCCGGTGCCAATTGGCCCCCCAGAAACAGCACCGCCTCCGGTACCCCCAGGCCCGGGTTCAGGCGTTGTTTCTGACCCTGATGAAACACCAACTTTACCAACTGAAGAATTACCAGTAGAAGCTCCGGTTGACGGCCCAGTCAATATAATTCCCAGTAGCACTGCGGTATTTGTCAAAACCGAGCTTGACAATGTCACTGTAATAGAAAAGACCACGGCATTGAATTTTTCCGGCAACGGGGTCACAGTGATAGGCAGCGGCTCGCAGGCCAACATTGTGATCACCGCAGGCAGCGGCGGCAATCCTGGTGGATCCAACACTCAGTTACAATTTAATGATGCTGGCGTGCTTGCGGGCAATGCGTCTTTGACTTTTAACAAAGTCACTGCACTACTCAGCACAACAAATATCAGTGCTAACAATGCCAATCTTTCTAGCAATTTGTCTGCCTCAGGCAACGTAACCGGCAGCTATTTTATTGGCAACGGATCATTGCTCACAGGCATTGCAGCCAATTATGGCAACGCCAATGTGGCAGCTAACCTAGCTGTGTTTGGCTCAAATCCCATTTCGACCACGGGCAACATCACTGCTGGCTATGTGCTTGGCAACGGGTCACAATTGACTGGGCTGCCGGCCACATATGGCAACGCCAATGTGGCAGCTAACCTGGCTGCTTTTGGCGCCAATCCCATCAGTGCCACAGGCAACATCAGCGGCGGAAATTTGTTTTCTGGTGGCTTTGTATCGGCCAGTGGCAATTTGATAGGCGGCAATGTGCTGGTCACTGGCATAATTTCAGCCACAGGTGCCATTAGTTCTGTGGCCAACATCACAGGTGCTAATTTAGCGGCTGCTGGCCTGGCATCTGTGACCGGTAATGTCACTGGTGGTAATTTAAGAACCGGTGGGGTAGTTTCAGCAACAGGCAATGTGATCAGCGGAAATTTAACCACTGTGGGGCAAGTCAGTGCCACAGGCAACATTACTGGTAATTTCTTTATTGGAAATGGATCACTGCTTACTGGTATTTCTGGCGGTGGTGGATCTTATGGCAACGCCGATGTGGCAGCTAATTTGGCTGCTTTTGGGTCAAACCCCATTTCAACCACAGGCAACGTCACTGCCGGCAACTTTGTGGGAGGCGGTGCTGGTACTCCCACAATTAGTTCGGCCACAAACTTAGACTTGTCGGCTGTGTCAGCAGTTAGAGTAATTGGTGGCGGCACTTTCCGACTGCCCAGCTTGACCACTGCACAAATTGCCAACACAATTGCAGCCAATGGTGATATGATTTACAATTCATCCGTCAACAAATTCCAAGGTTACGAAAATGGCGCTTGGGCCAACATAATTTAACATGGCCATTTACAACGTTGCATTAAATGAAGGCGTGGATTATGATGCCTTTTGGTGGGAAATAGAAACCGACGGCTCGGGCAGCAAATGGGTGCCTCAACGCAGTGTGGACATTGTGAATGCAAGGCCCACCAGTCTGCGGCAGTGTTGGTATGATCTAACCGATATTGAAGCCAAACGACTGCGTCAAGACTCCCGAGTGTTTTGCGTAGAAGTACCTCCTGAACTGCGGGACGACATTGAAATCCACAACAACAGTGCTCAAACTGGATTGTACTACAAAAGTCCCGGCACCAACCCTGCCAACAACTTGGGCATAAACTGGGGACTGTTCAGACTGAATTCCACCACAATGAACACTCCCGGGGCGTCGGGTACGTTGACCTACAACTATCCCTTGGATGGCACTGGGGTAGACTTTGTGGTACAAGACTCAGGACTGCAAGTTGATCATCCTGAGTTTACGGATGCGGCTGGCGTAACCCGTGTGCAACAGATAGACTGGTTCTCTGCTTCGGGCATTTCAGGTACCATGCCTGCTAATTTTTATACCGACTACGACGGACATGGCACACACTGTTGCGGCATTGCCGCAGGTAAAACATACGGTCGTGCCAAAAATGCTAGAATTTACTGTATGACTGTGAGTGGACTCAACGTGGCTCCCACTATTGGTATTTCTGTGACCAATGTGTTTGACTGCATCAAGGGCTGGCACATTAACAAAACTGTGGACCCTGCACTAGGCTACAAACGACCCACAGTGGTGAACATGAGCTGGAGTTACATCAGTACTTTTAGCAGCATCACAGGTGGAAACTATCGCGGAACAATCTGGACTGGAACATCCAAACAGGCCATATATGGCATGATAGGAAATGCATCCAATCGGTTTGGAGTAAGAGTAGACAGCGTGGATGTGGATGTGGCAGAATTGCTAGCAGCAGGTGTGGTGCTGTGTGGCGCCGCAGGTAACTACTATCAAACACTTGACGTGCCTGGCGGACTAGACTACAATAACTATTTTGATCAGACTGGGGTTGGACAAAGGTTCTACATGCGTGGCGCATCGCCGCCGTCGGCAGATGGAGTGATTTGTGTGGGCAACGTAAGCACTGGATATGATACCCCTGAACACAAACTTGGCTCTAGTGAGTCAGGGCCCAGGGTTGATGTTTACGCACCGGGCACCAATATTGTCAGCACCACCAGTAATGTCAATGCATTTGGCGCTACCACAGCGTACCCGTTTAATGCTAGCTACAAGATCATGAGTATTTCAGGCACATCAATGGCCAGTCCTAATGTGGCTGGTATTGCTGCCCAGCTATTGCAAGTGTACCCCACAGCAACGCCTGCACAGATACGAGCCAAGGTTATTGCCATGAGCACACCCAATATGTTGTATGACACAGGGTCGCAGACCGACTACAGCAATGAAGAAATTCTGCATGGCGGCCCCAATAGATTTGCTTATCAAGCATTTAATTCCAGCACCACAGGATCTGTAGCCGGAGCAGCGACTATTTCAAACACTGGATTCAGAAGCTAAATAATCTATATGCAAAAAACCAACGCACACGGCATTAACGACAAAGAACTGTTCAAGAATCACGAAGATTATTGGCAGGTAGCTGACAATATTCGCGACATTTACATGAGCGATGGCAGCCTCACAACTTTGTTGGATTTTGAGCGTGTGTTGGATGAATTAGACATCTATGCATTTCGCAACTGGGAAATTGGAGAGTTGGTGTCAGGACCTGATATTACCAAATATCGAGTGGGTTGTATTTTTATGTGGCCATTAAAGCTCATGCCTGACCCACGCGGCGCACGTAGACTGTTGCCATTTGATTGTGATGTCAATTACAAGCGCCAAAAGATAAAAATTCCCATTAGAATTACTGATCCTTCAGATTACAAGCCCGGCACCAAAAAGGCCAAAATTGTAGAAAAAGAAGTTTGGCTGGTAGAAATTGTCATGCCCAAGAGCTTGATGAGTGAAATCCGCACAGGATCAGTTGAAATGGAAGATCAGGACATTGATCTTGAAGAACTGGATCAGGCCTACGAGCAGGATCTAGACAAAGAAGAATTCCAAAATGATGAGCAGGCACAAAATGCACAACAACAGCAACAACAACCCGGCGCAACTGCGGCAGCACCGCCAACTGTCTGAAGGTCTACAGTATAAAGATCTAGATGGCATCATGAAGCCTACCATTCACGTGGACGAATTTTCTAGCAAAATGGGCGACGACGAAGACATCATTGTGCTGAGCTTTTTTGTACGTGACAAAACTGCTGCCAAAGATCTTGTGAGCTGGTTTGAAAAAGGCTATGATTTTGTGTTGGATGCTGATCGCTCGCCAGGCGAACTCAAGCCCAATCGCTATCTTGTGTATGTTGAACTGCGCAGACGCAGTGCTGTGCCACAGCAAATACAAGAGCTCTTGGATGATCTTGGCACCTTGACCGAATTTGAACCCGAAGACTGGATGGTGCATTTTGACAATGGCAAGTTTGCCTGGAGTGAAGAAGAATTTGCACAAAAAGTGCCCTTGACTCCCGACGCTTATCGAGCACAAAATCAAGGCGACCTAAACGAGTGGCGTGCAGCCGCAGGTTTGCCTGAAAAACGCATACACGAAGTTCGTCGCGATCTCCGCGATCTCCAAGCCGCCGCTGGCATCTAACTGCTGATCCACAGCTAAATACTGGCATGTGGATCTTGCATTTTTTACCCGACTCTGTAATCTTATGGTTCTGCAACATCTTGTTGCTGATTGGCACAGTGCTGACCATAGCTGGCTTTTTCATTCAACGCATTCCATTTCCATTGCTGTGGCAATATCAACTGCCGTTTAAAATTGCCGGCGTGTTGCTGTTGGTAGCCGGAGTTTATTTTCGCGGCGGCTACGCTGTGGAACAACAGTGGCGTGAACGAGTGGCCGAAGTAGAAGCAAAATTAAAAGTTGCCGAAGCTGAGTCAGCCAAGGAAAATGTAAGAATCGTAGAGCGTGTGGTAAAGAAAACTGAATACATCACTCGTCGCGGTCAAGACATCATTCAGTATGTAGATCGTGAAATTGTTAAATATGATGTTAAATTTGCACCTGGTGGACAGTGTGAGATTCCCCGAGAATTTATTACCACCATAAATCGTGCAGCGGAGGCACCCAAGAATGAAACTAAATGACGTAATCACAGAAGCAGCCAATCCTGCTCAACAAGCAGCCATTGCCATTGCTAAAAAGAAAAAGCAAGGCATAGCAGAGGTAGGTCCAGTAACCATTGGTTCTAAGCTACCAAAAAGCGACACTGAGACTTTTGGAATTGAACCAGGTAGAGGTTACTATATTAACAATCCTAAAGATTGGAAAAAGGGCGATCGGCCACGAGCTATTCAGCAACTAATTCCAACTCAGGACAAAAAAGATCACATTCGTAGTCGTCTAGGCAAGCACGCCGCTCCTGTATTGCCTGAATCAGGCATGGCGGAAGATCGCGAAGAATATCGTGACGAAGCTGGTATGGCACGTACCAATTTGATCACCATTGCCAGAGCCGCACAGGGCCTGTTGGACACTGTGGATCAGTACGAAGACTTGCCTGAGTGGGTGCAGGAAAAGATTGCCAAGGTTGAACAGATGTTGGTTGTGGCCTGGGACTACCTAAAGAGTCAAGAAGCACAGGGTATTGATCCCAGAATTACTGAATCCATCTGCACTGAACAAGAAGCACATGCGATATTTGATGACTTTGAACAGGTGGTTGCTGCCCGTGGACTCACCGAAGACATCTACGACACTGTCACAGACGAAGATATCATTCGCGAAACAGCAGCCTGGCGCAGAAAAGAAGGCAAGAGCAAAAAAGGCGGACTCAACGCCAAGGGTGTGGCCAGTTATCGCAGAGAAAATCCTGGTAGCAAATTGCAAATGGCCGTGACCACAAAGCCGTCAAAACTCAAGCCTGGATCAAAAGCTGCTAAACGCCGCAAGTCATTTTGTGCCAGAATGTCAGGCGTCAAGGGCCCAATGAAAAAGCCCAATGGCAAACCCACTAGAAAAGCTCTAGCATTGAGGAAATGGAACTGCTGATGAAACACTTGTTGATTGTTTTGTTGCTGTCGGGATGTGCTACCTCGGTGCCAGTCACCGTGCGTTTTCCAGATGCTCCAGGACAGTCAGCCATGGTGCCCTGCCCACAACTGGAAAAGATCCCTGACGACGCTCGTCTCAGTGACATTGCCCGCAGTGTGACACAAAACTACACCACTTACTATGCCTGCGCTGTGAAATCTGACGCATGGATTGAGTGGTATCACATACAGAAAAAAATATTTGAGGGTGCAAAATGAGCATACTATCACTACAACAACTAAAACAAATGGTAAAGAATCCCTATATTGATCACTGGCACGAAGCTCTGGATCAACTGTTGCCTGACTATGATATCAACACGCCCCTGCGTGTGGCACATTTCATTGCACAGTGCGCTCATGAGTCGGGTAACTTTTTGTTCATCAAAGAGAACCTGAACTATCGTGCTGAAAGCTTGATGAAGACTTGGCCTCGCTTGTTTCCCACAATAGAAATAGCACGCCAGTACGAAAAGCAACCAGAAAAGATTGCCAACCGTGCCTATGGCAATAGAATGGGCAACGGCGACGAAGCCTCTGGCGACGGCTGGCGCTACTGCGGTCGTGGTTTGATTCAGCTCACTGGCCGGGACAACTACACATTCTTTGCTGGCAGCCTGGACATTTCAGTGGAAGAAGCTGCTGAGTACTTGGCCACTTTTGAAGGTGCTGCACAAAGCGCCTGCTGGTACTGGGAACAAAACAACTTAAATCGCTTTGCCGATGCCAATGACGCAAAAGGTCTAACACGGGCCATCAACGGTGGTTACATTGGCTTGGAAGATCGTATCAAACACACCAATCATGCACTACATGTGCTGGGAGCCTAAATGCCAATAGTAATTGGACCAGGAATTGAAATAGGACCAGGAGTCACCGCTGGTGGCGGGTTTGTACCGTCGTCTACCTTGGTGTACGATTTGGATGCTGCCAACTACTCGGCTGTGCCGGTCAACGGCACCAAGGATGCCACTGGTACCTACACACTGTCAGTGGCCAATACCACCAATAGGATAACCTGGGCCTCAGACAATGGTGGTGTGTTTAGAATGACCGGCTCAGGTACCACCAGCGCAGACTACATCTATGGTGGACCCAACTGGACCACAGGGCAAAGTTACACAGTGTTCATGGCCTACAAGCGTTCAACCGCAGCCTCAGGTAGACTGTTGAACACACAGGTTGAAGTTAGCAAAGACTGGCTCATGGGCTTGTACAATGGCAACCCCGACACGTTCTATCCCAACTATGCAGTTAACTTGCCTGCATCCGGCGCTGATCTTGCTTGGCACTTTGGCTGGGCTACTTGGAACACTTCGACTAGTCTAGGACAACTGTACACCGCAACAAGTTCTCAGCCAGTGGGCACCGCATATTCAGTGACCAATGCTGCCGGTGGCGGTTTCAACAACCTACGAATGTTCAGTCGTTCATCAGGGTCAGAAGCGCAAACTGGTGACATAGGATTTGTCAAGGTCTACAACGGTGTATTGACCTTGTCCGACGTACAGAATTTGTACGCACAGTACAAAACAAGATTTGGATATTAAAAAGGAGCCAACATGACCAAAGAAGTCAAAAGCGAAAGTGAAAAGAAAAAAGAAGACTGGATGAACTCAAAGTGGCGTCCAGCCATGGGCTGGATGTACATGCTGACCTGTGTCACAGACTTTGTGCTGTTTCCCATACTATGGAGCCTGGCACAGACCTTGCTCAAACAGCCCATAACACAGTGGCAACCATTAACTCTACAAGGTGCTGGATTATTCCACATTGCAATGGGTGCAGTTTTAGGTATTGCGGCTTATGGTCGCACACAAGAAAAACTAGGAGGAGCAAACAATGGCGGAATCAACTTACCATCAAGCCAGTCTACAACACCTGGCGCTGCGCCGGCAGTCACAACATCGTGGGGATCACAACCCCTGGGCAGCGGAAGCCAATTTGGAGGCGCACCTACAGCACCAGCAGGCTTTGGTGGCAGTGCAACAGCTGGAACAACAGCGTTTGCACCTGCGCCCTCATGGGGCACGACACCTGTGGCAACCGAAGTAACCACTGGTTGGGGCGGCAAAAAGGCGCCACCTCCTGTGATCGATTTTCCAGAAAGGTAATATCATGAAAGCAATTTATCAAGCAGTGTTTGTGGCATGCGCGGCTCTAGGTAGTCAATATGTATATGCTGAAGAGCCCAAAAAAGAAACCAAACGAGTCTGTGTAGACGTCAAAGACAAAGAAGGCAAACCAGTCAAAGACGCCAAGACTGGTAAAGTCAAGCAAAGTTGCAAAGACGTAAAACAACATAAAAAACTAGATGGCACCAAGGTACCAGACAAGAAATAATTGACACCAGCAACCAGGCCCTGTATAATTAACTGTACAGGGCCTTTTCCATGACCAATCACTACGCAACATTGGGTGTTGCAAAAACAGCCACACAGGATGAAATCAAGCGAGCTTTCCGCCGCTTGGCCTCACAGCATCATCCTGACAAAGGTGGCGACACCCAAAAGTTTCAAGAGATACAAGCAGCCTATGATACCTTGGGCGATCCAGCCAAACGACAGGCCTATGATGCCCCGCAGCCACAGTTTCACAGCTTCAATCAGTCATTCAACATGCATGACATATTTGGACAGATGTTTGGTCAACAGTCACCGTTTGGCGGCCAACATCCCCGTCGAGGACATGTACGCATGACGTTGTGGATTCAATTGGTGGATGTGGCCACTGGCGGACGAAGAACTGTGAGCCTGGGCACTCAAAATGGTGTGCAGGGTGTGGAAATTGACATTCCCCGCGGTATCGAAGACGATGACAATGTGCAGTACCAGGGCTTGGGTCCAGGTGGCTCAGACCTGGTGGTGAATTTTAGAGTACATGGTCATGCCAATTGGCAACGTCAGAGTGCCAATCTCATAACCGAACAGCGTGTGCCGCTGTGGGATTTGATCCTGGGCGGCGAAATCACAGTGCGTGACATATTGAATCAAGAATTAGTGACTCGAGTGCCTGCAGGCACACAGCCCGGAACCATGTTGCGCCTACGTGGACGTGGGCTGCCGCATCGAGACGGCGGTGTGGGTGATATATTTGTGCGAGTGCAAACTCAATTGCCCACGCACATTGCACCGGAAATACGTGAAGCTATTGAAAAATACCGTGAATAAATATCACAGCCAAATAGGTTGCTGACAATTCACAACAATGTTATAATATTTGAGAAGGGACCAAAATGGCAAATACCACTGAAATTGAAATGATTGTTGAAGAAGCAATCAAAATTGCTCACAGCAAACAACACGAGTATGTCACAACCGAGCACCTAACGCTGAGTCTCATACGCTATCATCCATTTAGAAAGACCCTGGAAAAGTTTGGCACCGATGCTGCCAAACTAGATCAAGAACTGGATGTCTATCTCAACAGCCTGGTGCACTTGGTCAAGACTGCGCCCGACATGCAACCCAGGAAAACCACTGCCTTGGAACGCATATTCAATCGAGCCAATGTGCAGGTGATGTTCACAGGTCGACGAGTAATGACCACTATAGACTTGTACCTGTCAATCATGGCCGAAAGCAACAGTCATGCACACTATTTCTTGCTCAAGCATGGTGTGAAAAAACAAGAGTTTGTGGAGTTTTGGCAAAAGCACTACAATCACAATGATGCCAAACTCAGCCAGAATCAGGCCACAGAAATCCTGGAAGAATACTGCACCAACCTCAGTCGTCAAGCACAGGAAAACAAACTGGAACCCTTGATTGGTCGCAGTACTGAATTGCAAGAAATGATTGTGGTGCTGGCTCGACGTTTCAAGGCCAATGTGCTCATGGTGGGTGATCCTGGCGTGGGCAAAACTGCCATCATTGAAGGATTGGCTCAGGAAGTGGCTGCGGGTCGTGTGCCTGAGTTCTTGAAAGACCACGAAGTATGGAGCCTGGAAATTGGTGACCTGCTGGCAGGAAGCAAATATCGCGGCGAGTTTGAAGAAAAATTCAAGGCCGTGATTGCTGCTCTTGAAACCAAGAAAAAGTGCATATTGTTTGTGGACGAAGCACACACCATGCGTGGCGCAGGTTCGGGCTCTAACAGCAGTTTAGACTTTGCCAACATGTTAAAGCCGGCAATTACCAAAGGCAACTTGAAAGTTGTGGCATCAACTACCTGGGAAGAATACTATGAATCATTTGAGAAAGATCGCGCACTCATGCGCAGATTCTACCGCTTGGCAATTGATGAGCCAGATACTGCAACCACAGAGCAAATTCTTATTGGTCTATCTCCCCGGCTCGAAACGTTTCACAATGTACTGATTGAAACTGAAGCAATGACTGCCGCAGTGGAATTGGCCAATCGATACATTCATGACCGAAAGAATCCTGACAAATCAATTGACTTGATCGATGCAGCCTGTGCTAGAGAACGTGTGAAAGATGCTGGCCTGATCACAGTCACACGAGCCATGATCGAAGAGCAAGTTACTCGCGCCACAGGTGTGCCCACGGATCGGCTGCAAAACGAGCGTTCAGCCAAGATTGTGGAACTGGAAAGCAACGTCAAGCAACGCCTGTACGGACAGGATTCAGCTGTGGAGTCTGTGCTAGAACGTGTGTATATTTCGTTTGCAGGCATTGGCAATCAAACCCGACCCATGGCATCGTTCTTGTTCTTGGGGCCCACAGGCACAGGCAAAACTGAACTGGCCCGACTGTTGAGCCAGCACCTAGATATGAAAATGTTGCGTTATGACATGAGTGAATTTCAAGAGCGCCACTCAGTGGCCAGCTTGATTGGTGCTCCTCCCGGTTATGTGGGCTTTGAAGATGGCAACGTGGGCGGTGGCAAACTGATTTCAGATCTTTCAAAGCACCCATTTGCTGTGATTCTTTTTGATGAAATTGAAAAGGCTCACCCCGATGTGTCAAATATCCTACTACAGATGCTGGACGAAGGACACCTTACTGGCGCCAATGGCAAACGAGTTGATTGCAAAAACTGCATCATTATCATGACTTCAAACTTGGGAGCACGAGATTCAGAAGCAAATAACATTGGATTTGGCAGCCTTGACAAGACCGGTGAAGACGACCGGGCACTCAAAGAATTCTTTAGGCCTGAACTGCGCAACAGAATTGACCAAATTGTCAAGTTTGTCAAACTGGACACCCTGGCTATCAAGAAAGTTGTGGTCAAGTTTGTGGATGAACTCAAAGCAAGTTTGCTTGCAAAAGGCATACGTCTCAACTTATCCGAAAGCGCAGTTGACCTGCTTGCCGACAAAGGCTACGATTCGAAGCTGGGTGCGCGACCACTCTCGCGCAAGATTGATGAACTGATCCGTGTGCCACTGAGCAAAAAGATTTTGTTTGAGCAACTCACCAACTGTGAAATTCACTGCGATGCAATTGATAACCAAATTCATTTTGATGTCAAAACGCACCCAACTGCCACTTTGAATCATGAGGGTATAATTGTTGTTGATCACACCCAGCCCTGAACACCGACAGAAACTGTACTTTGATCAGTATCAGTACTGTATCAGTTTTGTTCATAGAAAAATCTCTGTCATACGCGGACTCACTCAAAAACAGTGTCAGCGAAACATAGAATTTCGACAACGCTGGGAACAGTCACACGCTCCCTCTAGCAGGCGAGGTCCAATTCCCACAGTGTTCACAGCCGAGACCCAACAGTCATTGTTGGGCTTGTGCACATTACTGGCTGACCACAAAGCCAACCATGGCTGCAAACTGGTGCTGGGCGAAGACTGGGCCTATGTGTACACAAACAATCTTGAACTGTTGTCAAAATTTCAGGCCTGGCCCTTGGTGTGTCGCATTGAAGTTCGTGAAGCCCTGTGTACCATACCACGCGACGTGATCTTGCAAAATCAACCTGAATTTCGATATCGAGTTTATTTTCGCGAGCGTTTTGTCAGTGACGACGAAAAACAACGTCTGCGCAACTGGTTAAATCATCAACCCCAGGACCAAGTACGGGGGTCGCCTACCCTGCGTCGATGGCTGCCTGTGGTCAGTGCAAAATGGAATCGCAATCTCTGCCAGCGTTATTACTATGTAGATTTCCAAGATCAAGCATCAATTACCATGTTGGGACTGGTGACTTCGGGCTTGATAAGAAATACCTGTACAATTAAAGCCAGACAATAAATAATTGACTATGGCAAAAATACACGAAGAAGTAGTTGTGATCAAACTCTCAAAATTGATCAAAGAAAGCGACAGCAGCGAGCAGTACATTGCTACAAACGACGTCTGTGATGCTTTGCAGTCAGTGGCCGAAGAACTTGCCGGCGCTGGTGTTGTTGTGGAAGTTGAACGAGCATAATGACCCAGACCGAAACAGTGCTGTCAACCACAGTGCATGGCACACCGTCAGGTAACTATGACGGTTCTAGCCAAGACTGGTATAGTGATGCAGTGCAGGCAGCTGATTACTTTCGCGGACGCGGCGGTGTACAAAGCATTGGTATCACAGTCACAGACTTTGAAGGTGACTTGACTTTTGAAGCTACCCTGGACACCTTGTCGGACACAGCGTCTTGGTTTAACATACTGTTATACGGTGACGGCAGTACAGCTCCGCTCACAGACTATCGTGTAGAAACTGTTACTGGCAATTTTACATGGATTAGAGTGCGGGTCAGCGCCTTTTCAGGCGGGACCATTAACTCTGTCACTGTTACCTATTGAAATTATGACTCCTACTATACCCATTAAATTTAATGTCAACACCACTGATCCAGAAAAGAAACTGAGTTTCCGAGCTTGGTTCGACGGTCGTGAAGTTTGTTTGTTGCCTTGGGTACGCGAATCAACGCCGGTAGAAATTGAAATTTCAGACGACGAAAAAAGTCATGTGCTAGAACTTGAATTGTTCAATAAACTGCCTGAACACACTCGAATCAATGCGCAGGGCGAAGTTGAATCTGATGTGTGCGTTGAAATCACAGACGTTAGTGTGGACGAAATTGCCCTAAGTCCTTGGCACCTGGGCACATATCATCATGACCGTAACGGCACCAGTGAGCCGCAACAAGAAAAATTCTACGGTGTCATGGGCTGTAATGGCCGTGTGCGCATTGAATTCACTACCCCAATCTATCTCTGGCTGCTGGAACACATGTGACACTAAATACTCATAATGAGTACTATAGTTGTCATGCCCGGGGGATTTCACCCTTTTCACGCTGGTCATCTGGCCCTGTATCAATCTGCACAACGAGCTTTTCCCGATGCCGAAGTGTTTGTTGCAGCCACCAATGACACCAGTGCACGGCCCTTTCCTTTTGCTGTAAAAGAAAAACTGGCCAGACTGGCCGGTGTTGAACCTGGACATTTTGTACAGGTTAAATCACCATTTCGAGCTGAAGAAATCACCAGTCAATTTGACCCCAACACAGACATATTGATTTTTGTGCGTTCAGAAAAAGACGCTACAAAGCCACCACAGGCCGGCGGCAACAAAAAAGACGGCTCGCCTGCATACCTACAACCCCTAATAGGTGCCAAGCGACTGGAACCATTTGCAAAACATGCCTACATGGCCTACTTGCCCACAGTGGAGTTTGGCCCTGGCATGACATCAGCCACAGAGATTCGTTCAGCATGGCCCCGACTAAATGACAAACGCAAACAAGCTCTGGTAATGAGCCTGTATCCTGCTACACAATCCAATCCTGCCTTGGCTGCCAATGTTGTTAAAATGCTGGACACTGCCATTGGCAGTGAACTAGGGGAAAGTACTGGTGATCGGCCACATGATCCTGCACCTGGAAAAGAGTTTGTTTTCAATAAGCATTTTGTAAAGTTTACTCCTACTGCTCTTGAAATTTATCATAGCGGCAATTTGATTTTGTCTAAGCTAGGAAATTTTTCAAATCCTACTAGACAAGACATGTACAATGCTCGTAGGTACACAAGTGATCTTTTTAAGCAAGCATTGAGGAAAAAGGAACTGGCTCGTATTGCCGGCAAAGATGTAGACGAATCTACCAATCCCATGACTGCCAACACTTCTGGTGCAGGCGCAGGCATGACTGCTACCTGGCAAAAGAAATACAATCAACCGCCCATGGAAAATCAAGGCTGGGCCGCCACTTACGAAGATTCAGACTACATTGAAGAAAAGTGGAGTCAAAAATACAAGAGTTCGATTAACTGTGCCAACCCAAAAGGATTTAGTCAACGTGCTCACTGTGCTGGACGCAAGAAAAAATGAGAAACTACATCAATTTAATTGAATCAATACAGGATGGTTGCCCGCCGGCCACACAGAGCATTGAGCTCAATTTAAAGAATCGCCAAAAGGCCATTGAAGAATATCATTATGGCCCACTGAACCCCAATGAACCCAATGAAGAATACTGGGCTGAATTGGCCGACAAATGGAACACTAAGGATGTTGAATCAGTAAAACAAAATCGCTGTGGCAACTGTGCAGCCTTTGACATCACAGAAAAAATGCTAGATTGCATTGCTCGCGGCATTGGCTCAGAGCCTGGATCCGACCCACAAGCAACTATAGATGCTGGAGACCTGGGCTACTGCAAGTTTCTCAAATTCAAATGTGCTGCCAAGCGCACCTGCGATGCCTGGGTTGAAGGCGGACCTGTCACAGATGAAAAGTCAAGAGATAACTGAGAGTTCGGGCTACAGTTTCACGGGCAGTTTCACCCCGGACTTGGTGTTCAGCAAGTACTGGCTCATGCGTGAATTGGCCGCTGTCCAGCCAGAAATTTCCACAATGTACATCCTGGGTTCATGGTACGGCAACCTTGCATTGTTTTTAACACGCTATGGCCAACCACAAGTGGATCATATCATCAACGTAGAAACCAATCCTGAGTTTTTGGGCGCCAGCAAAAAGTTATTGACTCTGTCAGGGGCCGATAACATTGAATACATGCTGAAAGATGCCAATGATCTAGACTACAGACAAATAGACAGCAAAAGTGCAGTGGTCAACACCAGTCTCACAGACATGCAAGGTCGTGCCTGGTTTGATCGCATACCCCCGGGCACCTTGGTTGCACTGCAAGGGCGTGATAATGATGCCAATCTAAACTTCCGCAGTGCAAGAGACATACAAAAAAGATTCCCATTAAAACAAGTGTTGTACGCAGGTGAATTGGATCTTGAAGATCCCGAAACTGAGTACACCAGATACATGACCATTGGTAGAAAATAGTCTAGAAATATTTCACACTCCAATTGCCGCTGTAAATAATACACTTATTTTATGGAGTAACCAATGGCTGAGCCACAACAAGTACAAATTCAAGTTGACCTTGATTATTTGAAAACAACCCGTGTTCATATTTGCATGCCCTGTTATGGTGGTATGCTCAGTGAACAAACATTCATGAGCTTTATCAAATGGGGCAATACTTGCCGTCAACTTGGTATTGACTGGACTGTGGAAACCATGACCAACGAGAGCTTGATCAGTCGTGCTAGAAACACGCTCACTGCCAAGTTCTTGAACACAGAAGGTAGCACACACCTGATGTTTATTGACGCAGACATTGGCTGGGAACCCTGGCATCTGTTGGTGTTGCTGAACCGTCAAGTGGATGTGATTGGCGGATTGTATCCCATGAAATCCTTGCCAGTTAAATGGTGTGTGAATGGTATTCCCGGACAAGAAGACGGTGTTGACAACTTGGTAGAAGTAACCAAGACCGGCACAGGATTCTTGTTGATCAAGCGTGATGTGTTTGAAAAGCTGGATGCACACCCTGCTGTGCGTCATTTTAACAATGACATTGGCCTGGATTCCAGCCTGGACAAGTTCATGAAAACCTACTTTGACACTGCTGTGCGTGAAAACCGCTACTATTCAGAAGACTGGACATTCTGTGAAAACTGGCGTGATCTAGGCGGCCAAGTGTATATTGACAAACGTGTGTTGCTCAAGCACGTGGGAACCTATGTGTTTGACGGTGCCACACAAGACAAACTCTATCAAGATCTACATGCCATTGCAGCGCCCAAAATTGTTGGTGCACACGAAGCCATTAAAGAAGCTGTGCCTGCTGCCGAGCCAGAAATAATGGCCTCCAGCGAAAGTACTCCACAGCCGGTAGAGGAAGCAGTACCTGCCAAATAACGGTAAATAATAGTTCAATGAACATACTTGAACTAGACAGTTACCGCTTGGCCGATGCAGTCAAATTTCACAATCGCCTTAATCCGCGATTGTGGAGTTCAGACGAACATCTACATCCCGAAGTCCGCAAAAAATTATTAGAAATTGCTGCGGACTTTCAAGAATTTCTTGGTATTGATGCCTTGGAAGTGGAAGACATAACCATTTCAGGCAGCAACGCTGCCTACAGTTATACTCCCCACTCTGACATTGACCTGCATCTTGTGGTACGCAAGCCTGAAATGGCTGATCAAGTTTACCAAGAGTTATTCAATGCCAAAAAATACCAGTACAACGATCTACACAACATACGCATTCGCGGTGCTGACGTAGAACTGTATGTGCAATCAGCTGACGAAACCCCAGTGAGTCTGGGCGAATACAGCATTGCTCAAGATCAGTGGCTACAGGTGCCTCGTCGCAAACGTGCTAGAATTGATCAAAGTGCTGCCAGACAAAAATACGATGACCTGCGCAATCGCATAGATTCTGCCTTGAAAGATGGCGACAGTGATCGAATTCAAGCCCTAATTGACAAGATCAAAATCATGCGCAAAACTGGACTTGACCAGCACGGTGAGTTTGGTGTGGACAACATTGTGTACAAAGTGCTACGCACTCAAGGCCATATTCAGCGACTGTATGACGCACAGGCCGAGGCTCGTGATCAAGAACTCAGTTTACAAGAACGCAAGCGAAAGAAAAATCGAGTGCGTTATGGGTTTGGCGGCTACTGGGCCCCTGGGTTTGCTTTTGGTGATTCAGGTGGAGATGGTGGAGATGGTGGTGGTGAAAGTGTTCGCGAAGCTTCCACACCCGATGGTGTCAGCCCCAGCACCAAGATGTTCTTGAGTGAAACCGATGCTGAAAGCATTGTACAAGATTTCATACAGCAAACAGCTCAAAGACTGGGCATCAAAAGTCTGCCCACCATACACCTGCACACTGATCCTGAGTGGAGCGCAGACAATCACAGTTTTGGCATGTACCAACCTGAATCACATGAACTCTATGTGAACTTGCACAATCGCCACATCTTAGACATCCTGCGTACCACAGCACATGAACTGGTGCACTGCCGTCAAAACGAAATTGAACCCTTGGATGTCGGCGCCGGCGACACTGGCAGTGAATTTGAAAATGAAGCACATGCTGTGGCCGGCGTCATCATGCGTGAATATGCAGAAGCACATCCAGAAATATTTGATGATCAGCCCATTACAGAAAGTTCAGGTTACATTCCCACCGAAGCTGAAAAGAACGATCCAAGATTTGTCATGGCCCTCACAGCTGATGTGCGCCCTGGAGCCACAGGCCTCAATGCCAATCGCATGAGCCTGAACACTGATGCACAAGGCCGCCCACAACTGTTGCGAGCAGATGGCAAAGTAAAATTAGCAGAAAGTCTAGCACAAGAATTTGAACTGTTTGAAGAACAAGACCTGTTTGAAATAAACATGGGCAGCAAAAATCTGCGTCGGGAAGCTGCCAAAACAGGTGCCATTGCTGGCATGGAATTTGAAATGATTGTGCCCGGCATCAAGTCAGAAGATCCCGAACAAGAACCTGACTATGATCAAGATCAACGTTGCCGAAGTATTGAAGATGCTGTGGATTTCTTCCACGATGGTGACTACAATGGTCGTAGAGATGTCGAACGCCTGCGTGAAAGAATGCAGAATGATTATCAGGAATGGCTGGATGATAAAATTCGCGATGCCTTTGGCAGTGACAGTGAAGACTACATCGTTGACTGGGTGGCTAACAACGTGGATGAATCAGAATGGAATCCTGATGATCTAGAGGGAGATGACCGTAACGAGGCATTGATAGAATTTGCTGTTAATGTACACGCAGATCCCAGTAGTGATTATTTTAATGCGGCCTTTGATGAGTATCGTGAAGAACATCAAGAAGACTGGGACGAAAGCGACTGGCTAGATGCTGAAGATCTTGACCGCATGAG
>Ga0209990_10001030_pt1 | contig 25144 bp, 11 predicted proteins | sample NOAtaG_6_FD_187304 | JGI IMG/M metagenome (GOLD analysis project Ga0209990, IMG submission 187304) | Freshwater lake microbial communities from Lake Erie, under a cyanobacterial bloom - NOAA_Erie_Diel5S_2200h metaG (SPAdes) (version 2) | ecosystem: Environmental > Aquatic > Freshwater > Lake ...
ATTGCATATTCTTAAAGAGGTGCGTCCTGACGTAAAAGTAATGGCCAATTTTTTATTGAAAGAAATCAAACCCATTGAGTCGTTCTTTTTGGATGTCAATCCGTTTGAAAATTTGTCTTCCAAATCCAGTATTTCGGGTATTAAGCAATGTCTGCAGCATGTGCAATCAGGGGGCTGCTTAGTGATCTTTCCGGCTGGAGAGGTCTCTAGTTATCAGTTGGATGCAAAGTCAGTGGTGGATGGTAAATGGAGTGCTTCGGTTTTTAAGTTGATTCAAAGGACACAGGCCACCATTGTTCCCGTTTTTTATGATGGTAGAAACTCCAATTTGTTTTTGTTTTTGTCATGGATACACCCTTATCTCAGAACGATGGCATTGCCCTCTGAGATGTTGAAAAAGAAGAATGGAGTGATTCATGCGATTATTGGGAATCCCATTCCACACCAAGATTGGTCTATTGTGGAGGATACTACTCGGTTGAATCGATTCATTCGCGCAAAGGTGTATGCATTGGGATCAGATTTGGAAGTCCGAAAGAGTTATTTTCAATGGCGTGATTTAGTGAAATGGAGAAAGAACCCTCAAGCCATTTCTGCGGCCATTGATCAGTCATTATTGATAGAAGAAATCTCAAGGATGGAGGAAAGCAAATTGTTCGATCACTTAGAGTTTTCTTGTTATGTGGCGAAGGCCCATCAAATCCCTCATTTACTCAAGGAGATTGGGAGGTGTCGCGAATTGACTTATCGGGAAGTGGGAGAGGGAACCATGAAAGCCTTGGATTTGGATGAGTATGATTTGTATTACTATCACTTGATATTATGGAATCAGAAAGATCAGCAGTTGGTAGGAGCCTATCGGTTGGGGTTGGGGAGTGAGATCATTCAATATTATGGAAAAAAGGGTTTTTACACTCATTCTCTCTTTAAAATGAAAAAGGAAGTAATGCCTACCTTGGCACGTTCTGTCGAGATGGGAAGATCTTTTGTGGTGCCGCAATATCAAAGAGGAAGATGGCCATTGTTTTTGTTGTGGAAAGGAGTAGTGATGTTTTTAGAGCATTTTAAAGAAGTGGAATATATCATTGGGTCTGTCAGTATCAGTGATGACTATAAGCATATTTCGAAAGAGGTGATCATTTCATTTTTATTGGATTTGTTCAAGGATGAGGAATACAGAAAATGGATTATTCCGCGAAACCCGGTAAGAAAATCAATGAAGCGTGTGGATGCTCAAGATTTATTGATTCCGGTGAAAAGTGAACTCAAGAAATTAGATCGTTTAATCAATGAAATCGAGCCATTGGGTAAGAATGTACCAGTATTAATCAAAAAATACTTGGCACAAAATGCCAGAATCATTGCGTTCAATCGTGACCCAGATTTCAATAATGCCATTGATGCATTTATGATTTTAAAGCTAGATCAGATGCCGGCTGATTCATTTGTGCTGAAGTCCGAATAAAAAAGGGGCGCTCGGCCCCTTTTTTAGTTGAAGTAAGGAAAATGTAATTATTGCTTTTGGAATTTAGTAGTGAATGTTCCGTTCATATTGTATCCTTTTACAACATACAATCCGGCAGGTAATTTGTCGATATCCAAATTCGTTGTGGATGCTGTGGTGGTGAAGTTCATCATCTGCTTTCCGGTGATGTCCATGATCATTAATTGTGTTTGGATGGGAGTTTGGATGTTGATAAATGAATGCGAAGGATTGGGATAAATATTGATCACTTGTGCTTGGTTCTCTTCCACACTAACATTGTTTACATTGAATGTGAAGACATCATTGCAATCTCCATTGCTGGCCGTAAGTGTTACCACAAAGTCACCACCCGTAGTGTAAAGATGTGAAGGATTGGTTTCTTGTGAGGTAGATCCATCACCAAAGTCCCAAGTATAGCCGGTAGCGTTGCTTGAGTTATTCAAGAATTGGATAACAAAGCTTCCGTTATTCTGCAAAATGCTGAAGTCTGCATCAGGTTGCTCATTGACGGTAACTGTAGTGCTAGCGTTGGCCACACAACCATTGATATCGGTGTATTCTACTGAAAATACACCACCTGTGGTTACCTCAATACTGTTAGTATTAAGTCCATTTGACCAAACATTGTTTTGATTTTGAGAGGAGATCAAAGTAACACTTCCGCCGTCACAAAAGGTAGTAGCACCGCTGGCAGAAATGGATACGCTCGGAAGCGCGTTTACTGTAACATCAATGGAATTGGATGAATTGGAACACCCATTGTTATCGGTGTAGTTGACGGTGTATGTTCCAGCAGATTGAATCAAAGCGCTATTGATGTCCAATGAGCCATTGCTCCAAATAGTACCCACGCCCTGGTTGCACAATAAGGTCACGCTGTTGCCTTCACAGAATGTCGTGTTTCCGATGGCAGTGAGCGTAACAACAGGAATTTCATTGACAGTGATGAATACAGGAGCAGACAGTCCTGTTCCGTTACAAGCATCGGCATTGCTTGTTTCTACGGTGTAAAATCCAGCTTCGGTAGCAATGAGTTGCGAAGCATTGGCGTTTTCCAAGATTACTCCATTCAAATACCATTGATATGCATCAGCTGTTGAAGCTTGGATAGTGGCAGTGCCACCAGCACAAAATTCTGTTGATCCTAATGCTGCAGCCGTAGGGGCAGGGGCATCACTGACATTAACACTGATGGTATTGGAAGTGTTTTGACATCCGTTGTCATCTGTTACAACCGAGAAGTAATTGCCAGATGAATTTACTTCAATAGTATTTCCGGTGGAGTTATTGCTCCAGTTGTTACCATTGGATTGATTGGAGGTAAGCGTTACGCTTCCGCCCGTGCAAAAGGAGGTGTTTCCGTTGGCGGTGATACTTACCTGAGGCAAAGCATTCACTTCTACCGTTACTACATTAGATGTATTAGAACAACCATTGGCATCTGTGAAGGTGGTGAAGTAGTTACCGGCCGTGCCCACGGTAATGCTGTTTCCTGTCCCTCCATTGTTCCAGCTGTTACCCGTGGATTGAGTGGAATTAAGAGTAACGGTTTGACCCTGGCAAATAGCGGTGCTACCTGCACTGTTTACGCTTACATTCGGAATGGCATTCACAGTAACATTGATGGTGTTGGAGGTGCCACTGCATCCGTTCATATCAGTATAAGTCACAGAGTAATTTCCATTTTGTGTGACGGTGATACTAGGAGTATTGGCACCATTGCTCCATGATTGAGCACCCATTTGAGAAGAAATCAAATCTACGCTGCCGCCGGCACAAAATGTAGTATTTCCGTTGGCAGTGATGGTCACTGTAGGGTTGTTATTTACTACAACCTGAACAGGAGCAATGGCGATGCTGCAACCATTATTGTTGACCGCAGTAGCGCTGTAGTTTCCACTGTTGGAGATGGATTGAAGTGTGTTGTTACTTCCGTTGTTCCAAGTGAAATTGACATTGTTCGATGAAGCGGTGACCACCAGATCTACGGATCCACCCTGACAAAATGTGGTAGCACCACTTGCAGTGATTTCAGCCGTGAATGCATTATCAATAGCGGAATTGTATGGTTCGTTTTGAGGATCAAATTCAGTCCAACAAGTAGCCCAATTCTCGGAACCAAAGGCTCCTCTGAAGTTGACAGGAGTGAAGAATGAATTATTCAAATAGCTATCAGAGAAATCAGCTCCCGTGCTCAAAGGTGAGCCTCCTTGTAATGATAGATCGGGCTGATTAAGACTTAGGTTTTTAAATAACAAGCTACTTGCATTATCAATTGTGCCATTGTTATTACTGTTATAAAAGTTGGTGATATTGAATCCACTATTGATATTATTCGTTGCTGCATTCAAGCTGCTGCTCGTATTGGCAATCAAAGTATCTTGCATTTGTACGAGCATGTTATTTTTAATTCGCAACAAACCATTGGTAGCATTGGATTGAGTGGTTGCGGCCTCAATCAATAATCCGATGGGATATCCTACCAATACTGAATTGAAAATGCTACACTCTGTATTTCTTCTCAAGTGACCCGCTCTTTTATAAAGAGAATTGAAACTTCCGTCGGAAGACAATGCAGGCCCTCCAATGATGGTGACGTTTGAAAATTTAGGTTGTGTTTTGGGAGTATTGGTGGAGCCTGTAGCATCATTGTCAGATTCAAAACCATTGGATCCGCTTTGGTCAGCTATTTGTGGATCTCTTACTGATAAAGCAAATTGTACATGTCCTCTGTATCCGAAGTCCGTGTCGAAGTCATCATCCCAGTTGCGATAAGCGATTAGGTTTTTACAATTAACAGTACCACCAAACCATTCAAAGGCATCATCTCCACAATAAGAGATTTGAATGTGATCAATGGTGGTTCCAGAACCCACTCCGCACATTGTGAGACCATTGATTTCACTATTCGGTTGGAAGGGAATACCACCGAATTCAATTCTCACATAGCGAATAACTCCAGAATTATCTAGATCATCAGGATTGGTTCCTCCACCATAGATGGATCCTACTCCGCCCTCTACTACTGCTTCTCCTTGAGAGGTGCCATTAGCGGCATTGGCAGGTTGATTAACGGAGGCTCTTCCACAAATGATCAATCCTCCCCAATCTCCATAAGCTCTTTGGCCAACTGGTTTTTGTGATGTAAATACGATAGGGGAAGTTTCTGTTCCATCCGCAATCAAGTAACCATCCCTTTCAATGATCAATGATCCTTTAGATGCGAAGTCACCCTTAATGATGGTACCGGGTTGAATTTCCAATGTGTCATTGGCTGTAACCCTAACAAATCCTTGCAGGATATAAATGTTGTTGTTGGTCCAAACTGTTTTGGAATTGTTGTCCAAACTACCACTGACGATAATTTGACTGAATGCGCTGCTCAATGTGAGCAGACCAATAGCGAATAATAAGGCTTTTTTCATGTTAATGATTTTTTTACAAATCACCTCACCGAAGATTAATTCCTTATTAGTCGAGTATTACAAGTTTGTTACTAAAAGAAGTTCGTCTCCTCCCTATTGTAAAGAATAGGTTAACTTATCGTTCTCTGAATTTATATTGAATCCCAAATGTGAAGTAGCTACCTCGCTTGAATTGCTGCATCACCTGATCATTCTCCTTGGAAAGCTTCATGTCATTATTGGCGTCTTGTAACAAGTAGAAAGATTGATTGAGGATGTCTTGAATCCCAAAACGAACCGATAAACCGTTGTTCAATTGCTTGGTCAAGGATAAGTCAATTACATTTCTGGGCATTTCATACACCTCGGGGATACCCGGAATTCCCACAATCGCGATGCGGGGTCCAATCACATTGTATAAAGCAGAAAATTGCCATCCAGTACTGTCATTCTCATAGTAAATTCCAGCATTTACGATGTAAGGAGATTGTCCCAGCATCGGACGGTTGGGATTCAATCCAGTTTCAATATTGGCTTGAGAAAGTTGAATATTGGAAATGATATAAGAGGCATTTCCAACAATGACGAAATTTTGGATAAACGCATGATGCGATAGGGAAGCGAGTGATTTTCGAATATCTATTTCGGCGCCATAACTAGTGGCGCTTAGAGCATTACCTGGCATGAAACTACGAGTGCCTCCAGATCCGACACCGGGCACAAAATATTGTTCAATGGGATTTTGAAATTGTTTGTAAAATAAAGCGGCGCTGATGATTTCTGTTGTGTTAGGATAATGTTCCCATCTGAAGTCTATGTTATCAATGGTTGAAAATAGAAGTTGGGGATTACCGGAATTGATAAAGTTGTTTTCGAAATCATAGAAAGAGAATGGAGCGAGTTCTCTGAATTCTGGGCGATTGATGGTTTTTCCATAAGCTAGTCTCAATAAGGTTTTATTGGATAGGTCATAAGAAAGATTGAAGGAGGGTAACCATAAATCGGCGGCGAGTTCGGAAGTGAGCGGCTGGCCTGTAATATCCGCACTGTTAAGCCATTGGCGATTATTCTCTTTTCTTATACCCATAGAAAGATTCCAATGACGGTAGGGAATATTGGTCATGAAATAATAGGCGGCTAATCGATTGTGCGCCTCATATCGATCTGCACCTCTTGTGTCTTCGTCCAAAATCAATCCTGTGTTGGAGTTGAGATTTTGAGGGGATAGAATGCTCTCAAGATCTTGCTGAGCAATCGAATAATCAAAGTTCATTACATTGGCCATGCGATAACCTAAATTCCTAGAAGAAAAGGTTCTATCCTTGATTTCAATGTAGGATCCTATTTTTACGGTAACCCATTTTTCCTCTTTGTCTGTTTTGTTGGAAGTTTTCCAAATTTTGTGCTCGTAGGAGGCTTGCGCAGTATGAATGTACTCGCTCAAGTTCATGAATAAACGACCCAAGTAAAAGGGTTGAGCACTGAAAGGCACATAGGCAGTGTAATCAGATTCCGAGCCATCAGTGGGAAGAGTGTAGCGTATTCTTTTCCAGTCTGGATCTTTTCTTTGGGTGGTTCCGAAACCGTAGCTTGCAGTAGCGGTTCCTTGGTCTTGAAATAGATTTTGATGAACACCGAGTTGTGCGGAATAAACAAGTCGTTGCGTGTAACGCATAGAGTACTCTTTGCGATAGGTGCCTTCCTCAATATTGATCCCTTGCCTTAACGTGTTTACTTGTTGGCCGTTAAGGTTGATAATGTTTTTTAATTCAGCAGCCCCCTTTTTCCATCTCAATCCCCAATTTTGTAGCGCTCCTAGCTGCGTATTTTGTTGGTAAATATTATCATTGTAATGAAAAACAGTATCGCTGAGCTGATTGGTAATATCAAATTCGTTAAAATCAGATCGAATGGTTTTTTGTAAAACTTGTGTTCTGGAATAATTGAGTGAAGTATATTGTCCCAAAACCACTTTTTTAAAGCTGTGTTTTTTTCCAATCGTTAAATTAAATCTTTGATCCAGCGGTGCTATTTGGTGGTCGAGCGCCCAATCATTGGGAAGGGATTGCGTCCATTTCAGTTGTTCCTCTGGTGAAGAAATGAATTTTAAATCCTCAGGAAAATCAGAGGGCAGCGCTCGGCCTCTGTTTCCTAGAGCCCAAATTTCATTGGGGTGGTTGCCATTGGTGATGAAATTTTTGCCAGTAGTTCCGCCTCTATAACCTTGAGTGTAAGAAAAGTCGATACTGGTTTTGTCATCAGGGAAGTTTTTGGTGATCACATTGATGGCGCCACCGGCAAATTCAGCGGGTAGGTCAGCGCTAGGCGATTTAAATATCAAGAATCGATCAATCGCAGCACTGGGAATGATATCAAAAGAGAAGGCTCTGGCATCGGATTCTAAGCTAGGAGCGAGCACGCCATTGATCATCGTTGCGTTATAGCGTGAGGAGAGCCCTCTCACCATCACAAATCGGTTATCGACGATGGTTACTCCAGGAATTCTTCTGGCTACTTGTGAGGCATCTCTGTCCTGACCTTTGGCTATTTGAGAGCTACTTACCCCGCTGACAATACCTTTGGCCTCTTTCATCTCCATTAATACCGCCGCTTCAGTATTGGTTTGCCTGTATTCAAAAATTTCTAGCGTGTTTCCTTCTTGTGAGGCATCCTCCAGAATAAAATCTAATTGAATTTTTTTCTGTCCTTTGGTAGAAACATCTTTGATTTGAATCGGAGCGTAGGAAACCATGCGGCAATCCACGATGTAGTTCCCTTCAGGCAATGCTATGCGATATTCACCCATTACATCACTCACGGCTCCATATGATGTGCCGGGAATGGTGATGACGGCGCCAATGATGGTATTGCCCGATGTCTTTTCAATCACTTTACCCACTAATTCACACCTATCGGATTGAGCAATGAGCGCAAAATGGAAAAAAAGTAAACCACAAGTGAAGAGAATGTTGAGAGGTAATAGTTTTTGCGATTTTTTCATTGCGCAAAATTCCTCACTCCCACTAATTTGAATGTGATGGAAAGTTTAAGCGATTGTTAAGCATTTGTTGACGCTTTGATAATCTTCTCCATGATAGATGTCCAAGATTTATGAAATTCTTGCAATATCTCACCGTTTAAACCGTACTTGCACTGCGCACCAAATATTCTGCCTTGAATAATGCCCGCTCGTTTAAGTTCTCTTAAATGTTGAATGATAGTGGAAGGTGATACTCCTGGGACAGTAATAATCTCACCTTCTACCCAGCCCCCCTTACCAGCCAAAGCTGCTAGAATGCTGAGACGAGTAGGATGTCCAATCGACTTGCTGAGAAGCGCCAATTGTAGGTATTCTTTGCTCTGCTCTTCGTTGCTTTTCATTCAGGTTTGCAAAGTCCAACCTGTTTTTCAAAGCAATGTTAAAATTATATTATTGATTTGTTCAATTTTGATACAGCTAAAAATGCACTTAACATAATAGTAACAAATAATTCAATAATTGAACTGAAGTTGTAATCGGAAAAGTTTTCCCTTTTCATTGTATTCGGGAGTGCTATGGTCAGAATATCTTCTGTGTGATATCACATAGGATCCTGTGAGTTCTAGGTTTTTGAACAGAAGGCATTCTAGCCCAAATTCGTATTCATTTAGACGGTAATACCGAGCATCTCTTTCCACTTTCTTAGCTCCTTTGTAGTATTGGGTACGAGCGAAGGGAATAAAAATTTTATCTTTCCATTGCTTTCGATAACAAATAGTAGCATAACCCCCTTCCAGTGGCATATTCATAATGCTATCTTGCAATATAGAATAACCTGGTGAGGTGCCTCTGGTATATTCTGCCATATAACCAATGGGCTTTGGTTGTGCCACAATGCCAATGGCTACTCTTTGGTCTTGGTATCGTTTATTTTCTAGATATCCTACGCCGCTCGAGATTTGATCACCTGTTAAGGTGTATTGTCCTTTGTAGGCCATGATCCCGGGTTCAATGATTTGATTGCCCAGTTTAAAAGGATAGGATAATTTGATAACACTATGGAGTGAGTTGTTCAGCTCTGGTTTATTGGTGGCCTGTCCATTGTAAACTCCTACAGTAAAAACGCCGTAGTCTCCATAGCCTTTCCACCCGCTGTTGGTGAGTGTGTCGCGCTGTAGTTTCCTGATTTTTTCTGGAGTCCACATAAAAAAGACGCCAAAGTCGCGTTCATTAGGGGCAGCGCTGTTCAGAGCATCCGCGCGATCCATAGGAAGGCGGTTACTGGAGCTTTGCATATTTTCAAATCCGAAAGGTACCTTGCTTTGCCCTGCACGGATTCTAAATTCATTTTTGGCATCTAATCCCCAATCAAAATAGGCGTCACGCAGCTGCACATAATGTATGTTTTCTGAATTATCGGCTTTTACGCGCACGCCAGCGGAGTAATCAAATTGAATATATGCAAATAATCTTTCATGTACCTGGCCTTGGTATTGTAAACGCGCTCTTCGAAATGAAAAGCCATTGTTATCTCCCCAAGCTCGATCACATTGTTCACACTTTAAATCTGGATTTGTCTCGAATAATCGATTGTAACGAAATTGGGCATAGCCAGAGAGCCTCATTTTTTCATACCATTTTTTCTCTTCTGATTTGGTAGTATTTTGCGCCATCAAACACAAAGAGGGAAATAAAATCCAAAGACAAATGATTTTTTTCATGATTAAAGAATTAATGGCGGCGAAAGTATTTACACGCACCAAAATATTTGCTAATGGAGAATTAAAAATATGTTATGAGAATGTTAACGAAAGAGGGATTTGGTTATTTGAAAATCACTTTAGGTTACATAAACGAGTATATAAAACCTAAATAAAACCTAAGGTTAACATTAAATTAACATATATCCGTTTTTTTTGTCAAAAAAAATTATGAAGATGAGTTCCCTTTTTTCATTCATGGTTCCCAAGAATGCGCTTTTTTTTGATCTCTTCGCAGAGGATACTGCAAACTTGGTAGATCAAGCGAAGAAATTCAATCAACTATTTACCGTCACAGATAAAAATGATATTGCGAATATTATTCGTGATATTAGAGATTATGAGCACAAGGGGGATGAGTTTACCCATAAGATATTTTTGGAGTTATCCGCCAATTTTATTACACCTTTTGACCGCGAAGATATCCATGCCCTGGCCACGAGTATAGATGATATTGCAGACTATATCAACGGTTGTGCATCTAGAATTAACTTGTACGGCGTGTCAGAATTCAGCAAACCCATGGAAATGATGAGTGAGGTTTTACTCAAGCAAGTGGTGGAAATTGATACAGCCATCCGTGACTTAAAGAATATGAGAAATGTGCAAAGAGTGAGAGATGCCATTGTCAGAATCAATTCTCTTGAGAATCATGCGGATGATATATTCGATGAGGCGATAGCAAGATTATTCTCTGAGCAGGATAACGCGATGGTTTTAATAAAACAAAAAGAGATTCTAAGTAGTTTGGAGACCGCTACAGATAAATGTGAGGATGTGGCCAATGTGTTAGAGTCTATTTTAGTCAAAAATTCTTAAGCACTCATGGAGTACTCAACTTTTTTAATCGTAATCATTGCATTAGCGTTGATTTTCGATTTCATCAATGGATTTCACGATGCAGCTAATTCAATCGCTACGGTGGTTTCAACCAAGGTGTTGACGCCTTTTCAGGCCGTGGTATGGGCTGCGTTTTTCAATTTTGTGGCCTTCTTTATTTTTAAGGATCATAGTGTGGCCAATACAATTGCCAAAACGGTGCAAGATGATTTCACAAAACCTGAGATGCACCCATTGCCGATGATTTTTGCTGGCTTGCTCTCCGCTATTACTTGGAACCTAGTAACATGGTGGTATGGCATTCCATCCTCTTCTTCGCACACATTGATTGGTGGCTTTGCTGGAGCTTTTTTAGCGGCATTTGGTTGGGAGGCGGTAAGAGGTGGAGTGGTAGCATCCACTGCGATCTTTATTGTAGTGGCTCCCGTGGCGGGCATGATCATGGCCTATTTGATCTCCATCTGGTTTTTGAATTCATTTAGAAAAGGGCCATGGATGAAACTATTATCACTGACTATTATTATCGGAGTGGTTTATTCTGTTTGGAATGCACTGGAGTTTAAAAAAGATTTTAATGGTGGACATTCTTTTACGCTTGTCTTCGAAGAAAAAGTAGATAAAGATTTACTCAAAAAGACTCTCACTTTTAAAAATGCGGAATTGAAAGAATTCGCTCCGGTGATAAAGCCAGGCAAAGATAGTCTTGGACAAGAAGATGCCACTGGTAAAATCTTTGTTGTTAGAACGGATTATCTAAAGAAGGTAGGTGACTTGAACGTTGATCTTTCATTACAAGATAGCGTTCAGAAATATGTGGCCAAGAAAATGGAGGTTCCCTTTATTGTTCAGGATGCACATAAAATAGGTGTAGATGCCAATGATAAGGAGCGATTTGATCAATCCAACTTGAAATCCGATTTTGAAACATATTGGTTGAAGGTGTTGTTTCATGGTAACAATTTTAAATGGATACTGCTAGGCTTCATTGTTCTGGTAATGGGAGTATTTACTTTGTTTTTAAGCTCATTGAATAATTCCAGAGCGAATCATTGGTTTAAGAGACTTCAATTATTTTCATCAGCCGCTTTTAGTGTAGGGCACGGTGGAAATGATGCGCAAAAAGTAATGGGAATCATAACGGTGGCATTGATTGCAAATGGCAACATTTCTTCCATGAAGGAGATGCCCACGTGGGTGCCGTTGGCTTGCTATGCAGCCATAGCCATAGGAACCATGAGTGGCGGTTGGAAAATTGTGAAAACAATGGGAAATAAAATTACCAAAGTTACTCCGTTTGAGGGAGTGGCTGCAGAAACTGCAGGCGCAGTTACTTTGTTTTTTACTGAGGGGTTGAAGTTTCCATGGACCATGGGGGGTGAGGTGATCAAAGGTATCCCCGTGAGCACCACTCATACCATCACAGGATCAATCATTGGTGTCGGAATTACCAAACGCATCAGCGCTGTGAAGTGGGGAGTAACAGGAAAATTATTGACGGCTTGGATCATTACCATCCCAATTTCAGCCGCAATGGGAGCCTTATTTTATTATATGTGTTTGCTTTTGGGTATTCATTAACATTCTGTTAACGTAAATGAAGGCCAGCATTGCTGGCCTTTTTTTATTCTTTTTAATGGAACTTAATATTTACCTTCAGGTAACATTTCACTCTCGAGAGTAAATTTTTCTTTTTACAACCTTAACTTGAGAATGGGTTAAAAGCAAATTCGTAGATAGATTTTTGTGCACCTAATCAAATGTAGCGATGCCAAAGGTTATTCTGCACAATCCAATCAAGCCAACTGCTGGAAATTTGCATGGATACAATGATTTCAGCTACTCAGTAGTGGTAAAAAATACAATATCATTTATAAATCAATCATTATGAAAAACAGGATTATTTTCTTGCTGTCTTACCTATTCTTAATCCAAAATTGGGCAAATGCTCAGGGCTTAGAGGGTATCATGGTAGAAAAGTATTATCAGGCCAATGCGGCGGATGCTCAGTATACTATAACACAAGGTTATTCTGTGCCGCTTCCTCAAGGAGCGGTGACTTATCGCATTTTTGTGGATATGGCACCGGGTTATAAGTTTGTTCAGATGTTTGGAACTTCTACTCAAAATTTAAATTTCAGTACATCTACCTTCTTTTATAATGATGAAAATTATGATAGTCAAGCAGGTCCTACTACCTCAGTAATCAATACACGCAAACATACCGCGATGATTGATTCATGGATCACCACCGGTGGTGTGGCGGGTTCTGCTTCTAATGGTAAGGTGGGAGTCCCCAAAGTGGAGGACACAGATGCTTCTATTGCCACAGGGGCTAATGGAAACACCAATAATATTTTATTCAATGCTTTGGGCGGATGTTTCGGAACAATGATTACTACCCCTTCAGGAAGGGATGGTTTATTACCAAGCAGCGCAACCACTTATGTCTCGCCAAATGTATTAGGAATGTCAGGGGGTGTATTAGATGCATTAACGGCTGGCAATAGTTTGGGGGTGGTGAACGTTACCAATGGATCCATAGCAGCTTTGGGAGGGGTAGTGGGAGCTACCTCCAATAACAGAGTGCTGGTGGGACAATTTACCACAGATGGGACATTTACCTTTTCCATAAACATTCAGTTATTAAATCCTTCTGGAGTTGCAGAGAACTATGTTCATAGCAATGTTGGGGCCGGTCAATTGACTCATCCAACGCTGACTCGCACGGCCAGTGCTCCAAGTGTGAATATTGTGTCAGATGCTGCTGGCAATCAAATTTGTACAGGAGGAACCATTTCTTTTACTGCCACTCCTGTAAATGCCGGTATTGCCAGTTTTCAATGGAAGGTCAATGGGGTTAATGTGGGAACCAACAGTAATACTTTCTCATCATCTTCATTGACCAATGGTAATATTGTCACTTGTGTGGTTACTCCTGACTGCGGGGCAAGCAGTAATACTGCGGTTACCAGTAATGCCATTACCATTAGTGTTGCGAGTCCTACTAATTATTATGCTGACACGGATGGAGATGGTTTTGGTGCGGGTACAGCATTGAATGCTTGCACCAATCCTGGGGCAGGATATGTCATCAACAATACCGATTGTGATGATGCAAACGCTCAAGTAAATACAAGCGCTACCGAAATTTGTAATCAAATAGATGATGATTGTGATACTCAAGTGGATGAGGGCTTGTCCGTAACTCCTGCCGTTTCTATCGTAAGCAATGATTCGGATAATAGTATCTGTTCAGGAAGCAGTGTAACATTTACCGCCACTCCGACCAACGGAGGATCGACCCCTGCTTATCAATGGAAAGTAAGCGGTGTGAACGTAGGAACAAACGCATCTACATTTACTTCAACGACCTTATCGAACAACGATGCTGTAACGGTTGTAATGACTGCCAATAATGCTTGTCAGACAAGTTCAACCGCCACTAGCAATAGTATTAGCACAACGGTTATCAATAACGTTACACCTACGGTTTCTATCATCAGCAACGATGCGGATAATAGTATCTGTTCAGGAAGCAGTGTAACATTTACCGCCACTCCGTCCAACGGAGGATCGACCCCTGCTTATCAATGGAAAGTGAACGGTGTGAACGTGGGAACAAACGCATCTACATTTACTTCAACGACCTTATCGAACAACGATGCTGTAACGGTTGTAATGACTGCCAATAATACTTGTCAGTCGACTTCAACAGCTACCAGCAATAGCATCAGCACAGTGGTGATTAACAATGTCACTCCAACAGTTTCTATCGTAAGCAATGATGCGGACAACAGCATTTGCTCAGGAAGCAGTGTAACTTTTTCTGCTACTCCTTCTAACGGTGGAAGCACCCCTGCTTATCAATGGAAAGTAAACGGTGTGAACGTGGGAACAAACGCATCTACATTTACTTCAACGACCTTATCGAACAACGATGCTGTAACAGTGGTGATGACATCCAATAATGCTTGTCAGACAAGTTCAACCGCCACTAGCAATAGTATTAGCACAGCTGTTATCAATAACGTTACACCTATGGTTTCTATCGTCAGCAACGATGCGGATAACAGCATATGTTCAGGAAGCAGTGTAACTTTCACGGCAACTCCTACCAATGGTGGATCGACACCAGCTTACCAATGGAAAATAAACGGTGTAAACGTGGGAACAAACGCTTCTACTTTTACTTCAACGACCTTGAGTAATGGTGATGCAGTTACTGTAGTGATGACGGCCAATAATACTTGTCAGACCTCTTCAATGGCCGATGGTAATAGTATAAGCATGACAGTGCTCAATAATATTTCCTTTTATATTGATCTAGATGGCGATGGTTTCGGTGGAACAACAGAGCTCCTGTCGTGCACTAATCCAGGAGTTGGATATGTAACGAATAATACCGACTGTAATGATGATGAATCATCAATCAATACAGCTGCCTCTGAGATTTGTGATGAAATGGATAATAACTGTAACGGTGAAGTGGATGAGTTTGTTCAATCAGAATTCTATGGCGATTTGGATGGCGACGGATTTGGTGATATCAATAACGTTACTTACGCATGTTCGGTTCCTGCCGGTTTTGTTTTGAATGCTGATGATTGCGATGATAGTGCATTGACTTTTGAAGATATAGATGGCGATGGTTATGGGGTGGATCAGTTGACGGCATGCGGAGCATTGTTGACAGGTGATTGCAATGACGAAGATGCAAATACGAATCCTGGCACATCGGAGATTTGTGATGAAGTGGATAACAACTGTAACGGGGAAGTGGATGAGTTTGTTCAATCAGAATTCTATGGCGATTTGGATGGTGACGGATTTGGTGATATCAGTAACGTTACTTACGGATGTTCGGTTCCTGCGGGTTTTGTTTTAAATGCGGATGATTGCGATGATAGTGCATTGTCTTATGAAGATATAGATGGCGATGGTTATGGGGTAGATCAATTCGCGGCATGTGGTGCCTTGTTGACAGGTGATTGCAATGACGAAGATGAAAATACAAATCCTGGCACATCGGAGATTTGTGATGAAGTGGATAACAACTGTAACGGGGAAGTGGATGAGTTTGTTCAATCAGAATTCTATGGCGATTCGGATGGCGACGGATTTGGTGATATCAGTAACGTTTCCTTCGCATGTTCGGTTCCTGCCGGTTTTGTTTTGAATGCTGATGATTGCGATGATAGTGCATTGACCTATGAAGATATGGATGGCGATGGTTATGGGGTGGATCAATTAGTAGCATGTGGAGTTATTTTAAGTGATGATTGTGATGATACGAATGCAAGTGCCTATCCATCTGCATTAGAAATCTGTGGTAATGGAATTGACGAGAATTGTGATGGTATTGATGAAGATGCGAATCTTGAAATTTATTACTTAGACGCGGACGGAGACGGTTTTGGAGATGCTTTTGAGGACAGTTTATCTTGTTATTTGCCCGTTGGTTATGTATTGAATGGGGATGATTGTGATGACACGAATGTCATGTATTTGGATATTGATGGTGATGGATTTGGTGGTGAAATAATGGTGGATTGTGGAGTAACCAATTCATTGGATTGCGATGATGAAAATATCGATATCTTCCCCGGCGCTGAAGAGGTTTGTGATGGTATAGATCAAAACTGTGATGGTTCAGTCGATGAGGGCTTGTTGGCGACATATTTTGCTGATGAAGATAATGACGGCTTTGGTGATGCGCAAAACACTCAAGAGGCTTGCAGCGAGCCGACAGGATATACTTCCGATAATTCAGATTGTAACGATTTAGACGCGTTGGTCAATCCATCCGCTGTGGAGATTTGTAATGACATTGACGATAATTGTGATGGTGAAACGGATGAATTGGTTCAATCTACCTATTATGCAGATAACGATGGAGATGGTTTTGGTGATGAAAATAATACGGAGTATGCGTGTGAGCCTGGTGTTGGATTCGTTACTGATTTTTCAGATTGCGATGATCAAGCGTTAACGTTCTCTGATCTAGATGGAGATGGATTTGGTGACAACTCCTTGGTGGCCTGTGGAGCCTACCTTTCTGGGGATTGTGATGATCAAAATATTGATGTAAATCCAGATATGGAGGATATCTGTGAAAACGGAGTAGACGAGAATTGCGATGGTGAGGATGCTGTATGTCAAGTGTTGGGCTGTACGGATCCAACCGCTTTTAATTTCGATTCAGCAGCCAATACCGATGATGGTTCTTGTATCCCAACGGTTGTAGGATGTACAGATGTCAATGCTTTCAATTACAATCCGACGGCCAACATTGAGGATGGTTCTTGCGTGCCTGTCATCTTAGGTTGTACCGATATGACGGCAATCAATTATGAAGAAATTGCCAATACCGATGATGGTTCTTGCATCTCGGAAGTATTGGGTTGTACAGATGCTTCAGCTTTCAACTATAATTCAGCAGCCAACACTGACGATGGATCTTGTATCGCGGTTGTATTGGGTTGTACCGATGCTACTGCTTTCAACTACAATTCAGAAGCCAACACAGATGATGGTTCTTGCATCGCGGAAGTATTGGGTTGCACCGATGCGGCAGCTGTCAACTACAATCCAGCAGCCAATACGGATGATGGATCTTGTATTGCAGTAGTCTTGGGTTGTACCGATGCTACAGCCTTCAACTACAATCCAGCTGCCAATACCAACGATGGATCTTGTATTGCAGTAGTGTTGGGTTGTACTGATGCGACGGCGATCAACTACAATCCATCTGCCAATACCAACGATGGATCTTGTATTGCGGTAGTCTTGGGTTGTACAGATGCTACAGCTTTCAACTACAATCCAGCTGCCAATACCAACGATGGATCTTGTATTGCAGTAGTGTTGGGTTGTACTGATGCTGCGGCCTTCAACTATAATGCAGCTGCCAATACCAACGATGGATCTTGTATTGCAGTAGTATTGGGTTGTACAGATGCGACAGCCTTCAACTACAATCCATCTGCCAATACCAACGATGGATCTTGTATCTCGGTTGTATTGGGTTGTACAGATGCGACGGCGTTCAACTTCAATCCATCTGCCAATACCAACGATGGATCTTGTATTGCAGTAGTGTTGGGTTGTACAGATGCGACAGCGTTCAACTTCAATCCATCTGCCAATACCAACGATGGATCTTGTATTGCAGTAGTGTCGGGTTGTACAGATGCGACAGCGTTCAACTACAATCCATCAGCCAACACCAACGATGGATCTTGTATTGCAGTAGTGCTCGGTTGTACAGATGCGACAGCGTTCAACTACAATCCATCAGCCAACACCAACGATGGATCTTGTATTGCAGTAGTGCTCGGTTGTACAGATCCTACTGCATTTAATTATAATGCTGCGGCCAATACTAATGATGGTTCTTGTTTGGAAGTGATTTTAGGTTGTACTGATGTTACAGCGCTTAACTATGACGCAGAAGCCAATACAAATGACGGTTCTTGTATTGCAGTAGTCCTCGGTTGTACTGATGTTACGGCCTTCAACTACAATCCTTCGGCGAATACAGAGGATGGTTCATGTTTGCCATTTGTCTTGGGTTGTCTAGATCAATCAGCGTGTAACTATGATGCCTTGGCGAATACGGATAATGGAACTTGTATCTATCCTCAGGCAGAAGTGTGCAATGAAGTGGATGATAATTGTGATGGTGAAATCGATGAGTTTGTGCAGATCACTTTTTATGCTGACGTAGATGGTGATGGATTTGGAGATAACAATAATGTGACTTTTGCTTGTAGTCAACCTGCGGGTTATGTCGAAAATTTCTTCGATTGCGATGATAATGCCATACTCTATATGGATACCGATGGAGATGGTTATGGCAGTAGCGTTATCGATGCGTGCGGTGTTGTGAATACTGGTGATTGCTTAGATTTTGATGATACGGTTAATCCGGGAGCCACAGAGGTGTGCGATGGCTTTGATCAAAATTGTGATGGAATAGCGGATGAGAATTTATTGACAACCTACTACGCTGACCAAGATAATGATGGTTTTGGTGATGCTAATAATAGCGTTAGCAGTTGTACTCAAGATCCTGGTTATGTATTGGATAATGCTGATTGTGATGATACTCAATTATTGTATGTGGATGCTGATCAAGATGGATACGGTACCAATGTACCTGCCGCATGCGGTGCTCCTAATACAACAGATTGTAATGATACCAATGCAGCCGTCAATCCGGGAGCAGTGGAGGTTCCTAACAACGCTATAGATGAAGATTGTGATGGCGAAGTGGTGGATGTGGAGCAATTGAATATTACCCAATTGAGCGTATTTCCTGTACCTGCAATGAATCAATTTCAAGTAAATGGTTTGGATAGCTTCAAAAACCAAGACTTGATAGTTTTGGATGCTCAAGGTAGAAGAGTTTTCGTCCAGTTCATTACTCAGGATATTGAGAAATTTGATTGCTCCAACTGGTCTAATGGTATGTACACATTACACATTGCAGGGGAGAGTGGAAGTATTCAAATCATTATTGCGCACTAAGATAGTATTTCTGTGATGAAAAAGAGTTGGATTGCGGGTTGTTTCTTGTTGGCTTTTTTTAAAATGGGCGCCCAAGAAATAGTGGGTATAGAAGGAATTTTTGTAGAGGAATTTTATCGAGTCAATGCAGTGGATGCTTCGGTACCGTCCAAAACAGGTGAGATAACGGAAGGTGCTGTTACCTATCGGGTATATCTAGATTTACTTCCAGGTTATCGCTTTCAAGTGGCTTATGGAACCCCACAGCATCCATTATTTTTTAGATCATCGTCTCTATTTTACAATCATGTAGAAGTGGGTAACGCTAATCCGAATATGATTCCTGAAAGGACCTACAGCAAAAATCTCGCATATTTGGATAGCTGGTTAAGTGTAGGAGCTGCAGGCGAGAATCATTTCGGTGTTCCGCTTTCTATGGATACCACCAAAGATTGGTTGGAAATCGAGTGGAATGATCAGTTTCTACAATCTCCTTTGGGGAATCAATGGTCTATCAAAGATAGAGATGGTTTGGTGAGAAATGAGAAATTGACCTTTCCAACTTTTTATAATATGGATGAGCAAAAGAAGTTGATTCATGCTGATAGTAAAACCAACGAGATAGTGGTGGAGAACGGAGCTTGGGCTGCCTTAGGCAAGGGTTCAGTGGGTGCGGATTCATTGCATTCCAATATGGTTTTAATCGGACAATTGACTACTGCAGGTGATTTGAATTATGGTTTGAATATCATGATCAGAACTCCCGAGGGAAAGTCAGTTCGTTATGTCTATGATCAACCGGGTGAGGGAGAAATCTTACTTCCACTTTTAAAGGCAAGTGTCAATTATTATCGTCCGCTTACCAAAGCAGAAAAAAGAAAATTGAAGAAACAACAAAAACAAATCAGAAAAAAATAAGAAAATGAAGAAGATCAGTTGGATGGCATTCGCCATTTTTTGTGGAGTGATATCAACGCAGACCAAAGCACAACAAGGATTGGAGTCCATTATAGTGGAGAAGTATTATGTGGCGGATGCGGCTGATTCTGCCGATGCGGCAGAAAATGGCGCTGTGTATCCTCTAAGAGCTGGAATGATTACCTACAGGGTGTATGCTGATTTGTTGCCAAACTATAGTGTGATTCAGATGTTTGGTGCCCCAGGACATCCTCTAGAGATCAATACTACAACCGCTTTTTTCAATGATCCGAATTACGGGGTACCTTATTACCAGGGAACCAGTATCAATAACACAAGAAAGAACACGCAGATGATTGATTCCTACCTGACGATAGGTGCTGTGGCCAATGGTAATCCTGGATTGATGGGAGTTTTGAAAGAGGAGGATACCGATGGTACTATTGGAAACTTGCAAGGTTTGTTGGTGAATAATGTGGTACCTATGACTTATGCCATTACTGGTACCGAAGGGAGAGATGGTTTGATGCCGGGTGTTCCCACTGCATTGAACGTTTTGGGTATATCGGGAGAATTGGATATTTTAGACCAAACTGCGGGTGACTCTATTGTGATTAATAATGGGGCAATCGCTGCTCTAGGAGGAATTGTGGGCGTTACTGCTGAGAATAGAGTGATGTTGGGACAATTTACTACAGATGGAGTGTTTAGTTTTAAATTGAATATTCAATTGGGAACGCCTCAAGTTGGGGGAAGTGAAAATTATGTAGCGGAGGATCCATCGGTAACTGAATTCACTGATTCCACGTTGATCTACGTGAGTGAATCGGACGTGATCGTGGATACAACAGATACTTCAACTGTGGCGATCCATGAGATAATGTCAGTGAATGATTGGACTGCCGCTGCCTATCCTAATCCATTTAATAATGAAGTTGTATTATTGAACAACTCTTTGAGTATGGCGGCTATGCAAATAGAAGTGGTGGATGTATTGGGTCAACGTGTTTTAATAGATCGTTTTTACGGAAATCAAATTCGTATTCAGACCTCTGCATGGTCAAATGGGATATATATGGTTCACTTGAAGCAGTCTGGAAAGTCAAGAGTTTTGAGATTGGTTAAATCTTAGTGGGTTTAGTTATGAAACATTTTTTAGTTGCGATTGTAGGGATCTGCCTAGCCAATGTACTTTTCGGGCAGGGTAAAATAAAGGGTAAGATTACGGATGAAAAGGGGGAGCCAGTATTTGGAGTAGTGGTGGTGGTGATGGAGAATCAATCGAATCTGGCGAAATCAGATTTCGATGGATTGTTTGAATTGTCACTTCCCAATGCCCAAGTATATACCTTGAATTTTGTGATGGTGGGATTTCAAAATTTGACTGAAAAAGTTTCATTAAAAGACAACGAAGTGTTGGTGAAAGATTATACCTTGCCATCAGCAAGTTATGTAGGCGCTGCATTGACCGTTGAAGAAAAAATCATCAAATCCAATGATAGTTTCATGGAGAAGGTGAAAATGAACTCTGCTACCACTATTGATTATATTTCTTCAGAAACCATGAAGAAAACGGGTGATCAGAATGTAGTCAATGCCATCGCAAGGGTTTCAGGAGTCTCTACTTCGGGAGGTTTGATTACGGTTCGTGGAATTGGAGATCGTTATGTCAAAACCACTTTAAATGGCTCACGTATTCCTACGTTAGACCCTTTGACCAACAATATCAAATTGGATATCTTTCCTTCCAGTTTGATAGACAATATTATCATTACCAAAACAGCAAATTCGCAATTGGCGAGTGATTGGTCTGGGGCGTATATTTCTGTGGAGACCAAGGATTATCCTGATAAATTGATGGTGAGCGTGGAAAGTCAGTTAGGATATAATGCACAGACAACATTTAAGAATTTTTTGAGTAGTGAAAGAAGTAGTACGGATTTCTTAGGATTTGATAATGGATTGCGTATCCGCTCCAATGATGATGTGGTAGTTCCAAATACCGCACCCACTACCTATCAAGAAATGGTGGCCTTGGGATTAGGGGATTATTATCAAGGCCTAGGGGTTACGGGCTGGGCGGATGGTACAGCTCAAGGGGAGGCTTATTTTAGATTAGGTTTAGTGGAATTGGGTTTATTAGCGCCTACGGCTATCAATGATGATGCGGCCTTTATTGCCGCTCGAAATCAGTACAATCAGCAATACAAACCCACAGCTTACGGTATCATTAACCCTGAAGGTACGGATTATGGAAGTGGTTTTGCCAACAATTGGAATGTCAAGAGGCGCATTGCTCCTATGAATTTCACGCAGAACATTACCATCGGAAATGAAGTTTTATTGTTTGGCAAACCGCTAGGCTTTTTTGTTGGTTTCCGTTATGGAAGTAATTATCGTTATGATCCCAATGGTACTTCCCAGCGGGTGGGTGATGAATCATTGGATTATCCCATTGACCGTCAAGACCGGGCCGAGTTGGGCCGTGAGACCAACTCTTGGAACGCCCTTTTGAACATGTCCTACAAGTTTCATGAAAATCACAGGGCCTCTGTAATGGTAATGCCAAATTTCATGGGAATCAATGACGTAGCACAGTATTACGGAAGACCTTTCAGCAGTGATTTCGAAGAGGTTGAGGTATTCAATAATATCTTTTATGAGCAGCGTAAGCAATTGGTTTCTCAATTTAGTTCTCAGCATTATTTTCCTGCGTCTTCCATTAAATTAGATGCCAATCTTTCATACACCACTGGAAATAGCATCGCTCCTGATTTTAAAGTAACGCAATTCAATGCTGGTCTGATCAACTATGATCAAGTGACGGGTTATGGCTTTTCTCCCACTTTTGGAGAAGGTATTAGAAGGTTTTACCGTTATCTAAATGAAGACTTATTAGATGCGCGTTTGGATGCCTCCAAACCTATTAAAAAATGGGCCAAAGAGGGTTTAAAGCGTTCTTGGATGTTTGGTCTCAGTTCTCTAAAGAATTATAGAAAAATAGACAATGATGAGTATAAGTTGTTCGCAAACCCATCCACTATCATTGATCCGCTGCAAAGCGAGGATTTAGACGCTTATTTGAGTCCTGATAAATTTGTCATGGGTGACAACTTCCAATTTTATTATGTAAGAAATAATTATTTGAGAAATCACTCCTTCGGTAACAGCGATGTTCACTCAGGTTATTGGTCCAGTGATTTTGAAGTTACCGATAGAATTCGTTTGATTGGCGGTATCCGTGCAGAGTACACCAATATCTTCGTTGATGTGGATGACTATTTTAAAAAAGGTTACGCAAAGGATGATATCAGAAGAGAAAATGTGGGTGGATTCCCGTTGGTCAATCCCAGTCAAATTAACCAATTGGATTGGCTTCCTAATATGAATGTAGTGTACAAGTTGAAGAATGAGAAGAAGGCACAAACCAACGTGAGATTGAACTATAGCAAATCTCTTGCTAGACCAAGTATCCGCGAGTTGAGTGATGCCGCGATTTTGGATAACGAGTTCAGAACTTTGATTTATGGGAACTCCGCTTTGAAGTTGGTGAAAGTGGATAATTTTGATTTACGTGCGGAATCTTATTTCAAAGGAGGGGACATGATCAGCGCTAGTGCTTTTTATAAGATTTTCAAGAATCATATTGAGATGGGATTTGGAAGTGCAGGGATTACTTGGGAGAACATAGAAAAATCCAATGTGATGGGTTTGGAGTTTGAAGGAAAGAAACAAATGGGTAAGTTTTTTGAAGCTCGTACGAACGTTACTTTGGTAAAATCACAAGCGCAGTTCATCAGAAAGGATCTCATCATCAACAACGATGGATCTAAAACCTATATTCCATTGGACACGTTGAATCGTCCAATGTTCGGACAAGCGCCTTATTTGATCAACTCGATATTGACTTATCAAAATGATTCGCTAGGCCTAACGGCCACTGTAAGCTATAATGTGCAAGGGCCAAGATTGGTCATAGCGGGTGCTATCAAAGGTCGTCCAGATGTATATGAAATGCCTCGAAATCAGATTGATGTAAAAGTCACTAAGAATATTGGGGATCATTGGATCGTTGGAGTCAATATCCGCGATATTTTGAATACAGCCGTTAGACGTTCATACAAAATAGATCGGATCAATGCCAATGGCACAATTGAGAATACAGGTGGTTGGTATGATTATGACTCTTTCCGCTTTGGTACTACTTACATGTTGACTGTTAATTATCGATTATAGATCATGAAGAATATTGTTTTAGTTGTATGTCTTTTTTTATTTGCGAGTACTTCATTCTCGCAATTAGAAAGATTAGTGGTAGAAAAGTATTACATCAGCGATGCGAATGATGCAACTGATACCACAGGTGGTGGGATTGCTCCCGGGAGTGTAACTTATAGAGTTTACGCCGATTTACTACCGAATACGCGTATCAAGAGAATGTTTGGAACCAGTGGTCATCCCTTTTTCGTAAGCAGCACGCAGCCTTTTTTTAACAACAAAAGTCAAGGACAATCCTTTGGTAAAGATTTTTCGAAAGTTTTTTTATCAGAGAATACCACTGCGTTGGATACGTATTTGACCATTGGGCAATTGGCCAAACAAGGTTCTAAATTATTTTTTGGAATTCCAAAGGAGCACGATATGGATGGCTCATTCATCGGAGGTGTCAACAATGATGGCGGTAGTGAGTTGGTGTTATCGGGGTTATTGATCAATGATGATACGTTAGCGGGGATACCCTTAACGGAGTCTGATGGAATCGATACCATGAATGTCGCTGCAGTAACCTGGACTTCTTTCGGTGTTCAAGATTTTGTTACCCAATCAGATTCTACCATTTTTGGCAGTGTAGTGGAAGGAACTGTTTTTGAAAGTGAGAATTTTTATCTTCAATCATCTCAGGGAATAGATGGAGTTTCACCGGATACCAATATGGTGTTGTTGGCTCAATTAACTACCCTTGGCGAATTAACTTTTGAGATGAATTTGGAGTTGGAATTTTGGCAGGATACGGCATGGATTGCTCAGGAATTGGTGGCACGCGATACTTTATTAGGACCAGGTCAAACATTTAGTCCATTTTTGTCCTATCCTTTTGAATGCGGTTGCATGAACAGTGATTATTTGGAGTACAATTCCGCCTTTATTTGTGAGGAAGAAGGTGCTTGTCAAACTTTGGCCATTATTGGATGTATGGATACTTTGGCGTGCAATTATTCTGCCGAAGCGAATGTTTCCTTTGAAGAAC
>Ga0209990_10001034_pt1 | contig 25077 bp, 21 predicted proteins | sample NOAtaG_6_FD_187304 | JGI IMG/M metagenome (GOLD analysis project Ga0209990, IMG submission 187304) | Freshwater lake microbial communities from Lake Erie, under a cyanobacterial bloom - NOAA_Erie_Diel5S_2200h metaG (SPAdes) (version 2) | ecosystem: Environmental > Aquatic > Freshwater > Lake ...
CCCGCCACCAGGTGCCGGGGCGGCCGCCGGGGGCGACGCGCTGCAGCCCCAGCGTATAGCCAAGCGAGTGATTCGGCTCGACGAGCAGGTCCCGCAACGACGTCGGCTGCACGGCGCGGCCGAACTCCGCGTACAGCTCCGTGCCGTCGCCCGGCAGCACCCAGCGGCCGAAGATGCTGGCGATCTGGTCCCGCACCACGCGCGAGGAGTCGCCGGGCGGGGCGAGGGGCATGGGGACGTTCGCGAACACGTCGGCCCCGCGCCGCAGCCACGCCGTGGGGCCGAGTTCGCCGATCACCGCGCGTGTCAGGCCCACGGTCAGCCCCGGGACGCCCCGTGGCTGCACGGCGATGGCGAGCCCGTTCCACGAGCGGCTCCCCTGGTCTGTCTCATCGAAGAACGGCGAGGTGCGCAGCGTGCCGAGGCCATACGAGAACTCGACGTCCCCGAAACCGAACTGCAGCGGGCGCATCGAGCGCGCCGCGAGCCGCGGGATGCCGTCGGCGTTGTGGCTGAGCACCAGCGCGTTGCGCAGGGCCGGGCCCCACCACTCGTGCTCGGTCGTCGCCCCCAGCTCCACCGCGCCGACCTGCCACCACGCGCCGGACTGCCCGAGGCCGAACCGCGCGAATGGCCGGTCACCGTAGCGCCAGGGCATGTCCAGCGTGTAGGGGATTGCAGTCCATGGCGAGGCATTCCAGGGCGACGCGTAGGGACTGCGCGGCGGGGGGAGCGGCGGGGCCCAGAACGGCTCCTGGATCAGCGTGACAGGGCTGTTCGACGCCCACATGACCTCCGGGGCGACCAACACGCGGAAGCGGCGATCCTTCACCAGCACCCCGCCGAGCGTAACCGATACCCCGACGCCCGACCCTTGCCACAACCCGCCGTCGTTGCCCCCTCCGGGCAACGGCGAGCGGCCGAACAGCAGTGCGCTGGGCTGCAACCAGCGTTCCACCTGCCGTGCCGACGAGTCGTCGCTCGCCCCGACCTGGACCCGCCGTAGGAGCTGCCGCGCCCACGGGCCACCGAGCAGTTCGTGCAGGCGACGCCGATCCTCCCACTCGGAGCCGATCAGCTCCGGCGTGGCGACGGGGCGGGACAGGGCAGGGCCGGCGTCCTGGGCTGCCGAGCGACCGGCCGGAAGCCCGCACAGCAGTGCAGCGGCCAGCACGCCGGCAGGCCACCGACCGAACGCCCCGCGCCACCACCCGCGCCACGTCGCGCTCGCGAAGGCCGGCCGGCCCCGCACCAGCTCCACCGCCCCACGCAGCGGCTTGGTGGCGGCCTGGTACGCCAGCGCGGCCCACCGCACTGGTCCGCGCAGGTTGCGTCGCGCGAACCACAGCCGGTGGCGGACCACCGCCTCGGTGGTCCGTGGCGAGGCCGCGAGGGCTCCGAACGACGCCCCCACCGCATGCGTCGCGATGGCGTCGGGCACGACCCACAGCGTCCGGCCCGCCGACCGGAGTCGCCAGCAGAGTTCGGCATCCTCGAGGTAACCCGGGGCGTACGCCGACGGCAGCAGCCCGTGCGCGCGCAGGTCGTCGCTGCGCACCACCAGCGTGCACCCGCTCAGGAAGTCGGTCCGGTAGGGTCGTGCGTCGCGCGGCGCACGGTCCTCCACGACCAGCGCCCGCCACGGCACGAATCGTCCACCCGCGGACTGCACCTCGCCCGAGCCGCGGGTCACGAGCACGCCGCTGGCGGCGGCGCCACCGGTGTCGTCCAGCACTGCGACCAGCCGCGCGAAGTACGTCGGCGGCAGCGCCACGTCGTTGTTGCAGTAGGCCACGTAGCGCAGGGACTGGTCGTCGAGCAGGGGGCGCACCGCCAGGTTCGCCCCTCCCGCGTACCCCAGGTTGTCCGCGCTGCGGAGCAAGGTCGCCCCGGCGGCGCGGCAGGCCTCGGCGATGCGATCGGCGGCGTCACCGGGAGACGCGTTGTCCACCACGACGAGCTTCGCCGGCCGCGGCGTCGCGGCCGCGAGGTCGGCGAGCGTGCGGATGGTTTCGTCGGGATGCCCGTACTGCACCACCACGACAGCCAGCGGAAGTTCGTCAGCCATGCCGCCATGCCCAGTCGTACACCGCCCGCGTGGCGTCGGCCACGGCCGGCCAGCGCCAGCGGGCGGCGCGGGCGAGGCCGCGGGCCGCGAGCCGCCGCCGATGCGCGTCGTCGGCCCACAGCCGCACGAGGCCGTCCGCGATCGCCTCGACGGAGGTCGGGTTGACGATCTCGGCGTCGTCGCCGGCGACGTCGCGCAGGGCACCGGCATGCGTCGTCAGCACCGCCGTCCCGGACGCCATGGCCTCGGCCACCGGCAGGCCGAACCCCTCGCCCAGCGAGGGATACGCCAGCGCCGTCGCGCCCGCGACGAGCGCCGCGAGCGTGGATTCCTCCAGCGCTCCCAGCAGGCGGAAGGCCCCGCCCGACGCGGCGGCGGCCCGCGGCACGGCGTGGGCCGAGTCTCCCCAGCCCGGCGGGCCCGCGTGCACCACGACGAGGTCCCGGGCCCCGAGGGCTGTCCGGGCCAGGCGCGCCGCCGCGACGAGCCGCTCGAGGTTCTTCCGCGGTTCCAATTGTCCCACGCTCATCACGTACCGCGGCGGCAGACCGCAGGCCTGCCGCGCGGCGACGACGACGGGATCCTCCGCCGGCCGTGGGCGAAACACGTCGGGGACGCCGTTCGGCACGACGTGCACGCGCGCCGCGTCGAGCCCGAACCGCTCGAGGACCGCGTCGCGCGTATGCGGGCTCACGGTGATCACCGCGCGCGCCCGGCGCAGCAGCGGCGGGATCGTCGCCGCGGAATACGTGCGGTGCCACCGGCGGAATCGCCGCGGATGCGTGAGGACGAAGAGGTCGTGCACCGTCACCACCAATGGCAAGCCGCCCCACGACGGACCGATGGGGACCGGCACGTGCAGCAGGGTCACGCCCGCGTGACGGGCCGCTCGCTCGACGCCGGCGAGCGACCAGCCGATGTCGCGTCGAACGGTCGCCAGCCGGTCGCGCCACTGCCGGGGCATCGCCGGCGGCTTCGCCCCGGGACACGACAGGGCGACGACGTCGCCGGCGGCCTCGGACAGGGCCTGCCACAGCCCTCGCACATGCGCCGCCGATCCGCCGCGATCCACGTGCATCGCCGTGACGTCGAGCCCGATCCGCACGGCGCTCAGGCGGCGGGCGGCGCCGCGCGGTCCGGCATGTGCGCGATCGCCGCTCCGGTGATCCACGACCACAGGTAGGCCAGGAACGTCAGGTTCGTCACCACCCCCGTCGCGCCGTTGACGATGATCCCGACCGTCACCGCAAGCGCGAGTTGGGCCCCCTGTCGGACGGGGCCCTCGCGCCGCTGGGCGACCTGCCACGTGCAGGCCACGACGCCGACGAAGAAGGCCACCAGAGCGACGAGGCCCGGCCATCCGAGCTCGACCGCGTACTTGAAGAGCAGGTTGTCCGCCGTGAGCGGCTCGCGCCCGAGGCGCGCCGCGGTGAGGTCGGTCGTGCCCAGCCCGGCGCCGACGGGGTGCTCCCACAGGGCGACGACGCCGTCGGACCAGTCGGCGACATGGGACGCCGAGCTCTGCGTCTGGAACGCCACGGTGCGCCAGACGAAGTCGCGCACGGCCGAGCTCCCCAGCACGGCCATCCCGGCAATCCCGGTGCCGAGCGCGACGAGGCCCCCGACCGCGAGGGTCCGCCGCGTGAGCACCAGCAGCAGCACCGCCTGCACCGCGCACGCGACGATCGTCATGCGCGTCACCGTGAGCAGCAGCGCCACCCAGCCGAGGGCGAAGGCCGTCCAGCGTGCCGGCCGTGCCCCCCCGGTGGCCGCCATGGCCTTCAGCTGCAGCGCCGGCAGCAGCAGCATGAGGGCGATCGCGAAGCTCTGGCCGGAGAGGAACACCGAGCCCGCCCGACGGAAGGCCACCGACCCGAGGTCCGTGAAGTACGAATGAGGCAGGCCGAAGAACGCCGGGTCCGTCATGGACTCGAGGTTCAGGAAGTCCCGGAAATACGCCGGGATTCCCGCCAGAACGAGCGCCTCGATCGGCAGCAGCCGCTCGACGAAGCCGATGCACGCGACCACCAGGGCCACCGTGGTGAGGCGCCCGAGAAGGCGCGGGTGCTCGAGCAGCTCGGGCGTCATGCGGCCCACCCCGTAGAGCACGAACGGCACGAGCAGGTCGCGCGCCCCGTACACGCTCGCCGGCGACCACGGCGCGAGGCCGAGCCAGGCCCAGTCGAGCATGGTGCGCGCGAACACGATCAGCGACAGCGCCACCACGGCCACGTCGGGCAGGAGCGGGCGGAAGCGCTCGGGCCGCCGGGCGAGCTGCCACGCCGCGAGGCCGAGCAGCGGCAGCAGCACGAGTTCCTTCCACGACGCCACCAGCCGCACGGTGCTCGGGGGCACCTCGAGCGGGCCGTGCAGCACGGCCATTGCGAAGACGTGGAAGGCGAGTCCCCACGCGACGAGGGCGAACGCCCGGTCGCTGAGCGGCCGGCTGGCCGTCGCCACGGGTCAGCCGCGCCGCAGGCGGCGGACGTCGGCGCGCGCCTGCGCCAGCGCGGCGGCCACGGCGCGCCGCGCGAGCGGATCCGCACGCCCCCAGTCGGCGGCGGCGGCCCCGAGGATCGCGACGAGTCCGCCGACGACCGTTCCCAGCACCGTCGCCACCCCCAGCGTCAGGCCGATCCGCGGGAACTGCTTCTTCTCCGGCTGCACCGGCGAGTCGATCACGGTGATCAGCGCGGCGTCGTTGACCTCGGCCACCCGTGCCTGCTCGTACTCGCGGCGGGTCGAGACGTACAGGTCCTCCGCGATCGCCTGCTGCCGCTGGAGGTCGGCGTGGCGGGCCTTGAGCGTCGGGCTCTGGGTCCAGTCCCGATTGAGGACCTCGAAGTCGCGCAGCACGCGCGTCGCCCGATCGAGGTCGGCGCGGGTGCTGTCCACCCGGCCGGCGAGGAAGACGCGCCGCACGCGGCCGCGGGTCTGCCGCTGCTGCAGGTTGAAGTCGTTGACAAGGTCGAGCAGCCGCTGGGTCACCCGCGGGGCGAGGGGGGCCCACTCGGCGTCCACCGACACCGAGACCAGATTCGCGCGCTGGTCCACGGCGATGCGCATTTCGTCCTGCAGCGCCTTGATTTCGATTTCGAGCGCACGGCGGCGGTTCTTCGTGCGCTCGTTGCGGAGGTCCAGCAGCGTCGCGCTGTCGGCCGGCGCGTCGGTGCGGTAGTCGGGGAACCGGCTCAGCAGGAGCCGCGAGAGCAGCTCGCGGCTCGTGAGCAGCTTCTCGTAGAACAGCGGGCTCTCGCTGGGGTCTGCGCTGGCCGCCAACTGGTTGGTGAGCGAGCCGCCGAGCGCCCCGCCAGCCCCCGTGAGCGAGCCGATCGCGCCCGCCAGGCGCGAGGCGCCTCCGGCGCCGGGGCTGAGGTTGGGGCTGAAGGTCGCCGACGCCCGCCACGCCGGGGGCAGCACCAGCATGAGGACGATCGCCGTCGCCCAGGCGGCGGCCACCCCCCGTGCGATCCAGCGCCAGCGAAGGATCGTACCGGCCAGCCACGTCGAGAGCGACGGGTCCCCGACGGCGACGAGGGCGCGTTCGACCTCGTCGCCGCTGCGGTCGGGAATGCCGCCGATCAGCGTCATATCCGCTGGGCGATGATGACGGCGAAGATCGGCGTGAGGATGCTGACGACCGACAGGATCTGCGTGAAGGTCTGCTGCGTCCGCAGCCCGTCGGTCGGGTCGGTCTCGGGGACGACCACCGTCGCCCCGCCCTTGGGCACCGGCTTGTTGGCCGGCAGCGGCACCCACCACGGCCACTTGCGGATCGTCTCGACGAGGCCGTTGGGTTGGATCACGTACGCACGGGCCACGTCGCCCCGCTTGGCGCTCCCGCCGGCGGAACGCACGTAGAACAGGATGTCCGCCCCGCCGCGCAGCGCGACGGCCGTCGGCGAGTTCACGAAGCCCTTCACGCTCACCACCGGCGTGTAGCGCGGGACCTCGATCGAGTCGCCGTCCACCAGCACGATGTTGTCCGCGTCGTCTCGATTGCGCAGGGCGCGCGGCAGGTTCACCGCCACGCGGCCGATCGAATCGCGGGAGCGCGCGAAGTGGACGCCCTCCGGATAGGCCTCGGTCGTCAGTCCGCCGGCGCGCGCGACGAGGTCGGCCAGCCGGTCCACCTTCTGGATGAGCGCATAGCGGCCGGGATACTTCACTTCGCCGGTGATCCAGACGAGGCGCTGCAGCTCCCAGTCGGGCTGGCGGAAGACGAGCACGTTGTCGTACGGGCGAAGCACCTCGTCGCGGCCCCCGCTCGCCGCGGCCGGCAGCCCGGGCGGCCCCTCGTAGCGGCCGCTGGGGGCACGCTCGAAGAGGTAGCTGCTGTCCATCGGCACCCGCGTGGTGGTCGCGGTGGCCCCGTTGGCGCGCGATTCGGGCAGGCGGGCGATCTCCGCCTCGACGAGCGAGGCACTCTGGTCGAGGCCCCCTCCGAGCAGAATCAGGTCGCGCAGCGTCATCCCCTCGCGATACGGGAATCGCCCTCCCTTCCTGACCGCTCCCGCGATCGTCACGTAGCGGCGCGAACGGAAGTCGTTGAGCGAGAAGACCTGGATTTCGTCGTCCGGGGCGAGCGGGAAGTCCTCGGTCACACCGCCCGTCGTGTCGGTGAACGCGGCGCGCAGTTGCACCTTCGACGAATCCGGTCGCATCCGCGTGACGAGCACGCGGCCGAGGTACGTGTCCGGGCGCAGGCCCCCCGCCGCGCGGATCGCGTCGCGGACGGTCAGCCCGCTCCCGAGCCCGATCGGGCCGGGGTTCCACACGTTGCCCTTGACGGTCACCCGGTTGGCGATTCGATCCGCCACCTGCCCGATACGCACGACGTCGCCGTCGGCGGTCCTGAGGGCTGCCGCCGCCTGCTCGCCGTCGGCCGTGAGCACGACGCGGTCGCGACCCGGCGCCTGCCGTTGTGCCGGGGGAACGATGCGCTCGATCGTGACCTTGCGGCGCTCGGCCGCCGACGCGAATCCGCCGGCAAGGGCGATCGCGTCGGCGACGGTCTCGCCCTCGCGCGTCTCGTACGTCCCGGGCCGCACGATGCGCCCCGTGACGCGGACGCGCGGCCCGTGCGGCGGCACGAAGACGACGTCGCCGTTGTCGAGCCGCACGTCGTTCGTGGCGTCGCCCTTGAGCAGGTAGGCGTAGCCGTCGAGCGTGGCGACCACCTTCCCGGCGCGCTTGACCTGCACGCCGCGCAGCGACCCGTTGACCGACGGCCCGCCCGCCGCGAGCAGCGCCGTGAAGGCGGTCCCCGCGGCGGAGATGCGATACGAGCCCGGGCGCTCGACGTCGCCGACGACGAAGACCTGCAGCGTGCGCAACCGGCTCACGGAGACGCTGAAGCGGGTCGTGGCGCCGGCCCCGCGGCGGACGCCGCTGAAGCTGCGCCCCAGCCGGGTGTAGAGCACGTCTTCGAGCTGCCCGAGCGTCAGGTTGGCGACGAACACCTGCCCGACGTCCGAGATGAACACGAAGCCCTCGCGATTGACCTCGAGGTCGTAGGACCGTTCGACGTCGCCGGTCAGGAGCAGCACCAGGCGGTCACCCGGCCCCAGCCGGTAACTCGGATCCACCGGCCCGGCGAGGTTCGGCTGGAACTGCGCGGCGCCGGTGCGGAAGACGTCGAGGCCGAAGATGCGCAACCCGCTGTCGGCCTCCTGCCGCGCCTCGAACAACTCGCGCAGGTAGCGCAGCGAGTCCTTCGGCGTGCGCAGTCGCCGCGCGATGGTGGCGCTGTCGAGCCCCAAGGTGTCGCGCAGGAACCGCAGCAGGGTGTCCCGCCGCGCGCCGGTCGCGCTGTCCAGCTCGGCCGCCACCAGACCGGTGCCGTCCATGAGGTCGAGCGAATCCACCAGCCCCAACGACTTGAGCGCGGTCGTGGCGCTGTCCCGCAGGCGCGCATCCGGCGTCCCGGTCGCCCCGGGCAGATACTGGTCGAGGAGCGTCTCGGGATACCCCTCCGCCCGCAGCCGCGCCCGCACCTGGTCGGGAGACAGGCCGCTCTCGGCCACCCGCTTGCGGAGTTGCTCGATAAGGTCGGGCCGCGCGCGCAACAGCATCTGCGCCTGTTCGGCCGTGGGGCGCTGGGCCGCCGCAGGGGCAGCCCCCACAAACAAAGACGCGAGCACCGCCACCGACAGTGCTCGCCAGCTCGAGAATCGCATTCCAGCGGGGACGGAAGAGTACCGACCGGCTGCGCCCGGATCCGCGCAGGCGAGGGGGGTGTGGTGGTCGCGCAGGGACTCGAACCCCGGACCTCTGGTATGTGAGACCAGCGCTCTAACCAGCTGAGCTACGCGACCGTCACCACCTCGTCCGGCTGGGCGCCGGAAGAAGCGAAAAGTACGCGATGAAGGGCGACGAGGGAAGGGGTAAAGCATTGGGATCACGGAGCTTGAATTGGTTCCCCCGCCATGGGGGCCGTCGCCGGCCCAGCTGTTCGCACCGCGCGCAGGCGCGGCCCGCGTCCCCGACCGACTCACCCCGCACGCGACTTCCATGGTGCCGGTGGGACTCGAACCCACGACCTGGCGATTATGAGTCGCTTGCTCTAACCGGCTGAGCTACGGCACCCCGCGGACAACTTACCGGTCGTCCGCCCCCAGCTTCCAGCGCCAGCCGAGCACGCCGGGCTCCCACTGCACCCGGACGCGGCCTTCCGGCGCCGTGCGCGACGTCCCCGGAATGTAGTTCACCGTGATCACGCGATTGACGCCAAGGTCGGCCGAGACCTCGAGGCCTGCGCGCGTGACCCACGTGGACTGCACGCCCAGCCGCGCGACCGTCATGACGGGTGGCTGCAGGATGTCGCGCAGCAGCGGCCAATCCGCTGCGGGCGGGAAGGGATTCCGGTACGTGCCGGTCCCCTGCCACCGGGCCGCCGCGTAGGGACGCAGCGTCGCGTCGGCGAACAGCGCCAGGTCGAGCCCGACCCGCGCCTCGCGATGATCGGTGAACCCGCGCCCGAGCGACACGTACTGCTGGGTGTAAACGTCCGAGGGCGTCGTGTTCCGGTACACGAGGTTGGACACCTCGGTGTAGCTCGCGAACCAGCGATGGTCGCCCGCGAGCCGCAGGCCGTCGGCGACGAACGTCACGCCGTACATCGGTGGCTTGGGCGTGGTGCCGTCCAGCTGCACGTCATCCACGAACGATTGCACCGTGAAGAGGCCCGCCCGTGTCGGGGCGGCGAGGTCGAAGGCGAGGTTGAGGTTCGCCCCCTCGTTGTCGTTGTACATGCCGTTGAGCGCGGGGATGAAGGGGCTCGAGAGGCCCCACTCGAGCTGTCGGCCGGCGCCGGAATAGAGCACCGACTCGGAGAAGCCGAACTCGACCCCCCACAACCGCGCGGCCGCCCGGCGCGCGGTGAACCAACGGCTCGTGGGCCCGAAGTCCGTGAGCCGCGCCGTCAGCCACGTGAAGCGCAGCCGATCGTTCCCGAGCTTGGCCAGCACGTGGTCGTAGCTCCAGGCCGCGCGCCCGAGGAGCAGTCCGTCGTAGGCCGGCGGCCCCCAGTTGCGGCTCACGCGGCCGCCGAAAAGCTCCACCAGCGGCAACTGCAGCGACACGTAGGCCTCTTCCGCACGGCCGGCGATCCCGGGGCCACCGCGCTGGCTTCCCGGCAACCCGCCCTCGAAGCCGGCGTACTCCGGGTCGGCCGTCAGGGCCTGGTCACCCCGGAAGCGGAACGCCGCCACCAGCGGACCGCTGCCGAGGAACGCGCGAATGTTCACGCCGGGATGCGCGCCCATCGCCGTGTCGGCGAGCATGAGTTCACGAATGCCGCTCGTCTGGGCGGTGCCCATCGCGCCGGCATTCACGTGCAGACTCATGGCCCGCCAGTCGTCCGGTGCCAGCGGCTCGCCCCGTGCGGCCGGCTGCTCGGACCGCCGGTCCCAGGCACCGCGGCCGTCGTCGTACTTCGCGATCGCGCGCGCCAGGCGCCGCACCCACGTCCGCGGGACGCGGCCCAGCACGGTCGTATCGAGCACCGCAAGCGACTGGCGGAGGCGCGAGACGGTGTAGGGGCGCTCCAGCACCGGCAGGTCGCGCAGGAATCCGCGCACCTGCAGGGCGTCCACGAAGCCGTACGCGGCGTCGTCGAGCGGCACGTAGGGCGAGGGCCCCGCCGTTCCCGCCTGGGCCGCGAGCGGCCCCGGGGCCGCGCTCCCGCCGGCGAACGCGAGGACGGCGAGCAGGCCGAGCCGCGCTACCGTGCGCGATGCTACCGTGCGCGATGCTACCGTGCGCGATGCTACCGTGCGCGATGCTACCGTGCGCGACGCCGCCGGCCCCACGCGTGTCGGCCACCGCGGCCGACGGTGCGCCGAGCGCCCGGCGCTAACGTCCGAGGAGATATGCATCGAGTTCAGGCGAGAGCTGCAGGGTGGGTCCCATGAAGTGCACGTACTTGAGTTGCCGCTTCACGGCCATCCACGCCGGATGATCCCCCGGAAGCTTGCTCGGATCGAGATCGAGCGACAGGAGCCAACGTCGCTGTGCCGGGATCCGGGCTTGTGCCCCGACCGGGTCCACCCAGTCGGTGATGCCGACGCCGGCGGACACGCGCAGAAACCCGGGCCACCACTTCGCCACGCGTGACGGCGCGAGCGAATCCACGTCGAACGACAGCCAGTACGTCTGGCCGCCGTAGTCGATCGTCGGGTGCAGGTAGGGATTCGTCGCCTGCCCGGACCACACCCGCTGCAGCGCCTGGCTTGGCCAGTACCAGAAGGTCGGCGTGACGTGCCGCAGGGCCGGGACGAACTCCTGCCCGAGCGCCCACGACGAGCCGGCCACGTTGAACAGGATGTCCGGTGGCGAGAACCCGAACTCGGCCTGCGTCGCATCGAGCATCTCGATCTGGAACTGCAGCGCATTGGAGATTGCCCACGCCCAGACGGCGGCCGTCTTGCGCGACACGCAGGCGCCGTGCACGAGGGACGTCCCGAGCCGCGTGAGGTGGTACCCGCCCCACGCGTGGCCGTTCTTGTCCTGGTTCCGCCACTCGTCGTCCCAGTCGTAGTTGAACCGGAACCGCTCGGCGGGTTCCCCCGACCACCACGCGTCCTTGAGCACGAGGTACATCGCCGCGTTCGCCGCCACGAACCCACCGGTGGCACCGTAGCGGGCGGCACGCCGCGCAGCGGGACGTCCGCAGTACGCGGGGAGGCCGGGTGCGGGGCCGGCATCCGCAGCGCGGATCCCGGGCGAGGTGACGCCGACCGGTTGCGGTACCGGCTGCGCCTGCGACGTCACCGAGGCGCACGACGCTGCGATCACCGGCGCGATCCACCGCGCGACCCGAGACGCCCGACGCGGCTCGAGCCGGACGGCGCGCGTCGGCGCCGCCCGCCCCCTCACGCGTGGTCCCTCGCCACCGCCGCCAGCACCTCGTCCGGAGCCACGCTGGCCGCCCCGAACTTCCCGACCTGCACCCCGGCCGCGTAGTTCGCCACCTCCGCGGCTTCGGCCACCGACGCCCCGCACGCCAGCATCACCGCCAGCCACGCCGTCACCGTGTCGCCCGCCCCGACGACGTCGAACACTTCGCGCGCCCGGGTCGGGATGCGCACCGTCGTCCCGTCCCGCCCGAAGAGCGCCATGCCCCGCTCGGACAGCGTCAGCAGCAGGTGCTCGGCCCCGAGCCGAGCGAGCGCCTCGGGCATGGCGTCGGGGTGGTCGAGGTCCACCGTGGCCCCGAGCGCCTGCTCGAGCTCGCGGCGGTTGGGCTTGAACACCGTCGCCCCCTGGAAGGCGAAGAAATTGCGGAACTTGGGATCCACCACGACCGGGATCCCCTTCGCCCGCGCCGCGTGCATGCCGGCCGCGATCACCGCCGGCACGAGGACCCCCTTGTTGTAGTCCTCGAAGACGAGGGCGTCGGCATCGGCGACCGCGCATTCGACGGCGGCGATCACCGCCGCCACGTCGGCTCCCGCCAGGTCGCCGTCGTCTTCCTCGTCGTACCGCAGCAGCTGCTGGCTGCGGGCGACGAGGCGGGTCTTGGTCGTCGTGGGGCGGTCGGTGGCGACCAGGCCGCGTGGTTCCGTCCCCGCGTCGCCCAGCAACTGCGCCAGCCGCTCGCCGGTGCGGTCGCGTCCGATGGCCGCCACGAGTTCGCAGCGGCTCCCCAGGGCGAGGACGTTCTGCACCACGTTCGCCGCGCCGCCCAGCGCGTCGCGGCGGTCGCGGACGCGCAGCACCGGCACGGGGGCCTCGGGACTGATCCGCTCGACGTCGCCCCGCAGGTACACGTCGAGCATGGCGTCGCCCACGACGGCGACGCGCACCCGCGGCGCATGGGCAAAGCGCGTCACGAGATGCTCGGGGGTCAGGGCAGGGCGGCGCGACATGTCGCGAAAGCTACCCGCCCCCCCGGTGCAGCGGGTATCCTCCGTCGCGTGAACGACACGCCGCGCCCCGGTACCCTCGCCCCGTTCGTGCTTGTCGTCGCGGTGTTCGCCATCTCGACCGCGGCGCCGATCGTGCGATTGGCCGGAACGCCCCCCCTCGTCATCGCCACCTGGCGCCTCGGCCTGTCGGTGCTGGTCGTCGGCGGGCTCGCGGTCGCCGGGGGCGGCTGGCGGCAGTGGCGCGGATTGTCCCGGCACGATCTGCTCGTGGCCGTGGCGGCCGGCGTCGCACTTGCGATCCACTTCTGGGCCTGGATCGCCTCGATCGGACTCACGTCCGTGGCCGCCTCGGTGGTGCTGGTCAACCTGCAACCGGTGATCGTCGCGGCGGGCTCCGCATGGTGGCTGGGGGAGCGCCCCTCGGCGGGGCAGTGGGCCGGGGTGGCGCTCGCCGTCGTGGGGGCGGGCGTCGTCGGTCTGGGCGACGGAGTGCTGGCCGGCTTGGCCGAATCGGGCCGGAACCCTGCCCTCGGGAATGCGCTCGCCGTGCTCGGCGCGGTGACGGCTGCGCTCTACTACCTCGCGGGCCGCCACCTGCGGGCGCGGCTCGACCTCTGGCCCTACACCGCGCTGGTGTACGGGGCGTGCTTCGTCGTCCTCCTCGTGGCCGCGCTCGTGCGCCAGGAACCCGTGTGGCCGGTGGCGGGGAGGGAACTGGGCCTCTATGCCGCCCTCGCTGCGGGGCCGATGCTGCTGGGCCACACGGGGCTGAACTGGGCGCTTCGGCACCTGCCGGCGTACGTGGTGAACCTCACCGTGCTGGGCGAACCCATCGGCGCGACCCTGCTGGCGTGGCTGGTGCCCGCCATCGGCGAGCCCCCGACGTCCGCCGCGCTCGTCGGCGGCGGACTCGTGCTGGCCGGCGCGATCCGCGCGGCGCGCCGATGATCGCGTAGCTTTCGGCATGCGTCCGCTCGCGCTCGACATCGTCGTCACCCGCGGGGACGCCGTGGAGTCCCGCCATCGGGTCCATGGCGTCGCGGTCGCGATCGACGGCACGCTGGTCGGGCAGGCGGGCGACCCGTGGCTCATCACGTGGTGGCGGTCGTGTGCCAAGTTCTTCCAGGTCATGCCGTTGCTCGAGAGCGGCCGCTTCGACGACCTCGGCTGGGGGGCGGAGGAGCTCGCCCTCGCGTGCGCGTCGCACGGGGGCGAGCCCGAGCACCTGGCCGTCGTGTCGCGCATGCTGCGCGACCAGGGCCTCGAGGAGGGCGACCTCGCGTGCGGCCCGCACGAGCCGCTGTCCGCACGGGGGGCGCGGCTGGCGCGGGAGCACGGCGATCGGCTGACCCGGCTGCACAACAACTGCTCGGGCAAGCATGCGGCCATGCTCGCGGCCGCGACCGCGCACGGAGCGGCCACGGCCGGCTACGAGCGGGCCGACCATGCGGTGCAGCGCGCCTGCACCCGGGCCGTCGGGGTCTGGACGGGGGTGCCGGTCGAGAAGCTGCGTGGCGCGATCGACGGGTGCGGGGTGGTGGTGTATGGTCTGCCGCTCGTGCACATGGCGCAGGCATATGCCCGTCTCGGCGCAGCGGCCGACAAGGGAAACGAGATCCCCACCCGCCTCCTCGCGGCGGTGCGCACGCACCCGATGCTCTTTGGCGGCACCGACCGCTTCGACACCGTCCTGCTCGAGGAGACCGACGGGGCCGTCATCGCCAAGGTCGGCGCCGAGGGGGTGCACACGGTGTCCATTCCCTCGCGCGGGTGGGGGCTCTGCATCAAGGTCGAGGATGGCGCGCAGCGGGCGCAGCATGCGGCGGTGCTCGTGGCGCTCCAGCAGCTCGCGGTGCTCCCGCCTGACCTGCCGCCGCGACTGGCCGAGTTCCTCGTCAAGGCGGTGCGGAACACGCGGGGCGAGGTCGTCGGACACGTGGCACCCGCCGACCAGGCCCCGGCCGACGCTGCGGGATTTCGACACTGGGTGCAATAGGCGGATGACGCATCCTCGCCGGCCGGCCGTCATCCTTCACGCGCTCGACGACGCCACGCGCCAGCTCGTGCTGGTGGCGGCCGCCATCGCCGGCGGCAGCGAGGCGTCCACGCGCGAGGCCCTCCGGGCGGCGCACACCGCGGGCGTGCCCGTCGCATGGGTCGAGGAGGTGGTGCTGCAGTCGTACCTGTTTTGCGGGTTTCCGCGGGCGCTGAATGCCATGCGGGAATGGCGGCGGATCAGCGGCGCCTCGGCGCCCGCCGACGACCCGCGTTCGGCGCTCGCCATGGCACCGGCCTGGGCGGCCGACGGCGAGCGGGCCTGCGCTGTCGTGTACGGTGAGTTCTACGAACGGCTTCGGCGCAATATCGCCGAGCTGCATCCGGCCCTCGATGCGTGGATGATCGTGGACGGGTACGGGAAGGTGCTCAGTCGCGACGGGCTCGACCTCGCCCGACGCGAGCTGTGCGTGGTGGCCGCCTGTGCGGCGCAGGAGCAGGACCGGCAGTTGCACAGCCACCTGCACGGCGCCGTGAACGCGGGCGTCGCCGCCGACGCGGTGGAAGAGGTGCTGGACCTGCTCGACCCCCGCCTGCCGGCCGATGCCGCGCGGCGGTACCGCTTGTTGTGGCGCCGAGTCCGGCTGGGCTCGGACGCCGCGTGAATTGCGCGCCGCCGGAAGCGGGGGCGCCTGGGATACCGACATGTTCATCGATCGAGTCACCGTGAAGGTCGCCGCCGGCACCGGCGGATCGGGAGCGCAGAGCTTCCGGCGCGAGAAGTTCGTGCCCATGGGCGGTCCCGACGGCGGGGACGGCGGCAAGGGCGGCGACGTCCTCGTGCGCGGTGACGCCAACCTCTCGACGCTCCTCGACTACACCTACCGTGACGCCTGGGCGGCCGAGCGCGGCGAGCACGGGATGGGGAGCAACAAGACCGGCCGCTCGGGCGACGACGTCGTCCTGCCGGTGCCCCCCGGCACGGTCGTCCGCGACCTCGAGTCGGGCGAGGTCCTCTGCGAGGTGCTCGCCGACGGCGAGGTGCACGTCGTCGCCAAGGGCGGGCGCGGCGGCAAGGGCAACGCGTTCTTCGTCACCAGCACGCACCAGGCGCCGCGCGAATGGCAGCCGGGCGAGGAAGGGCAGGCGCGGCAGCTCGAGCTCGAGCTCAAGCTCATCGCCGACGTGGGGCTCGTCGGCAAGCCGAACGCCGGCAAGAGCACGCTCCTGAGCGTCATCTCGAAGGCCCGCCCGAAGATCGCCGACTATCCCTTCACGACACTCTCGCCCAACCTCGGCGTGGTGCCGCTCTCGGACTCGCGCACGTTCGTCGTGGCCGACATCCCCGGCATCATCGAGGGGGCGCACGAAGGCAGGGGCTTGGGGCTCCAGTTCCTGCGCCACATCGAGCGCACGCGGCTCCTCGCCGTGATGATCCCGATCGACGAGATGGACTGGCAGGCGGAGTACGACACCCTGCGCGACGAGATCGCCCGCTACTCGCCGGCGCTGGCCGCGAAGCCGCACTGCGTCGTCTTCACCAAGATGGACCTCATGGGCGAGCCGTACATCCCCGACATCGAGACCCCGGGGGCCTTCGGTCGCTTCGCCATCTCGGCCGCCGGCCGGACGGGGCTCGAGGAGCTGAAGGACGCCTGGTGGCGCCAGCTCCTGGTGCTGCGTCAGGCCGAGGTGCCGGCGCTCGACCCGCGGCCGTGATCGCAGCCGGAAGCCCCCCGGCGCCGATCGCCCGCTATGCCCGCGAGGAGCCGGGGTACCCCGAGCGCCTCACGGCGCTCGAGGCGCCGCCCGCCGCCGTCTGGGTGCGCGGCACGCTTCCGGAGGCCTCCGCCAAGGCGGTCGCGATCGTCGGCACCCGCGAGGCCACGTCGTACGGCCTCCGTGTCGCCGAACAGCTCGGCGCGGTGCTGGCTCGCGCCGGTGTGGTGGTGGTCAGCGGGCTCGCCCGCGGCATTGATGCCGCCGCACATCGGGGGGCGCTCGACGCCGGGGGCTGCTCGGTCGCGGTGGTGGGGGGCGGCGTTGACGTCCCGTATCCCCGCGGGCACCGGGCGCTCCAGGATCGCATCGCCGCGACCGGCGCGGTGCTGTCCGAATGGGCCCCTGGGACACCGGCGCGCACCTTCGCCTTCCCGCGGCGCAACGCGTACATCGCGGCGCTGGCCGACGCCGTGATCGTCGTCGAGGCCGGACACGCGAGCGGGGCCCACCACACCGTCGCCTTCGGCGACGCACTCGGGCGTGCCCTCGCCGCCGTGCCCGGTCCGATCGACTCACCGCAGAGCGCCGGCACCAACCGGCTGCTCCGCGACGGGCTGCACGTGATCGCCTCCCTCGACGATGCCCTGGCACTCGTGGGCGCCACCCCGCGCCGCGACCCGGAGCAGGCGCCGAGCGACCTGGACGCCGACGCGGCGGCGTGCTGGGCCTCCCTCGGTCGCCGGGCCCTCGACCTCGAGGGGGTCGTCCATGCCACCGGCCTCGACTGGCGCGCCGCGGTGACGGCGGTCTCGGGGCTCGAGGTGCGGGGCCTCGTCATGCTCGACGCGACGGGCCTGTACCGACGGCAGTTGTGAGCGACGCCACGCGGCCGCCCCTCGGCGGGGCGACGCTGGTCACGGCGGCGGGTTCCGCCGTCGCACAGGCGGTGCAGTTGGCGGCGCTGGTGTTCGCCGCACGGCAGCTGGGCCCCGAGGCGTTCGGGGTGCTCGGGTTCGTCACCGCCACCGCCGCCACGGCCGCGGGGGTCACGGCGTTCGCGCCGGCGCTGCACGTGGCCCGCTCCTACTCGTTGGGCCATCACGCCGGTCTCCCGCGCGCCATGGGTGAGGCGATCGGGATCGGTCTTCTCGCGCTGGCGGGCCTCGCCGTCGCTCGGCTCGTCGGCGCGGCACCGCTGCTGCGCAGTGGCGCGACCGTGCTGGCGCTCGGGGCCCTGCTGCTCGCGACCGTGTCGCAGCTCGTCATGGCGCACGCGCTGATCGGCGCGTCGCGGTTCGGGGCGCTGGGGGCCATGCGGGTGGCCGGCGCGCTGGCCGGATCCGTCGGACTCGCGTGGGGTGCGGTGCAGGGGCGGGAACTCGCGGCTGCCCTCGGGCTGGCGCTGGGGCAGGGCGTCAGCGTGCTCGTCGCCGTCCGGGCGCTGCGCGCGCTGCCTCCTTCACCCGAGGCCGCCGGTGCCTCCGCGCCCGAGCCGCAGCGGCGGGCGGCGATCGCGGCGGCGGTGCTCGGCGGGCCGATGCTGTGGCTCGCGCAGGCACTGGTGTCGCATCGCCCCGACGGGGCGGGGGAGATGGCGCGCATCGCCGCGGTAACGCCCCTCGTGGCGGCCGTGCTGTTCGTCCCGGGGCAGCTCGGGCAGGCGTGGTTCGCGGTCATCGCGCGCGCGACCGACGTGCGTGCCACCCTGCGCCGCGCCCTGCAGGTGACGGCGCTGGCCGGTGGGCTGGTCGGTGTGGCACTCGCCGCCACGTCGCCGTGGTGGGCGGGGGCCTACGGCCCGGGGTTCGAGGCGCTGCCGAGCGTGGCGGTCCCGCTGCTCGTTGCGGCGGCCATCCAGGGTACCGTCGCGCCGGCGGTGCGCGTCCTCGAGGCCCGCGGCCACGTGGCCGATACCGTCTGGCTCAACACGGTGCTCGCGGCGGTTGCGGTCGGCGGCACGCTCGCGAGTGCCCGCTTCGGTGCGGCCGGTTATGCGCACGCGGTCGCCGCGGCCTTCGCGCTGCACGGGCTGCTGCTGGCGGCGTGCGTGTGGTGGCGCACGCGTCCCCCGGCGCCGGCGGCGGTGCCATGACGGGCATGCCCCGCCACGTGTACGTCCACGTCCCCTTCTGCAGCCGACGCTGCAGCTACTGCGACTTCGCCATCGCGGTCCGTCGCGACGTGCCGTGGCGCGACTATGCCGACGCCTTGACCGCCGAGCTCGCGGTCCGATTCGGCGCCCCGGGCAGTGCGCCGGTGGATACGCTGTACCTCGGCGGCGGTACGCCCAGCAAGCTGGGGCCCGAAGGGGTCGCCCGGGCCCTCGAGGCCGTCACGCGATGGGCCGTGCCCGTTGGCGGTGCCGAGGTCACGCTCGAGGCCAATCCCGAGGACGTCACGCTCGGGGCGGCACGGGCGTGGCGGGCTGCCGGCGTCTCCAGGGTGTCGCTCGGCGTGCAGTCGTTCGACCCGGCGGTCCTCGCCTGGATGCATCGGACGCACCAGGCCGACGACGTCCCCCGCGCCGTCGAAGCACTGCACGCGGCGGGCCTCGACGACGTGTCGCTCGACCTCATCTTCGCCGTGCCCGACGCCGTGCCGCGCGACTGGTCCCGCGACGTCGCGAGCGCGCTGGCGCTCGGGCCGACCCACGTGTCGTGCTACGGGCTCACGGTCGAGCCCGCCACGCCACTCGGCCGGTGGCACGCTCGCGGCGAGGTGGCCGGCACCCCGGACGATCGCTACGCCCGCGAGTTCCTCGCGACCGACGCGGCACTCACGGCGGCGGGGTTCGAGCACTACGAGGTGTCGAACTACGCGACGCCCGGGCGCCGCGCGCGCCACAACGCCGCCTATTGGCGGGGCGTCCCGTACCTCGGGCTCGGCCCTTCCGCGCACGGCTTCGACGGCGCCGTCCGACGCTGGAACCTCGGGGCGTGGGCGCAGTGGCGGACGGCCCTGACCGCGCATCCCCCCCGCGATCCGGTCGAAGGGAGCGAGACGCTCGACGCCGGCGCGCGTGCCGCCGAGGCCGTGTACCTGGGCCTGCGGACCCGCGACGGCCTCGCGCTGGAGCCCGCCGATGTTCCCGTGGTGGCCCCGTGGATCGCCGCCGGCTGGGCCAAGGTTGACGGGGACCGCCTGCGGCTGACCCCTGAGGGGTGGCTGCGCATGGACGCGCTCGCGGCGGCATTGACCGCCCGTCGAAGCCCCTGACAGCTTACGCCGTGATGCCCGCCACCGAGCTGAACGAGCGCGAACGCCGCGTCCTCGATGCGGTGATCCAGACCTACATCGAGACCGCCGAGCCGGCCGGCTCGCGCACGATCTCGCGGCGTTTCGGGCTGGGCGTCTCGCCGGCGACGATCCGCAACACCATGAGCGACCTCGAGGAAAAGGGGTTCCTCTTCCAGCCGCACACCTCAGGCGGGCGCATCCCCACCGAGCGCGCGTACCGCGCCTACGTGGACGCCATCACCGATGTCGCGCCCAGCGCCCGGGAGGTCGCCACCCTGGCACAGACCGTCGCGGGCGGCGACCAGGGCACCGTCGAGGGGATCCTGCGTCGCGCCGCACAGACCCTGGGGGTGCTCACCCAGGAGCTGGGGGTGGCGCTGGGCCCCCGCTTCGACGGCGCCGTGCTCAAGCGGCTCGAGCTGCTCAAGCTGTCCAGCGAACGGCTGCTGATGGCGCTCACGCTCGGCGCCGGCGCCGTGCGCACGATCTTCGTCGAGGTCGAGGGTCCCCTCGCCGACCGCGCGATCCAGGCCGTCGAGCGCGTGCTCAACGAACGGCTGGCGGGCCTGTCGCTGCGCGAGATCCGCACCACGCTCGGGGCGCGGCTGCGCGACGCCCTCCCGAGCGGGGAGCACGACCGGCTGCTCAACATCTTCGTCGAGGAGGGGGAACAGCTCTTCGATCGCGCGGCCCGCGACGACGACGAGGTCGTGCTCGGCCAGGCCAGCGTCCTCGCCGACCAGCCGGAGTTCGCCAGCGGCGAGGGGCTCAAGCGCGTCATCGCCCTCACCGAGACGCGCGCGCGCCTCGCCGACGCGCTGCGTGGCCGCGCCTCGGGCAGCGGCATCACGATCACCATCGGGACCGAACACGGCGAGCCGGTGCTGCAACCCTTCACCGTGGTGACCGCCGCGTACCGGTCGGGCCCGGTCTCGGGGGTGATCGGCGTCATCGGCCCCACGCGCATGCCCTACGACAAGGTGATCGCGCTGGTGCGCCACACGTCGCAGCTGGTCACCGACCTCATCCAGTAGGGGGCGCAGCCCCGCGGCGCGCGACGACGGGGCCCGCGCCGGTGACGGGCTCGCCGTTGACCTCGCCCTTACTTTTCGTCCATGGCCGACTACTACGCCCTTCTCGAGGTCCCGCGCACCGCCACCGACGACGAGATCAAGAAGTCGTACCGGAAGCTGGCGATGCAGTGGCATCCCGACCGCAACGGCGGGTCGAAGGAGGCCGAGGAGCGCTTCAAGCTCATCACCGAGGCCTACGACGTCCTGCGCGATCCCGAGAAGCGGCAGCGGTACGACCGCTACGGGGAGGCGGCGTTCACGCGCGGGGCGGGGGGCGGGGCCGGTGCCGGGCAGTGGCAGCACGTGGACCTGACCGAGGCGCTCAACATCTTCATGCGCGACTTCGGCGGCTTCGGCGGACTGGGCGACATGTTCGGCCAGCGCGGCGGGCCGGGGCCGCGCACCGGCGGCGACGTCAAGGTGTCGCTCGAGCTCACGCTCGACGAGGTGGCCACGGGGGTCGAGAAGCCGGTCGCCGTCAAGGTGCTCGACCCGTGCGGTGCCTGCACGGGCACCGGGGCCGAGCCCGGCTCGCAGCCGTCGCGATGCGGCACGTGCGGGGGCGCCGGCGAGGTGCGGCGGGCGCAGCGCAGTTTCCTCGGCCAGTTCGTCTCGGTGGCGCCGTGTCCCACCTGCGCGGGCGAGGGCATCGTGATCGGCTCGCCCTGCCGCAAGTGCAAGGGCGAGGGCCGCGCACGCGCCGAGCGAACGATCAACGTCAGGGTGCCCGCGGGGGTCGCCACCGGGCAGTACATGACGCTGCGGGGACAGGGCAACGCCGGGGCGCGGGGCGGCGGCCGCGGCGACGTGCTCGTGGTCTTCGAGGTCGAGGACGACGCGCGCTTCGAGCGCGACGGCGAGGACCTCTACACCGAGGTCGCGCTCACCTATCCGCAACTGGTCTTCGGCACCGAGGTCGAGGTCCCCGCTGTGCTGGGGTCGCTCACGCTCAAGGTCCCGGCCGGCACGCAGAGCGGGCAGGTTTTCAACCTGCGCGGGCGCGGGCTGCCGCGGGTGAACGCCAGCGGCGTCGGCGACCTGCACGTTCGGGTGCAGCTCGTCACCCCGGCGGTGGGCGAGCTCTCCGCCGAGGAGCGCGAACTGCTCGAGCGGCTCGCGGTGCTCCGGGCCGCGCCCGGCACCGTGCGCGAGAAGGGGATCTGGACCCGCATGAAGGAAGCGCTGGGCGGGTGAGCCCCCAGGCGCCGTGGACCAGTCTTCGTGTCGTCCCGAGCGGCGACGCCGCCGTCGTGAGCGCCGCCCTCTTCGCCGCCGGCTCGCAGGGCGTCCTCGAAGACGGGGGCGCGCTGGTCTCGCACTTTCCGACGCGCGCCGAGGCCGAATGGGCCGCGACCGCCGTGCAGCGCGTGGATCCGCGGGCCGAGGTCGCCTTGGGCGAGGTGGCCCCCGTGGACTGGGCCGAGGCGTGGAAACACCATGTGCGCGCCTTCGACTGCGGCGTCCTCACGGTCACACCGCCGTGGCTCGTCGGCGACCGCGATCCCGCGACGACCATCGTGATCGAGCCCGGCATGGCCTTCGGCACGGGGGACCACCCGACCACGCGCGGCGTGCTGCGCCTGCTCCCGGCGACCATCCGCCCCGGCGACCGTGTCGCCGATCTCGGCGCCGGCAGCGCCGTGCTCGCGATCGGTGCGGCCAAGCTCGGCGCGGGGCGCGTCGCGGCGGTCGAGCTCGATCCCGAGGCGATCGCCGACGCCGAGGCGAACGTCGCGGCGAACGGCGTCGGCGATCGGGTGACCGTCCTCGAGGCCGACGCCGTCGTCGCGCTGCCGCTGATCGCGCCGGTGCGCGTGATCATCGCGAACATCATCTCGAGCGTGCTCGTGGAGCTGCTGCCGGCCATGCGCGACGCGCTCGCGGCGGACGGCGAGGCGATCCTCTCGGGCATCCTGCACGACGAACGCGCCGGCCTCCTCGACGTGCTGGCGGCCAAGGGCTGGCGGGTCACCGCCGAAGACACCGAGCGTCCCTGGTGGAGCTGCCGGATCGCGCGGGCGTAGCGTCATTCGTCGCCCCCGAGGGGTTCGCCGCCCAGCAGACTCTGACCCTCGGCGACGACGTCGCGCACCACATGAAGGTGCGGCGGCTCGCCAACGGCGCGCCGCTGCGCCTCACCGACGGTGCCGGCCGCGTCGCCACGGCGACGCTCGTGGCGCTCGCGCGCAACGCGGCGACCGTCGAGGTGGGTCCGGTCACCGACGTGCCGCCGCCGACGGACGTGCACCTGCTGGCGCCGATCGGCGATCGTGACCGCATGCTCTGGCTCGCCGAGAAGGCCACCGAGCTCGGGGTCACCAGCTGGCGGCCCGTGCTGTGGCACCGCTCGCGCAGCGTGCAGCCGCGCGGCGAAGGGGCGGGGTTCCAGGCGAAGGTGCGCGCGCGCATGCTCTCGGCGCTCGCGCAATCGCACGGCGCGTGGCTCCCCAGCGTGTATCCCGACGCGACGCTCGACCGCGCGCTGGCGGCCCTGCCGGCAGAGGCGAACCGCGTCACGCTCGACGGCGAGGGCGAACCCCTGACCGCCCGGCTGGCGGCTCCCCCCGGCCCGATCGTGCTGGCGCTCGGGCCCGAAGGGGGGCTCGACGCGGAGGAACGCGCCAAGCTCGCCGCCCACGGCTTCCGTGCCGCATCGCTGGGTCCGACGGTCCTCCGGTTCGAGACGGCCGGACTCGCAGCGCTGGCGATCACCCGCGCCCTCACCCGACCCGCATGACCATCTTCCAGAAGATCCTCGATCGGCAGATTCCGGCGCGCATCGTGGCCGAGGACGAGCACTGCCTCGCCTTCCACGACGTGAATCCGCAGGCACCAGTCCACGTGCTGGTCATCCCCAAGGTCGCGGTGCGCTCGCTCGCCGAGGCCACCGACGCCGGCATGCTGGGGCAGGTGATGCTGATGGCGGCCCGGGTGGCGCGCGAACTGGGGATCGAGGACAGCGGCTACCGGGTGGTCCTCAACACCAACGGGAACGCCGGCCAGACGGTGTTTCATCTGCATGCCCACGTGCTCGGGGGGCGGGTGCTGACCTGGCCGCCGGGTTGAATGTCACAAAAGTGATGCCTGGGTGAGTGCGAGCGGGCTAACTCCTTGCGCGGAAGGAGTTAGCGCGTCTGCGCCGTTGATTTTGCACTCGGACACGCCGTAGATTGACGGGCTAGGCCACTCCCCACCCCCAGCCGATCGATCGTGTCCGAGATCATCATCCACGAAGACGAGAACTTCGAGCGCGCCCTCAAGCGGTTCAAGAAGAAGTGCGAGAAGGCCGGCATCCTCGCCGACCTGCGGAAGCATCGCCACTACGAGAAGCCGTCCGAGCGCCGCAAGCGCAAGATGAACGCGGCGATCCGCAAGAACCGCCGCACGCGTCACGTCTGAGTCGGTCATGTCCGCGCTGCTCGCCCGGCTGCAGCAGGAACTGATCGGGGCGCGCAAGGCGCGGGAGGCGGACCGCACGCTCCTCCTTTCCACCATCGTCTCCGACATCAAGGCGCGCGAGATCGACCTCACGCGCCCGCTCGCCGACGACGACGCCCTCGAGGTCGTCCGGAAGGGCATCAAGAAGCGGCGGGAGTCGGTCGAGGCCTACCGTGCCGGCGGCCGCGACGAACTCGCCGCGAAGGAAGCCGCCGAGGTGGCCATCCTCGAGGCCTACCTGCCCCCGCAGGCGGATCCCGACGACATCCGCGCCGCGGCCCGCGAGGCGATCGTCGCCGGCGCCACCAACCTCGGAGCCGTCATGGGCAAGGTCATGGCCCGCTTCAAGGGGATCGCCGATGGCGCCGTCATCAGCCAGATCGTCCGCGAGGAACTCGCGAAGCAGGGCTAGCCGGGCGTGAACCGCCACGCCCTGCAGGTCCTCGAGTTCGACCGCGTCCTCGGCCTCGTCGCTGACCGGGCGTCGTCCGCTCCCGGGGCCGCACGCGTGCGGGCCCTGCAGCCCGTCGTCGAGCGCGACTTGGCCGAACGCGAGCTCGCGCGCGTGGCCGCCATGCGGGCCCTGGTCGAGGCCGAATCTCCCTTTCGGCTCGAGCCCATCCCGGACTGCGGGGCCGCGCTGACCCGCCTCGGCATTCCCGGCAGCGTCCTCGAGGCGCGTGCGCTGCTCGACGTCGGCATCCTGCTCCGCTCGTCGCGGCTCGTGCGGGCCGCGCTGCGCGATCCCGAGCGCCCGGCGGCCGCGCGGGCGATGCTCGCCGCGGACGCCGAAGCGCTCTGCGAGCATCCCGACGGCGAGCGGGCGATCGCCCGGGTCTTCGCCGACGACGGCACGGTCCGCGACGACGCGTCCCCGGCCCTGCGGCGCATCCGGCGCGACCTGCGCGGGGCCGAGGGCGAGCTGATCCGGCTGCTCGAACGCATCATGCGGTCGCTCGAGCCCTCGCACCAGGCGCCCGACCTGAGCGTCACGGTGCGCAACGGCCGCTACGTCATCCCCGTGCGGCGCGAAGGACGGGTGGCGGTCGGCGGCATCGTGCACGATGCGTCGGGGTCGGGGGCCACGGTGTTCGTCGAGCCGCCGGCGGCAGTCGAGTTCGGCAATCGCATCCGTGAGCTCGAGCTCGAGGAAGGCGAGGAGGTCGAGCGCATC
>Ga0209990_10001036_pt1 | contig 25036 bp, 17 predicted proteins | sample NOAtaG_6_FD_187304 | JGI IMG/M metagenome (GOLD analysis project Ga0209990, IMG submission 187304) | Freshwater lake microbial communities from Lake Erie, under a cyanobacterial bloom - NOAA_Erie_Diel5S_2200h metaG (SPAdes) (version 2) | ecosystem: Environmental > Aquatic > Freshwater > Lake ...
GCGCCGCCAGTAGTCGAGGAAGTCGAAGCCGACATCGCCGTCGTCCTGCTCGATCGAGCGCGCCAGCGTGAAGCTGAGGACCAGCGACTTCAGCGAGTGCAATCCGAGGTAGACGAGCGCCTGCTGAATCGATCCGCACGGACGCGCGAGTCCGAAGTAGGTCGAGTTCACCGTGCGGAGCACCTTCGAGGCGAGCGCGGGATCGTGCTCGATGACGGAGGAGATCTCGCGCACCGAGACATCCCGGCTCGACATCAGTTCCAGCACGCGCAACGCCACCGCCGGAATCGTCGGCAGGTTCGGACTGGCAAGGACTCGTTCGATTGCTGCGGCTTTCATGCCAACCTCCGTCACACGGCCTCGGTCATAGAAACACGGGCATGCAGCGCCAAACAGCCATGGCGACAGCGCGCGGTCGACCGCACCAGGCGGCCTCCCGCATGGTCGTCATCGACCATCCATGAGGGTCCGTTCAGCCGCATTGCGGCTTCGGTCGAACCTGTATCGCCATCGCGTCAGCGTTCCGACGAGTCCTGTATCTCGCGCCGTCGGCGAGCGCGCGGCTCGGTCGCGAGCTGGAGCGACCGCAGTTCGCCGGGAACGATCGTGCGGACGTAGGCCGCCAGCAGCCGGATCGCCCGGTCGACGGAGTCGGGGTCGAGATTCTCCGCCGGCTCCCCGGCCGCGGCGTGGCGCAGCGCGAACGCGGTCTCCGGGCGCATGCGCCATGACTTCGGGTGCTCGCTGCAGTCGACGATGCGACCCTCGCTCGGGTCGAACGCGAGCCGCGCCGGAACAACCTGCGAGAGATTGTCGAAGTCGGGGTGATGTCCCGTCTCACGCAGGAGAGCGAGGACGAAGCGCAGGAACACGGGGCTCGGACGGTCGCCCTCCTCGAGGCGTTCGAGCGCAGCGAGCATCGCATCGAACAGCCGCTCATGCGGAACCGCCGGCGGAAGCATCTGGTGCACGAGATCCGCCATCGCGAGACCGAGAAGATTGACCTCGAGGTCGTCATGCGGCCGTCGGAACATCTGCTGCAGCGTCCACTGCGTGAGCGTCTGGAGCTCGCGCTCCGGCTTCACGACCGCGACGATCTCGCCGCAGGCAAGCAGATCGATTCCGCCGGAAAAACTGCTGCGCTCGCGACGTGCGCCCTTCGCAAGCCCACGCAGGACGCCATACCCGCGGCAGAACATGCTGACAGTCTGGGAGGTCTCGGACCAGTCCCACTGCCTGATGCAAAGAGCGGAATCGACGACGTGCGGCACGCGGGGATTGTGACGGCTTGCGGCCGAAACGGGGGCCGAAATCCGTCGCAGTCAAGGGAGGTTCGCGAGGAACTTCACGCAGCGAGCGGCGGGCTCTCGGTCGCGACGCGGTTGCGTCCGCCGCGCTTCGCGGCGTAGAGCGCCGTGTCCGCTCGGGCAAGCAGGTCCGCGGCCGTCCCGTCGGCCGGGATCATCGTCAGGTCCGCGACGCCGAAACTTGCGGTCAGCACGAGATCCGGGAAGCGACGCCAGCGGTGCTCCGCGAACGTGTTGCGCATGCGGTCTGCGATGTCGACGGCAATCTGCACGCCGGTGCCCGGAAGGATGATCGCGAACTCCTCGCCGCCGTAGCGACAGGGAATCTCGACGGTGCGTCGGCCGGAGAGAACCGTGGCAAAGAACGCGAGCACTTCGTCACCGAAGGGATGGCCGAAGCGGTCGTTCACCGACTTGAAGTGATCGATGTCGCTGAGGATCAGCGAGAGCGGCTGCTTGTTGCGGCGCGCGGTCGTGAGTTCCGCGGCCAGGCGCTGGTCGAAGAACGCTCGGTTCCAGAGCGCGGTGAGTCCGTCGAGCTGCGCGCGTTGCGCAAGCATGCGCAGCAGCTGCTGCACGCGGATCGCAGAACGCACGCGAGCCTTCAGCTCGGCCATGTCGAACGGCTTCGAGATGAAGTCGACCGCCCCGAGGTCGAGGCAGCGCACGCGGTCCATGGTGTCGGTGGTGGCGCTGATGAAGATGACGGCGATGTCGCGGGTGCGCGCGTCTTCCTTCAGGTGATGCAGCACCTCGAAGCCGTCGATTCCCTCGAGCTCGATGTCGAGGAGGATCACGTCGGGCTTGAGCTCGATCGCCATCTTCAGGCCTTCTTCGCCGGAAGACGCGCAGTGGATCTCGACCTGCTCGATCTGCAGCCGCGCGCGCAGAAGCCGATGCATCAGCTCGGAGTCGTCGATCGACAGAATCCGCGGCGTGCGCGGGCGGTAGTCTGCGTGCATGGTCTTCATACGTCGCCCTTCGCATCGATCGCGTGGCGGCAGAGTGCGATCAAGTCCTCGGCCTTCTCGGTCAATGAGGAAAGCGAAGCCTCTTCGTCGAGGCTGTCCTCGTCCTCGGAAACCGTCTGCTGACGCAGCGCGATGAAGTGCAGCTCGCTCTCGAACTCGCGCGCCGCCTTCCCGATCTCATCGAATCCGTAGCCGCCTGCCGAACCGGCGAGGTGATGCGCGAGCGAGTGCAGCTGCGCGGCATCCTGGGCATCGAGCGCGGCACGGATCGAATCGATGCGCCGCTCGAGGTCATGAAGGAACCACTCGACGAGCTCTTTGGTCTCGGGATGGTCGAGCAGCCGCACACGGTGCGTCGGCTTCTCGGGGTTCGACGGGTTCGGGGTGCCTTCTTCCCTCATGTCGCCGATATCGGCAGGCGGAACGGCCGACTTCTTGCGACCTGCGCTGGACGAGCGAGATTATCCCGCCAATCGAGGCCGGACAGACGTCACAGATCGACTCCCTGCACCGCCGACGCCGAATTGACGCGGGACGGGGCACGGACCTACCTTGCCGGAGTCCAAGACCACGGGCGCTCGAAAGCGTGCCCGAAGGAGTTTCCAGTGCTTCCAAGCCCGCCCGCCCGCGAGGGCCACCTCGGTTTCCTCTATCTGCCGCCCTACCGCCTTCAGGGCATCAGCGTCGCCGGTGAGCAGACCTGCATCCAGATCCCGGAACTCGATGTCGTGTTCGACATCGGTCTCTGTACGCGCGCTTCGCTGAGTTCACCGACGATCCTGCTGTCGCATGCGCACATGGATCATCTCGGCGGGCTCCCCTACTGGTTCAGCCAGCGCTACTTCCAGAAGATCGGCGGCGAGACGCACATGCCCGACCGCACCGACGGCAAGCCGCGCGTCCCGGTCGGACGCTGCGTCTGCCACCCCGAGATCGAGCAGCCGCTGCGCGCGATGATGCGCGCATGGGAGCCGCTCGAGCGTCAGCGAACGCCCTTCGAGATCGTGGCGCTCGAGCCCGAGTCCGATCTTGAGATCAAGAACAACATCCGCGTGCGCGCCATCGCCACGCGTCACACGGTGCCGAGCCTCGGCTTCGCCGTCCTCGAGCGCCGGAGCAAGCTCAAGGACGAGTTCCGCGACCTGCCGCAGGAGAAACTGCGCGAACTCCGCTCGAAGGACGTCGAGATCACGCGCCAGATCGACATTCCCATCGTCGCCTACACCGGCGACACCACGCCGGGCGAGTTCCTCGTCCGCGACGAGTTCGCCGAGGCGAAGGTCGTGATCAGCGAGTGCACGTTCTTCGAGCCCGAGCATGCTGACCGCGCGAAGACCGGCATGCACATGCACATCGACGACATCGTGCGCATGCTTCCAGTGTGGAAGGCCGAGGCGATCGTGCTCGTGCACGCATCGCGGCGCACCACGATCCAGTACGCCCGCGAGCGCATCGAGGCGCTTGCGGGAGAACACGCGAGGCGGATCCATCTCCTGATGGACCATCGATCCAACCGCATGCGCTACGAGCAGCAGCTTGCCGATGCGCAGAAGTCCGCGGAGCCACCGAAGTCCGAACCGGCCCAAGGCAAGACTGGACAGGTTGCGTCGACCGACGCGATCGATCCATCCGCGTCCGCCCCCGCCGCCGACGCGTCCTGAGCCTCCACGGGCACTGCTCGCGGAGTGATTGACGCGGCACGGGCGAGTCTCTATCGTCTCGGATCGTGGGTCATCTGCTGCGGTGGGACGCAGCGGGTCGGTCGACGATCAGCGAGTTGGTCCGCACGACGATCGATGGTTGGTCGATCCTCGTGCAGGCCGGTTCGTTGATCCAGGCCATCGACAATCGTTCACGTTGTTTCGCCGGGTCTCCGAACGAATGCCCGTTCGTCGGAGGCGCAGGTCAGGGTTCTCATCGCGATGCGATGCGGCCGTCTCGCCCTCGCGTCGAGGCGATACTGGAGGATGCATGCAGAAGATCGAGCCAGGTTTCCGCGAGTCACTTCTCGACTACCTGCGGAAGAACCACGCGGACATCTGCAGGCATTGGTTCGACGACATCGAGCCGTCCGAGATTCGCGACGGCGTGCTGCGGCTGGTCGTGCGCGAGCCCGTGCAGCTGCGCTACCTGCAGCGCTGCTGCGGCACCCACTTCACCGAGGCTGCGCAGAACGTGACGGGGCGGCTTCTTGTCGTCCGGTTCGTGAGCCCGGACGACGAGGCGAAGCTCGAGGCGCGGGGTTCAGGTTCGGGTTCGGCGGCGGAGGTCGATGCGGTGGCCGAGCGGCCTGCGTGGCTCGACGAGCAGATGCTGCTCAGCCCCGACTACAGCTTCGACTCGTTCGTGGTCGGCCCCGGCAACCGCCTCGCCCACGCTGCGGCGCTTGCGGTCGCGGCCAAGCCCGGCCGCGCCTACAACCCGCTCTTCATTCACGGCGGCGTCGGCCTCGGCAAGACGCACCTCCTGCACGCGATCTGCCAGTCGCTCCTCAAGGAACAGCCTGGGCTGCGGCTCTGCTACATCTCCTGCAACACGTTCATGGATCTCTTCCACGAGGCCGTGCGCGCAGGCCGCATGACGGACTTCCGGAACCGGTTCCGCACCGCCGACGTCCTCGTCATCGACGACATCCACTTCCTGTCGAAGCACGAGCAGACCCAGGAGGAGTTCTTCCACACCTTCAACGCGCTCTATCAGGTGCGGAAGCAGATCATTTTGAGCTCCGACGCGCCCCCAAGCGAGATCCCGGACCTCGAAGAGCGCCTCACGAGCCGGTTCCTCGCGGGAATGGTGGCGCAGATCGAGCGGCCCTGCTTCGAGACGCGGGTGTCGATCGTCAAGACCAAGGCCGCGCTCCACGAACTCGATCTTCCCGAGGACGTCCCGAGCTACGTCGCCGCGAAAGTCGACACCAACATCCGTGAACTCGAAGGCGCGCTGACCCGGATCCGCGGCTTCGCCATGGCGACGGGCCAGCCCATCAGCCTCGAGCTCGCAAAGCAGGCCCTCGACGGCGAGCTGGCCACGCGGAGCGGAAACGCCCCCAGCCTCCAGTCGATCATCGAGAGCGTCACGCGTTTCTATGACGTGAAGCTGACGGACCTTCTCTCGAAGCGCCGCCAAAAGTCGATCGCCATGCCTCGGCAGGTGTGCATGTACCTCGCCCGCAAGCACACCCGGTTCTCCCTCGAGGAGATCGGCGGCTACTTCGGCGGCCGCGACCATACGACCGTGATGCATGCCGTCAGGACCATCGAAGAGAAGGCGGAAGCCGACCAGAAGCTTCAGGCCGAGGTCGATCGCATCGAGCAGGACCTCCTGCAGCGCGCGTCGAGATGACTCTCTGACTCTGTGGACATCCTGTTGAGTGTTGTCGAGCAGAGGGTTGCCAGAGACATGTGGACAACCGAGCAAGGGACCTAGGCAGGTGCATGTGGGCCACGCGGGCCAAGAGGCTGGCAGGAGACGACGCGATTCGTCAGCCAACTGTCAGGTTCTTCGGGTGCCTTGAGCGACGTAAGTACATAGATGGAAAGTACTTGCGTTGGCTCTCTCCGACTTACCCACGAACAGACATGGTCTATGACTAGGGAGAGGAATCTATTTCCCTCATGTATGTTCCCAACGCACTCTTGACTGTTCTTGGCCATCTGGACGTCCGACACTCTTCGGAACAGCGCCAGTTCACCCGTCTTGAGAAATGTGGATATCCCCGGAAGCCGTTTCGGACCGCTTACTCACAAGAATGTGGATAAGTCTTGACAGCGCGGGCAGAAGGACGTGGAGCGGCCGCCAACGCGGATTTCCTCAATGGCGCACCGACAGCGTCCGCAGGGAAGCCCTGCCCGACCGTACGCCTGATGCGCTTGGACCGCGTCTCCCGGCTGCCCAAAGGCGTCGCGGTAGTCTTGGAGGGTCGAGCCGCCGCGCTCAACGGCACGGGTCAGGATCTCGCGGATGGCTGCGGCAAGTTGGATGATGGCCGGCTCCTTCACGTCCCTGCAGCGGGCGAGCGGGTGGATTCGGGCCGCGTAGAGGCTTTCGTCCGCGTAGATGTTCCCCACCCCTGCGATCGTGCCCTGATCGAGAAGCGCGGCCTTGATCGGCCGGGCCGACCCGTGCAGGCGTCGGATCAACGCATCTGCACCGATGTCGAGGGCGTCCGGCCCGAGCCGGCACCACGCTGCCCGGAGCGACGAAAGGCACGGGTAGGCGGTGAGCCCGCCGAAACGCCGGGGGTCGCGGAATACGAGCTTCCAGGGAAGCCGCGCGCCAGGCGCGGCTTTGGGAAGGAACTCCCAGCGGACATGGCGGTGGCGGCCGATTTGGCCCCTTGGCGTCGGACCAACCTCGAAGGTGAGCGAACCTGTCATCCCAAGCTGCACCACGAGCACGGCGCCGGAGTCCGCCTCGAGCGCGAGCTGCTTCCCATGTCGATGGGTGGCGCGGATGACCGAGTTCGCGAGAAGCGCCCGCGCGACGTCATGCGCTGGGATTCGCCGTCGTTCGCAGCCACCCTCGTCGAGGACACGGATCACGTCGCGCCGGACGACCGCGACGGTTCCGAGGCGGCCACCGACGAGATGAGGCTCGAGCGATCGCCGCAGATGTTCGACTTCGGGAAGTTCCGGCATGGGAGGGCTGGGTCTCGATCCGGTGCTGCGGGCGCGCCGCGCATGCCCACCGACGGTGTTGGTGCGCTGTCGTTCTCTATACTCGCAGTCCTGGCGCAACTGCAGCGATCTGCGTCGGTTTTCGCTCGCTCGGGCGGTTTCTCCAACCGTCGCCGGCTCCGGCAAGTTGGGATAGTTCGCGGATTGTCTTCTCGTGAGGTCCGGCCTACGCCGAAGATCAGGAAGGCACTCGACGGCGTGAGGGTTGTCCATCAAGGCGGCTGGAACGGCCAGCTGGAACCGGTTCGGAAAGTCCAAGCGCGGAGACGCGCAACAGCCGATGCGCTCGAGCAGCGCGGCGCAGGAAGGCCCAGGCCATGTCAGAACAGAATCCAGTCTCTCCGAACAACGCCATTCCCGCCAACCAGTGGGCGATCGCCGAGCCAGCGCTGTCGCCGACGTGGCCCGACCTCGTGGTGGCAGTCGCCGAGACGCGCCGCGCGATCGAGCGGGTTCGCAAGGAAGTCCACAAGGCGATCGTCGGTCAGGACGACGTCGTCGAGCAGGCGATGCTCGCGATCCTTTGCGGCGGCCACGCGGTTGTCGAGGGCGTCCCCGGCCTCGCGAAGACGCTGCTCGTCTCGAGCCTCGCGCGCACGCTGAGCCTCCATTTCTCGCGCGTGCAGTTCACGCCCGACCTCATGCCGAGCGACATGACGGGCACGGAGGTCATCCAGGAGGACAAGGCGACCGGTTCGCGCTCCTTGCGATTCGTGAAGGGACCGATCTTCGCGAACATCGTGCTTGCCGACGAGATCAACCGCACGCCGCCGAAGACGCAGTCCGCGCTGCTCGAGGCGATGCAGGAGCGGCAGGTCACGGTGAACGGCGTGCAGTACCGGTTGCCGAACCCGTTCTTCGTCCTCGCGACGCAGAACCCGATCGAGCAGGAGGGAACGTACCCGCTCCCCGAGGCGCAGCTCGACCGCTTCATGCTCAACATCCGGGTCAATTATCCCACCGAGGCGGAGGAACTCGAGATCGTCTCGCGCACGACATCGACGGGACTCGCCGAGCCGACCGCGGTGCTCTCCGCCGAGGACATCGTGCGGATGCAGGCGCTGGTGCGCCAGGTTCCCGTGTCCGAGGACGTGCTGCGTCACGCGATCCGCATCGTGCGCGCCACGCGCGTTCGCGAGGAGGGCGAGGCGATCAAGGTCTGTCGCGACTATCTCGCGTGGGGCGCCGGCCCGCGCGCGAGCCAGTTCCTCGTGCTTGCCGCGAAGGCGCGCGCGCTCCTCGAGGGCGCGGAGAAGCCGACCATCGCGCATCTCGAGTCGATCGCGTTGCCCGTCATGCGTCACCGCATCGTCACGAACTTCAACGCCGAGGCCGATGGCGTCAAGGCCGACGACGTCGTCCGGCTCATCCTTGATTCCGTGCGTCAGGGCAGTGGTTCACGTGAGCTCGACAGCGTGGTGCGTTGAGCTGGCTGTCGTCGTCGGTGTCTCCGGTATCGTCGAAGGTGCGAAGCGCGTTGGATTCCGAACGCTCCACGTCCAGCGAAGGGTCTCGCGACAGGCCCAGCGAGCGCGCCATGCGCGCCGAGCAGTATCTCGCGCCCGAGACGCTCGGACAGCTCGCGCCGTTCGAACTTCGCGCGCGGATGATCGTCGAAGGCGTGATGAGCGGCATGCACCGCTCGCCGTACCAGAGCCTTGCGGTCGAGTTCGCCGAGCACCGCCAATACGCGCCCGGCGACAGCATCCGGCAGATCGACTGGAAGGTCTTTGCACGCACCGACAAGATGTACGTCAAGCGGTACGTGCAGGAGACGAACCTCGATGTCATGGTGCTTGTCGATCGCTCGAGCTCGATGCGCTTCGGCACGCTTCCGGTGAAGAAGGGCTGGGGCGGAACCGACGCGAGCCGTGTGCGCGGACTGTGGACGAAGTTCGACCATGCGACCGCGACAGCCGCGGCGCTGGCGTACATGTGCCTCCATCAAGGCGACCGCGTCGGACTCGCGCTGTTCGACGAGGAGATCCGGACGCAGGTCCGCCGCTCGAGCCAGCGCGACCAGTGGCGCGCGATCGTCGGCGCGCTGAGCGGCGAGCCGGTGAAGGGCCGCGCGCAGATCGGACGCTCGGTCGACCAGATGGTGACGCGCGTCACGAACCGTGCGCTCTTCGTGATCATCTCCGATTTCCTCGTGCCGCTCGACGAGCTTCGCGGCGCGCTGGCGCGGCTCTCGCACCGCGGCCATGACGCCATGCTCGTCCAGGTGCTCGATCGGCGCGAGCTTCGCTTCGACATCGAGACGCCGGCGCTCTTCGAGGGGCTTGAGGGCGAGCTTGGCGTCGAGGCCGATCCTCGCGCGGTGCGCGCCGAGTATCTCGAGCTGCTGCGCGAGCACGTCGAGGGCGTCGATCGCATCGCGCGGGCGTTCGCGGCGGATGCGGTCGTCTGCGACTCGCATGAGTCCGTCGGTCCGGTGCTTGCGGCGCTGCTCGACCGGCGCATGGCGTTCGCGGGGAGGCGCGGCGGATGAACGTGCTGCACCCCGGCATCGCGTTGGCTGGCGTGGCCGCTGTCGCGCTTCCGATCATCATTCACCTGCTGTTCCGGCGCAGGCGCATCCCGCTCGATTGGGCGGCGATGGACCTCTTGCGCGAAGCCGTGCGACGCACGAACCGGCGGCTGAAGCTCGAGCAGTGGACGGTGCTTGCGCTGCGCGCTCTTGCGGTGCTGTTGGCCGGACTCGGGCTCTCGGTGCCCTTCATCGGCGACGCGGGCCTGCTCGCAGATGTCTCCCGCACCTGGATCGTCGTCGTCGATGACGGCGCGACCAGCGGACTGCGCGTGGGATCCGAACCCGAACTTGAGCGACTGAAGGACGAGGCGGCGCGTCTCCTCGCCGAGCGCGGACCGCGCGACCGAGTCGGGATCGTCCTGGCATCGACGCCACCGCGGCTCTTGCTCGCACCGACCGGCGACCTCGCGCAGTTCGAACGCGAGCTCGAGGCAGTGACGCCGAGCGAGACGCCGAGCGATCTGCGCGGCGCCCTGTTGCTTGCGCGCGGCGCGATCGATGGCGATGGACCGCGTGGCGCACCGGGCGATGGCAGAATCATCATCGCGAGCGCGTTCCGGACCGGATCGCTCGAAGCAGGGACATCGCAGCCGACGGCAGATGGAGGCGGGACGCGAGACCGGAGCGCTGCTGCCGATGCGACGAGGATCCTCGCGCCACTGCCGGCGCGCGATGCCCCCGTCGACGTCCGTGTATCGCGCGTCGAGGCGCGGCCCGCACCGGCGGGCGGAACGGTGTCCGTGCGCGCGACGCTCGCGAGGCAAGGCGGATCGCTCGAGGAGCAGTCGACGGAAGTGCGCGCTTCAGCCGATGGCTTCGCGGCGCCGACCCCGAGGCGCGTGGCGTGGGAGCGCGGTCAATCGGAGGCATTCGTCGAGTTCCAGCTTGCTCCGGTTGCCGCCGGCGCCTCGGATGCGCGTCGCGCGTCGATCGAGGTGAGCGTCGGCGACGATCCGCTGCAAGTCGGGAACTCGGCCTGGACCGTCATCGATGTCCGAAGCGACGTCGACGTCGGCGTGGTCGGACGGCGCGGCACGCTCGACGTGTCGGATCTCGAGAAGGTTCCGGCATCGCTCTGGGTGTCTCGTGCGCTGTCGCCTTCGGTCGGATCGGGCATGCTCGTGCGCGACATCGATCCCTCGACATGCGATGCGCGCTCGCTCATCGGTCTTGACGCGGTCGTGGTCACGCGTCCGGATCTCCTGTCGCAGCAGTCGTGCGATGCGCTCGGCGAGTTCGTGCGCGGCGGCGGCATCGCGATCGTGATCCCCGCCGGAGAGGCGCGCGTGCAGGCGTGGGCGACCACGCTGCTTCCGAGGCTCGGCGTCTCGATGACAGTCGATCCCGAGGCGAGCATCCTCGCGACACCGGCGACGTTGGCTGAGGAGCAGCCGGCCGCACGTATCCTCGCCTCGATCCGGCCGGAGCTTCCGGCGCTTGTTGCTCCGATCACCGCGACGAAGGTGTCCGCGATCCGGCAGTATGACGCCGCCGACGTGGTGCTTGCGTTCTCCGATGGCTCGCCATTCGTCGCGGCGCAGATGCCGCGCCTCGTCGGCTCCTCTTCCGTGGAACGCGCATCGGACATCGATGCGTCATCGAGCTTGTCGGAGCGCGGTCAGGGACTCGTCGTGCTCTTCGCGGCCGCGCCAGAGCTCGGTTGGACGAATCTGCCCGTGAAGCCGCTCATGGTGCCGCTCTTCCAGGAGATCGTGCGCACGGCGATTCAGTTGTCGGCGAGCCGCGAGCAAGTCGTGGTCGGCGAGCGGGTCCGCGGGAATCCCGGCCTTCGCCTGCGCGGGCCCGCTGGATCGACCATCGTCGTCGAGCAGGATGGCATGTCGGCGGAAGCGGTGCGAGCATCCGGCATGCTGCGCGGAGAGGACGGCACGTTGATCGCGGTGAACGCGCGCGAGTCGAGCCTCGGGCTTCTGCCGGTGACGGAAGACGCGGTACGTGCCGCGCTGCGGGGAACGGGAACGATCGCGTTCCGATCGCTCGAGAAGCCGGCGGACGGCGGCGCCGCGTCAGGCATCGGAGAGACGCGCGGCGAGGAGCGCGAGGCGCAGCGGTCGCGGATCGCCTTCCTCGTCCTCGTCCTCGCGCTTGCAGCGCTTCTGTTCGAGGGCTTCCTGAGCCGCGTGTTCTCGCACGCCTCGCTCGCGCGCTCGGGTTCGAACACCGAGCTCGTCAGCACCATCGGCCGAGTGCGTCCGCGTGGTTTGGGCGCCGGGCGCGCAGCGGTCGGACAGGCCGAGCCGGCGGGAGGCAGGCGATGACAGCCGACCTCCTCCGCGTCGCGGTCGAATGGATGCTCGGCGAGCGGATTCCAGCCGATGCGCAGGGAATGTCGTTCGTCTTCGAGCGCAACGTGCCGACGTGGGTCTGGTTCCTCGTGGTGGTCGGCGCGTGCATGATCGCGTTCTGGAGCTACCGCCGCATCTCTGCGGGAACAGCAGTGATCTCGCGGGCAATGCGTGCGCTGCTTGCGGTGCTCCGCGCGTCGACGATCGTGCTGCTCGCGGTGCTGATCGCAGGACCTTCCGTTCGCTTCGAGCGCATGCGGACCGAGCGCGACCGCCTCATCGTGCTGGTCGACCGCAGCCAGTCGCTGCTGATCGAAGACGGTCCTGCGGGCGCGAGCCGTACCGCGCAGCTCGTATCGCTGCTCGAGTCGGCGGAGCCGACGTTCGCGGAGATCGCGCGCGAGAAGGACATCGATTTCGTCGGATTCGCGGGCGGAGCCTTCTCGCTCAAGGGCCGCGCCGAGGACGAGGGTTCGCGCGGTGGATTCGCGTTGCCTGAGCTCGGAGAGCCGACCGGCGACCGGACGGATCTCGATGCAGCGATTCGTCAAGGACTGTCGCGCGCCGCGGGACGCCCCGTCAGCGCGGTGCTCGTTCTGTCGGATGGGCGCTCGATTGTTCCCGTCTCGGCCGACACGATCCGTCGCCTCGAGCGTGATTCGATCAAGGTGTTCTCGGTGGCGCTCGGAGCGCGCGACCCGGTCGGCGATGCCGCGATCCTGGCCGTGAACGCCCCACCGCGCGCGTTCGCGCGGGATCGCATTCCGGTCGAGGTGCGCATCGATCGAGGCGGACTGCAAGGCGATCTCTCGGTACGGCTCGTCGACGCCTCCACGGGAGCCGAGATCGACTCGAAACCGCTCGAGGCGGATGCGGGCGGAAGTGAGTCGGTCGTGACGCTCGATCTTGTCGCGGATCGCGCCGGCATGCGAAACGTCCGCGTGGAGATCGTCTCGCAGCGGTCAGACCTGGTGCGTGAGAACAACGTTCGCTCCATCGGCATCGAGGTGATCGACCGGCCGATCCGCGTCCTCTACGTCGAAGGCACGTCGCGCTGGGAGTACCGCTATCTCAAGAACCTGCTTCTGCGCGAGAAGGACATCGAGAGCTCGGTCATGCTGCTGTCGGCGGATCGCGACTTCGCGCAGGAAGGAAACATGCCGATCGCGCGCTTGCCGCGGACGAAGGAGGAGTTCGGTCGATACGACCTCTTCGTGATCGGCGATGTGCCGAGCGGCTTCTTCTCGCCCGAGCAACTTGCGGTCATCCGCGGCGAGGTGAGCGATCGCGGCGCGGGGCTGCTCTGGATCGGTGGCGATCGCTCGATGCCGTCGACATGGGAAGGCACTGCGCTTGCCGATCTCATGCCGTTCCGTCCGCCGCTTTCGGTCGAGGCGCGCGTGGGCGCGAGCCTGCTGCAGCCGACCGATGTCGCCGAGCGGCTTGGCGTACTGAGGCTCTCTGACGACGAGTCTGGATGGCCCGAAGTCCTGGGCGACCGGACCTTGTCGTGGCCGAGGCTGCGGTACGTGCAATCGGTGCCAAAGAGCCGGCTGAAGCCCACGGCGGAGACGCTGGCGGAGGCGGTTGCGGTCGGAGCGACGGGTCAGGAGCCGAGCCCGGCAGTCGTTCGCATGCGATTCGGCGCGGGCGAGATCATGTACGTCGCCACCGACGAGATCTGGCGATGGCGGTACGGCCAGGGCGAGCGCTATCCGGAGCGCTTCTGGATCCCGCTGGTGCGGCTGCTCGCACGCGAGTCGCTCGCACAGGAGGGCGCGCGCGCGGTGCTTTCGGTGACGCCAGCGCGCGTTGCGCCCGGCGAGTCGGTCCTGCTCACGCTTCGGCTCACCGACGAGTCGACGGCGGCGGATGCACCTGCGACCGTTCCAGTCGAGGTCCGCGATGCAGCGGGAGCGGCGATCGCGGTCGTCGACCTCGTTCGGCAAGGGGCGGAGGCCACCACGATGCTTCCGATGGATCGTGTCGGGTCCTTCCGTGCGGTGCTTGCCGATCAAACGCTCGGTGCCGGCGAGGTCGGATTCGATGTGGTGCGGTCGGACGATGAGCTTCGGAGAGGCGATGCGGACCACTCGGCGCTTGAGGGACTCGCCCAGCGTTCCGGCGGAAAGATGCTTGCGGGGGCCGATCTACGCGAGCTTCCCCCACTGCTTCCGGCGAGGGCGCGCGAGATCGACGAGAGCACGATGCGTTCGCTCTGGGATACGTCCATTGCGTTTGCGATGCTGCTGATGCTGCTGGCGATCGAATGGACAGGAAGGAGGTTGCTGCGTCTGGTGTAGGTCGATGCACCACCGCTGCGCGCACCCGCCGGACCATCGAAGGTCATCAGGGTGCACCGAGATCATGGCTACCGAGCACACTCCATCTTCCGCCAGGCAGGCGACGCGTTCAGCCGCGGTGCGTTCGATCGAGCGGATCGCGCTGAAGGCGCGGCTACTGCGCATCGCCGCGGCAGTGGCGTCGCTCGTGATCCTCGTCTTGGTCGGCTTCGCGATCATTGCATCGCTCGATGCGCTCATTCGCTTTCCGGCGCCCCTGCGTGCGCTCATGCTGTGCGTGCTCCTGATGCTCGTCGCGATCGACGTGCGGAAGTTCCTCATCCCCGCCCTGCGCTTCCGTCCTAGACCGATCGAGATCGCGCAGAGGGTCGAGAAGCATCGGCCGGAACTTGCAGGACACCTCGCTTCGGCCGTCGACTTCGAGCTCAGCGGGCTGTCGAAGACCAATCAGCTTGCCGCCTACGCGGTTCGGAACCTCGAGGAGATGGCGCGAGGCGTCGACTTTGGCGCGGTGCTTCGCCCCCGTCCTGCGATGACGAAGCTGGCGGGCATGGCGCTGTGCGTGGGCGCCACGGGATGGGTTGCGATCATGCATCCGACGACGGCCTCGATCGCGGCAAAGCGCGTGCTGCTCCCTTGGACCGAAGCAGCGTGGCCTGCGCGTACCGCGATCGAGAGTCTCGTTCGCGACGGACTCGTTGCATCGAAGGGCACGCCGGTTCCGCTTCGGGCACGCTTGACGATGGGAGACGCCGCCAGCGAGCGCGTCTTCCTGCGGTATCGCGTGCTCGACGGCTCCGGAGCGGAGCTCACGCCGTGGACGGAAGTGACGCTTTCGCGCCAGCCGAGCGGCGAGTTCGAGCGACTTGTTGACGCGAGTGGCGACCGCATCGAGTATGTGTTCCTGACACGAGACGCGGAGACCGATGTCCGCGCGATCCGACTGGTGGAACCACCGAGGGTCGTTGCGTCGCGCGCCACGGTGCGCGCGCCGGGCTATGCCGCGCGGCAGATCGCGGAGCGAATCGAGGATCTCGGAACGGGTACCGACGCCCGCTCGCTCCTTCGCGAACCGCTGCTCGCAGGAAGTGCGGTCAGGCTCGAGCTGCAGCTTTCGCGGCCGCTCGAAGTTGATCCTGGGCGCAACGGTCTGTGGGCGGTGCGGACGGGCGATCTCGCGGAAGCAGCTCAACCAAGACAGCTTGATGCGCTCGCAGGCGAGGGCGAGGGTGCGGACGCCGGGGCGGTGGACACTGGTCGAAGGAAGCTGATCGTGTCCGCGGTCGACGGCGACCAAACGCGATGGGCTGTCGACTTCATCGCGATCGATCCAATGCGGATCGAGACGCAGCTCGTCGATGCGGATGGAATCAAGCAGTCGGTCGAGTGCGCCTTCGTGTTCGACGTCGTCGAGGATCGCCCGTCCACGGCCGCGATCATCGAGCCGATGCAGGATGAGTCTGTCGTCGTCGATGCGCGCGTGCCGATGCGGGCGGAGTTCCGCGACGACATCGAGTTGCGGGTCGCGGGCATGGAGATCGCGACGCGCATCGGAGGCGCCGAGAGCGATAGCCTTCTGCTCGAGGAGGTCGCTGCGATCGATTCGCAGTCAAAGTCGGGCACACTCGAGCGGACGCTCGAGATCGGTAAGCTCGGAGTTGGTCCGGGCGATCTCGTGCTGCTGCGTGCATTCTCGGAAGACTTCTTCGATGGAGCGGGCGTTCCTTCAGCGTCACCGCATGGACGATCGAGAAGCGCGTCACGCACGCTTCGTATCGTCGCCGAGGATGAGTTCGAGCGTCAGATCCGGTCGATCCTCTCGGGTGTCCGACGCGAAGCGATGCGGATCGATGAGCGACAGTCTGATGCGCGCGAGGCGCTCGCGTCCCAGGCGGATGAGCAAGCCGCCGAGCAGGTGGTCGAGCAAGCCCAGCGTGCGGTCACCGATGGGCTCGGCCGCATGCGCGATTCGCTGCGGAGCCTACTTGATCGAATTGAACGGAATCGTCGGGACGGCGAGTCGCTTGCCGACGTGGCTCGGCAGGCGGAGGAGATCGCCGCGACGTCCGAAGTTCGCAGTGCCGAGGTGATGGAGTCCCTGCGCCGAGCCCGCGAGGCCATGGATCAGTCTGGGACCGAGGAGGAACGGCAGGCCAAGCGCGAGGAGGCGCAGGAAGACGCTGAGAGGCAGCAGGACGAGGTTCGAGCCGAGCTTGAGGATCTCGTGGCACTTCTCGACCGCGATGAGGACGCATGGGTGGTGCGTCGGAAGCTCGAGGGGCTTACGAATCGTATTCGCCAGCTTGCACGCGAGACCGATCAGGCGGCCCAGCGCTCAGCCGGCGAGTCGCGCGAAGACCTTCCACCCGACGCGAAGGCGGAACTTGACGCTCTGGCCGAGCGGCAGACGAAGGCGGCGGAGGAAGCTGAACGGACCTTCGCGGAGATGAAGGACCGATCTCGCGCGCTCGCCGAGGCGGATCCGGAGCAGGCCAAGGCCCTTGAGGCCGCCGCAAAGGAGGCCGAGGACGGTCAGGTGCGCGATGAGATGCAGCAAGCCGCGCGTCAGACCTCTGAGAATCAACTCGAGCAATCGAAGGATGCGCAGGACCGCGCGCTCGAGGCGCTTGGCCGCGCAGCGCAGGCGCTTGAGGCTGACAACAAAGCACGAGCGCAGGAGCTCGCGCGCTTGCTCGAGGATCTCGTGGCGTCGATCAAGCGTTTGATCGCACAGACCGAGGCTTCACGCACCGCGGTCGCGGCGGTTTCCGACGCCACCGACGAGCTTGGACTTCGGACACGTGAGCCGGTCGCCGCAGGATTCGGCCAGCTCTCGCAGAACACACGCGGTGTCGCGGCGGATGCACGCAAGCGAAGCCGGGAGGCGACGCGTGCGGCGCGGTTCCTGGATTCAGCGGCGGGTTCCATGGCCGCTGCAGCCGGCGGACTCAGGAGTGAACTGTTCAAGCGCGCTGACGTCGACTCTGCGACGGATGCCGCGCTGGCGCGTCTGGACGAGGCCTTGAAGGAGGCGGAGGATGCAGCGGAACAGGCGGAGGATCGCGCTGCGGATGAGAAGCGCGAGGAGTTGATCGCAAGGTATCGCGATCTCCTTGAGAAGCAGATCGGTGTTCGAGATGCTGCCGTCAAGATCGCTCCCGCCGAAGGCGAGACGCTTGGTCGTCGGGAAGTGGTCGAGAGCCGACGACTCGGAGCCGCACAGGGCGAAGTCCGCGAGGCGCTTGCACGCGTGCTTGAACAGGACGATGACGTTCGTGGCTCTGAACTTCTTGGAGAAATTCACGGTGAGATCGATGAGTTCACCGCGAGCGCGCGGACGCGATTCCTCGAGGCGAGGCCCGGACAAGCGATCGCACCTGCTGAAGCCGCCATCGAATTGCTCTCCGTGATCATTCAGGCGCTCGATGAGGAAGCTGCTGGCGGCGGCGAGGACATGTTCGCGGAGCGGGGGCAGGAGGATGCGAACCAAGCGGGCGGCGCCGGTGGCGCGGGCCAAGGTCAGGCGATCCCGTCTTCGGCCGAGGTGAAGATGCTTCGCTCGATGCAGTCATCTCTCATCCGGCGTACGCGGGCGCTCGATGAATCTGGACTGGGGGCACAGTCGGCTGCACGTGCCGAGGAAATCTCGGCCATCGCTGCCCGGCAGGCACGGATACTCGAGCTTGGTTCGAGGCTCGCTGAGAGGATTCGCGGGCGCAATGGTCCCCCCACGATCATTCCACCGGAATCCGGTTCGGATGGCCAACCCGAGGACGACAAGCAGCAGGGAGATGATGGAGGACAGCAGCCATGACTCATCAGCTTGGATGGAGTGACGCAACGCGACGCGAAGCCAGAGCCTTGCGAAGTGGGCTTCGGTCCACGGTCGCGGTGGCAGCGCTGTTGCTTTGCTCGGCCAACACCTTCGCAGTGATTCAGAAGTCTGGCGGCGATGCGGGTTTCGCTGTGGGTTTGCAGCACGGCCAGTCCGGTCCCGCGGGCTCCTCCTCTGGGGGCGCGAGCCACGGTACGGGACCAGCGAAGCCCGATGATGCGAAGCCTGGGGGCGAGGGACAGCCGCCAGCCCAGAAGTCGCTTGACGACCTGCTTGGTGTGCCGCAAGACAAGCCGACTGGTGTGGAACCGGCCGCCGATCCAGCGCTCGACGAACAGGCTCGCCGACTCAAGAAGTCGCTGGAAGAGGCGTCGATGGATGATCTCGTGACCCGCGCGATCGATGGGATGAAGTCTGCGTCCGACCGTCTCTCCTCGGCCAAGGATGCCGGTATCGGGACGCAGCGCATCCAAGAGGACGTTGTTCGGACGCTGGATCGTCTGCTTGAGGAGGCGCAGCGCCAGCAACAGCAGCGTTCCTCGAGCCGGAGTTCGAGCCGAAGCCAGAGCTCAGCGCAGAAGCAAAGCGAAGGTGACCCGCAGGAGCAGAGCGGACAGCAGCGCGGTGCACCGCGAAGTGCGCGCGGGAATCAAGATGAACAGGGCGCAACGCAATCAACTGGGGATACCGCCGCCGAGCGCGAGCGAGACGAGGCCACGGGGAACCCCGGTGAACTGGATGAGGCTCGAATCGAATGGGGTCGGCTGCCCGAGCGAGTTCGTGAGCTCGTGCTTCAGGGGCGACGTGACCGGGTTTCCTCCATGTACGAGAGGCTGACCCGCGAGTACTACCGCCGACTCGCAGAGGAGGCATCCAAGTGAGCAACCTCCACGGCACTTATGGTGCGCGCTTGATGTTGCCGGTGGCGGGACTCTCGCTTTTCGGACCGGCATTGGTGCTCTCTTCGACTGCGTCGGCGGCCGCGATGGCCGCGTGCAGCCGGAGGTCCGCGGATCATTCGGCCGAGGTGACTCAAGAGATCGTCCGTGAAGAGTCTGCTACGACCCCGGTTCGTGCGTCGATTGAAGTTGGCGCAACGTCGAACCCTGTGGGCGGCCCAGAGGCTCCCTCGCTTGAAGCCCTGCGTCTTGCGCCAGGCATGGCGATCGGTTGGCCAGGGTTTCTCGCGATCGACGCCGGGACCATCGGTCCGGCTACAGCTCTCGGTATCGCGATCACTGGCGGGTTGCAGGATGTCGGCCGAGCAGGGCCGAGCGGCGCTACCGCCTCTCCGAAGACCGCGCCGCCAGTGTCCTCGGACCCAGTGAAGTCCGAGGCCGCCGCGCCGCCCGATGGGGCTGGAGGCGCGGAGAACCTTCCCCTGGCCGAGGAGATCACTCCTCGGCTTGAGGAGGCGGTCCGCAAGGGATTTGAGTACCTGCGCCGCAGCCAGAAGAGCGACGGCTCTTTCGGCCAAGGTCGATTCGGACAGCATGTCGGCGTCACGAGTCTCGGCGCGATCGCCTTTATGGCAGATGGCAACGTTCCAGGCCGAGGTGAGCATGCCGATGCTGTCCAGAAGGCACTCGGCTTCGTACTCGCGCATTCGACGGAAACAGGGCTTCTTGTCTCCGACGAGACGCATGGCCCGATGTACGGACATGGGTTTGCGACGCTGTTTCTTGGCGAGATCTACGGGATGAATCAGGACGACGACCGGGTCCGCGATGCACTCGTGCGCGCGGTGCAGTTGATCGTCGGCAGCCAGAACGACGAGGGCGGCTGGCGCTACAACCCGGTCCCGGACGACGCCGACGTCTCCGTCACGATCTGTCAGGTGATGGCGCTTCGCAGTGCGCGCAACGCCGGCATCAAGGTGCCGAAGACGACGATTGATGATGCGATTCGCTACGTGCGTGCGTGCCAGAACTCCGACGGCGGCTTCCGCTACATGAAGGATCTCGGCGGCTCGGCGTGGCCGCGCACGGCCGCGGGAGTCGCGAGTCTCTTCTATGCCGGCGTCTACGAAGGCGCCGCCATCGATCGTGGCCTTGACTACCTCAAGCAGAATGCGTTTCCGCGCGGTGGCGGTGGATTTGCGGGCGGCTTTTCCCAGCCCCACTACTTCTACGGTCACTACTACGCGGTACAGGCGATGTACCTGTCGGGCGGCGATCGCTGGCGCGTCTGGTGGCCCGCCATCCGGGAGGAACTCCTTGCCAAACAGAATCCCGATGGATCTTGGACCGACCCTCAGGGAGATGCGTACGGCACGGCGATGGCATTGATCATCCTTCAGATGCCGAAGCGTTACTTGCCGATCTTCCAGCGCTGAGAACCCATGCCAATCCGCTGTCTCATCCACGCTTCCGATGTCCTTCGAGCCCGTCTGCGGCTTCCGCCTGCTCGGCTTGCGATTTGCGGTCTTCTTTCGCTTGCGATGCTTTACGCGTCGCCGTCGGCTGTCGCCGCTGGAGTCGCCCGATCCGACACCGGTAGGTCCGTCTCCCTCCTCCTCCGCGACGGCAGATGGATTTCGACCCGTCTTGAGCGGTTCACGAACGACTCGCTCGAGTTCAGCACGGCCGTTGCCGCCGCAGAGACCGGAGTCGTTGCACCGGCCGTCCGGTCCGACATCCTTGCATGCGTCGTCGGCGGATTCCCTCGCTCGATGACCTTCATGACGGCCGTCGGTGCGAGCAGCATCGTCTTCAGCGATGGACAGCTTCTTCCCGGCGTGATCCAGTGTGAGTCCAAGCAATGTGCGCTCGAGCACAAGTGGCTCGGTCGGATCCCGCTCGAGATCGAGAGGCTTTCGGAGATCCGCCTGGACGCCGCGCGCCGCGCCCCCACCCGACTCGACTCGGACATGCTGTTGCTCTCGAATGGCGACACCATCCGCGGCTTCGTGCTCTCGCTCGGAGAGGAGATTCCGCTCGAGACGACCGAGCAGAGCGGTGAGGGCTCGTCGGCCGAGCCCGCCGAGCAGCCGAACGATCCGCCGGCCGCAACCGAGGGAGCTGGCCCCGCGACTCGAAGGCTGCGCATGGAACGGATCGCGGCGATCGCATTCGCCGCAACCACTGAGACGGCATCCGCGAATCCCATGGCTTGGACTGCCGATGGCACGATCATGCGGGTCATGGACGTTGCGCTCGATCCGGTGTCTGGCTGGGCATTCACGCCTGCCATGCAGGATGTCGGCGTGTCCAGTTCCAACGTCGTGATCGCCGAGTCGATGATGCAGCCGAAGGCGCTCCTGTTCGATCGCGCTGCCCTGATCCCGCTCGCGGCTTGCGGAACACCGCGTATGCTTCCGCCGGAGTCGTCGTATCGATTCGAGCAGTCGCCGGAGATTCGAGTGGATCCACCCGAGCAGGCGCTCCTTGGGCTCGGAGAGATCGCGGTGGCAGGACCGACGCGGCTCCAGTTCGGACTTCCAGAGCGTCTGATCGCAGCCGCCAAGCCGTCTGTCTTCACGTGCGAGGTCGCCCTGCGCGAGCCAGCTCCGGTCGACGCGCGCCTCTCGGTCGAGATTCGCTACGGTGGAACATCGACAGGAAGCATCGTCCTCGATGCCTCCCGCCGTCGCGCAGCCGTCCGACTTGAGTGGACCGCGAAGCGTGGCGACGTCCTCGATATCTCCGTCGCCGATGGAGGGAACGGCATCGCCGGCGACCATCTCGTCCTTCAGCGTGCCTGCTTCGTCCAGCAACGGTAGTGCGCGTGGAGACAGGGTCGCCCGCAGCCAGCGCAGCGCACGCAGTCGCCGTTGGCGGCGCGTCGGCTGGGCCTTCGCCACGGGTCTCCACCCATCTGGCGCCACCGGGTCGAAGACGCTCGCCCAAATCGCACCGCAAGCCTGCCTGTCGATGCGGATCGAGCCATCCCTACACGTGACAAGACGGATCGATCCTGACGGAAGATGCGCCGCAAATCGATCCGCGGCAAATCGGCGTCGTGCGGTCGACTGGAGGATGATCGACGGCTGTGCTGCAGCGAGATATCCGACAACGGCTTCACGCCAGCTTCCATGATGTGGCAGCTCAACCACGTCGCTCGAGAGATCGATTTCCCCTCTCGCATGCATCGCCGCGAGCCGGGCAGCGGGTTCCGTCTCGATGTCGCCGGAGAGGAGGAGGCGGAACGGCGGGTCCGCGTCACCACCATGCCGCTCGACCATGATGACAAGCGAAAGATCGTTGTCGCGCCTCGATCGGAATTCCGCATCGGGCCAGAGGGCAGTCCAGCTGGCAGTTCCGATCTCCACCGAATCGCCGCGTGCAAACTGCACGATGCTTGTCGACCGCGACCTCAGCACCGAGAGAAGTTCTGCGACCGCGGGGGTTCCTGACGAAGCATCGAGCAACGTCGGGTGTACATACGCGGTCTTGATCTGAATGCGGTTCGCGACATCGACGAGCGAACTCAGGTGATCGAGATCCGGATGCGAGATGAAGAGCGCGTCGACGACTCCGCCGCGTTCCGAGGCCCACGGAATCAGCGCCCGAGATGCGACATCGCTCATCGAGCTCGACCCCCCGTCGAAGAGGATGAGCGAGCCACCCGACTCGATGCCGATCGCGGTTCCGTCGCCGACGGCGAACATGGTGCATGTGAATCTCGCGTGATCGTCCGGATCCGGCATCCGCGAGATGGCCTCGCGCGCGCCGATTCCTGCCGCGATGCATGCGATCACGAACCATCCCGACCGCCGCAGTGCGCGGGTGGAACCGATGACGACCGATACGATCGCCGCGCACAGCATGACCCCGGCAAGCCACGGCAGCGCTCCGACGGAGATGCTTCGCGCTCCAGCAGCGGTTGCGACATCGACGAGCTGGACCTGAAGCCACGATGGCACCCAGACGAGCGGACCAAGCGGAGCGGTCAGCTGCTCCGAGATCGCACCGATGATCGCCTTTGGGTAGGCGATCATGAGCGTCAGCGCGGAGAGAGGCGCGCACAGGAGCGTGAGCAGGATCCCGAACGGCTGTAGCGATCCGAAATGCACGAGCACGATCGGAGTACTGACGAGGAAGGCGGCGAGTCCAGAAGCCAATGCCTTCGTGAGAAACTCGCCAGCGATTCCCATCGAGACCGGCACCCCGAGACGAGGGTCGTCGCGAGGTAGCCACGAAAGCCAGCGGACCGCGATCGGCGTCGCGAGATGCCGGAGCGCGAGCACGCAACCAAAGCTGAGCTGGAAGCCGGGATTGACCGCATCGGACGGGTCGCGTAGCAGCATCAGCACCGCCGCGATGGCGAGCAGGGCGTCGGAGTTCCAATCACGGCCACAACTGCCGCCGATCGCTCCGACGATCGCCATCAGGCAGGAGCGGATCGCACTTGCGGCCGGTGCCATCAGGGCGAGTGCGGCAAGCGCCGCGATGCCGATCGCCGCGCTCCTGAGGCGCTCGTCGCGCGTCAGGAGGCCCGCAGCAGCACCCACAAGCCAGCCGAGCACGGCGAGGTTGAAGCCGGAGATTGCGAGGATGTGTGAGAGACCGACCTCTCGGAACGCATCCTCGATCGGCCGATACCCATCCTCGACATCGCCGAGGACAAGCGCGACGAGCATGGGGCGAATCGCGGTCACTCCGTCGTCTGGAACTCCGGACAGCAGACCATCGCGGATGCGGCCACGCAGCGAGTCGCGCATCGACAGCAACGCCCCCACCACCGGCGCGTGCACCGCCGCCGGTGAGATGCATCGGATCAGGTCAGGCGAATCGACCGAGACAAAGCCGACGATTCCGTCAAGCGCAAGATGCTCACTGAATCGCTCGGTGCCCGGGATCGCCGGCACCGGTAGTGCTCGCAGCAGGCCGGTCAGCTCGACCTGGTCCATTGCCGCCAACGTAGGCATGGAGCCCCGCACGCTCACCCGCAGTCGCGCACGCGTGTCCGCAAGCGGCATTCGAGTGCCGTCGTTCGCCACGAACACGACATCTCCGACAACGGCGTCGTATCGTTCCGGCTTCTCAAGATGCCTTGAAAGGACGTCGCTCGCCCGACTTCGATCGACGAACCGCGTCAACAAGGTCGCCTCGATCCTTGTGAGCGTCCCTTCTTGTGGCGCAATGAGCGTCGGCTGACTCGCGAGGCCGGCAGTCTGCCCGAAGCGTAACCCGGCGCCGAGGAAGAGTGCGGCGATCGCGAGGAGCGAGAGTCGCGTGAGCGTGGTCCATCTCCCGTGGGGAATCGAGGCTCCTCGCAGGACGGTGAGGATCAGCGCTCCGATGGTGGCGATGATCGCCGCCCAGGTGCCGACCTCGCCGAGAACCGCGGCGACCGGGCCATGGCGTACTTCGCACCATCCGCTCGACTCGGCCAACGCGCAGCCTGCCCAAAGCGCAGCGGCTGAAGCACACAGCGCGCGCGGCACGTGTCGATTCTCCACGGAGGACTGTGCCTCATCGCTTTCCGAGGATGTCAGTTCGTTTCCCTCCGCCATGCTCGATGCTCGACTGTTGACGGTTCTGCGTACCTCGTCGTGAACGATCACCTCGGTGCGGTCCACGTATGCGTGCGACAGCACCACCCCCGCAGGCGTCAGGACCATTTCTCCGCTTGCACTCCGTTTGACGCAGAGCGCTCACCGCGCGTCCGCAAAGCACACCGCTCGACGTCTGGCTCATGAAGCCACCAACACCGCGCGAACTTCCAATGTGGAACCTAGCACGCGGCGAAGAGACTTCGCCAAACTCCGCACCATTTGCAGGAAGATTTCCGAGCGCCGCCGTCTACTGGCCGTTCGAGCGTGCGCGCAGCATTTCGAAGGTTGCCAGCGCCTTTCCGAAGTCGATCGACTCCGCCGCGATGCCAATCCCCGTCTCGATTGAGTCGGCGATGCCGCCGACGTAGAGTGCCGCCGCCGCGTTGACAAGCACCATCGCGCGACGGGCCCCCCGCTCCTCGCCCGTCAGGATGTTCGTGAAAAGCGCCGCCGCTTCGTCGAGCGAGTGGGGCGCGAGTTCGGTCGGGTCCGAGCGCTCGAGGCCGAGCTTGCGCGGATCGATCGACCACTCGCTCACCCGGCCGTCACGTACCTCCGCGACGCGCGTCGGGGCACCGATCGAGATCTCGTCAAGGCCATCGTCGG
>Ga0209990_10001047_pt1 | contig 24797 bp, 20 predicted proteins | sample NOAtaG_6_FD_187304 | JGI IMG/M metagenome (GOLD analysis project Ga0209990, IMG submission 187304) | Freshwater lake microbial communities from Lake Erie, under a cyanobacterial bloom - NOAA_Erie_Diel5S_2200h metaG (SPAdes) (version 2) | ecosystem: Environmental > Aquatic > Freshwater > Lake ...
GGAGTTGGTTTTTGTCGAGAATTTTGAAACACGAGTTCAGGCCAGAGAACGAGAGAAATATTTGAAAGGCGGTTCTGGCAAAGAGTTTATAAAGAGATATTATTTGGGCCTGTAGCTTAACTGAATACCTGCCTGCCGGCAGGCAGGGAGCATCTGGTGTGAACTAAAGTTGGGTTTATGTATTATGTTTACGTTTTAAGAAGCGTAGATTTTGGAAGGTTTTATGTCGGGTTATCCGACAATGTAGAAAGGAGATTGAACGAGCACAATAAGGGTAAAACGAGTTCGACAAGATTTTATGCTCCGTGGGAGTTGGTTTTTGTCGAGAATTTTGAAACACGAGTTCAGGCCAGAGAACGAGAGAAATATTTGAAAGGCGGTTCTGGCAAAGAGTTTATAAAGAGATATTATTTGGGCCTGTAGCTTAACTGAATAGAGCATCTGACTACGGATCAGAAGGTTGGGGGTTTGAATCCCTCCAAGCCCACTTTACATCGCGGTGCAATATTTTAATTGTTCCGCTGTTAATTAGTTTAGAATTGTAAAACTTTCCGGTTAATCAAATAGTCTTAGTGAAGGTGGTTAGTAAACGTGCAAGCAAGGCTATTTTAGTGGGTAAACCGTTTCTCGGTTACGCTTTTGTCATCTTTGTGTTGTTTTTAATCAGCTGTGAGGACCCAGGCATTTTAAAGGGAGATCAAAACTTCGGCAAAAGCAGTTTGAGAACGGTTTTCGTAGATACCTTTTCAGTAGTAACCTCCACCATCTTGGTTGATTCACTTCCTACGACAGGGACCAACCAGCTAATGCTCGGTCGTTATCAAGATGCTTATCTGGGAAAGGTTTCTGCTTCTACCTATTTTCAAGTCGGCTATTCGGGCTCATTTGCGCCTGATCAAAATAGTTCATTTGATTCTATCGGCCTCGTTCTTCCTTATTCAAAATATTTTTACGGAGACACCACTCAAACGCAGACTATTCAGATTCATCAAATGACTAGTATCCCGCGTCTGAGAACCCCGTTGCCATACAGAATAGATGATAACATTTCTTTTTTTGTAGCTGCCACTCAGTCGGCAATTTACAACACTAGTCAAGCCAACTTTAATCCTGTTCCGATCACAACGGCTAGTGTAAAGTTCTCACCAAACAGGGACTCACTTTACATCAAGCTACCGGCAGCGTTTGGAAAGAATTGGTTTGATTTGGCACAAGCGGATGCGATTGCAGGGACAACAAACTCTTATTTTTCAAATCCAAATACTTTTATAACAGATTTTTTTAATGGCCTTCATTTAGTCACAGACGCCTCAGGAAATGGAAGCGTGGTTGGTTTTCGAGCTAATAAGGTAAAGATTAGGCTTTATTATAAAAAGCTATTTGGTGATTTGTTACAACAAACCTATTTCGATTTTCCGATCCGAAATGCTTCCGCGCAGTTCAATAGTATACAAAGCGATCGGAGTGCCACTCCACTTGCTGCGTTAACAGGCCGCAGCTCGATTTCATCTAGCCTTGCGGGAAATACTACTTTTGTTCAATCGGGAATAGGATTGGCTACTAAAGTTGAATTCCCAACTTTGAAGGGTTTCTTTTCTGAAAAGAACTTTGTTTTAATTAATGCTTCGTTAGAAATTGTGCCAGTACAAAATACTTACTCTACCAGCTTGAGGGTACCCAATTCTTTGGCGTTGTTTATTACAGATCAATCGAATGTTGTTCTAAATCGTGCGCCTGCAATTGATCGATCGGGTTACCTCTCTGCAAACATTTTATATGATTTTGAATACGGAGTAAATACGAAATACTCTTTCCCGTTGGTCAATTTCTTGGGAAGTGAGTTGGTCTCCAGTCTCAGCACTATTACGCCATTGATTATTGCAGTAGCTCCGCCTATTTATTATTCTGAAGTAAACCGGGTGGTATTAGGCGATCAACGAAATTTGCAACATAAAATCAAGTTAAAAATCAATTATTCGTATGTACAAAACTAATAGCACTGTGAAACACCTATTTTATTTTTTGGCGATAAGTTTAGTGAGCTTTTTTGCACTTACCCTTTCCTCGTGCGGGGGTTCATCCTCAACACCAACGGTTGCGAAACCAGGGAACTGGTCGCAGGTTGCAAACTTTAGCGGATCGGGCAGGAGCGGAGCAGCCTCTTTCTTAATTGATGGAAAGGTCTATGTAGGTGGTGGGTTTGATTCGGAAGGTAAACGTCTAAATGATTGGTGGCAATTCGATCCTATTAAAAATGGTTGGATTAAGAAAGCAGATTTTCCCGGTCCGGCAAGAAGTGGCGCAGTAGCCTTTGTTATCGCTGGAAAGGGCTATGTAGGCACAGGCATCGGCACAACGAGCAATAGGCTAAAAGATTTCTGGGAGTTTGATCCTGCCGGAAATAGTGGAGTTGGAACCTGGAGGCAGGTGAAAGATTTTGGCGACCCTATTACAGAAACTGGCAGATACGGTTGCATTGCATTTTCTATCAGCAATCGTGGATTTGTGGGTGCAGGAACTACAGTTGGCTCAAATGCGACCAACGACTTGTGGGAGTATAAGCCGACAACAAACACGTGGGAACAGCGCACGGGAGTTTCATTTAAGAGGGTGAATGCTTTTGTGATGACGATCGGCAATTTTGCATATGTAGTAGGAGGTACAAACAATGCGCAAACCATTCGCAATGTGGAGCAGTATGACCCTACTAATGATACGTGGACTCAAAAGCTTTCACTCAATCAGCGAGACGAAAGCGGAAACAAGATAGATCAGCCTACAGCAAGGGAGCTAGCTTCGACATTTACTATTGATGGGTTTGGCTATATTGTTGGTGGAGGTGTCAATGGGTCCCCATTGGCCGATGTATGGCAATACAATCCAACGACCGATCGGTGGGTACAATATTATTCTATTAATAACCAATATGGTGGCGTGGCCAGAGAGGCTGCAGTCGGTTTTGGCGTGGGCAGCTTTGGCTACGTAACGACAGGCAGGAACGGTAATTTTAGATTGGACGACACCGTGAAATTTGACCCAATCGGAGTTCCAATTCAATAGTTCTAATAATAGTTTGTTGAAAAAGCTAGGGCATGAAGTGCTCTGGCTTTTATTTTTTCCAAGTCGACTAGCGGGGTATCTAACTCTTTCGCTTGCTCATCCCAGTACCTCATTTTTATGCTGGTAGCGAAAAGTGGGTCTTTTTCGAATGCAACAGCTTCACACTCGTTCATCACGCCCCCTTGTAGCTCCAGTGTTTTCTTACTGGCCTTTGAAAGGTTCAAGAAATAGTCGGGTTGCTTAAAGGTTAAATATCTTTTTGCCTGTACGTGATTTTCAACCAATTTGGCAATACGTTCAGAAAACCCTTTCTCGCGCAAAAAATCAGCCCCTATTTTTTCATGGCTTTTTGTTCCGAAGCCGCCCATGTCATTCTCTTTGTTTCGACTTACACAAATATGCCCGATATCATGAAAGAAGGCAGCCAGAATAACTTCGTCATCGTATCCCTCCTTCATCGCTAACGCAGCCGCCTGCGACATGTGTTCGATTTGTGAAACGGGTTCTCCGATGTAGTCTTCGTTGCCGTATCTATCATACAACTCAAAAACCTCATTTACAATCGCTTCACTTTTCATATTCTCGTCTTTGTTAGTTCGAAGGTACTCAAGATAATTTCTAAGCTGATCTGAGTTTACGTTACTAAATAGTTAATTAAGATACTGTTTCGAGGATATGACGAACATTCTCCCATTCTTTGTTTTAAAATTGAACAGCTATGATCGACTTAATAGTATTTGACTTAGCCGGAACAACGGTCAAAGAAAATTTTGATGTGCAGCGCACGCTTAAAAATTCATTTGCCAAGGTCGGGTTGGAAATCTCTATAGAGCAAGCTAGCCAGGTGATGGGTATTCCGAAACCAATTGCTATACGCCAACTTCTGGAATCATTATACTACGATTCTATTTCTGATGATATCATCAGGGCGATACACGCTGATTTCGTAGCGGATATGATTTCATTTTATGAGCAAGACCAAACCGTGGAAGAAAATGAAGGGGTTTCAGAAACATTTCGTCAATTGAAGGCTGCTGGAATAAAGGTATTTGTTGATACGGGATTTGATCGACCAATTGTAGATGCACTTCTTCAACGAATGGCTTGGGAAAAGAATAAATTAATTGATGGTAGTGTGACGAGCGATGAAGTAGCTCATGGCCGCCCTCACCCGGATTTAATTTTCAGAGCCATGGAGTTAGCCGGTGTAAGTGACGTCAAGCGCGTAGCCAAGGTTGGAGATACGGCTTCGGATTTGGGCGAAGGCAATGCAGCGGGATGCGGCCTCGTAATCGGAATTACAACAGGCGCATTTACACGTGAGCAATTGTTATTGACCCCTCACACTCATTTAATCAGCCAAATTCCTGAAGTGCTAGGAATAATTAATTCGCACGCAGGCGTAGTTTGATATTACTAAATTGTTAACTTCATGTTAATATTACTTAACATGAGGTGAAAGTTATTCTGTCAAGCCTTTTTCTGACTGTTTCGTGGGTGATTTCAGCTCAACCCAAAATGTTTGATGGGGTTGTCGTGAATCATCGCCAAGAGGTTATTCTTGCCAAGGTTGCTGTTGAGACGGCATTCGATGCCGTGATTTTTAGATTAAACTCCGACACAGCCATTTGCTCCATTTTACCTGCACACCGTGTAAACTCTTTTCGGTATTTCGATTCTGTCACCAATATCAACCGACAATTCATCTCATTGCGCTACCATGGAGTTTATCGATTTTTTGAGATTGTTATCTACGGACCAGTGCAAGTGATTAGAAGGATCAAGAGGGGTGTAAGCCCCTTAGAAGCCAATGAGGGCCACGACTATGATTTCTTCTGCTGGTTTGGAAATGAATTGACGCAAATGAAAAACTTTAAGTCAACCGTTTTCCCCTTACTTGTTCAGTTGTACGGGAAGGAATTGGAAGATTTTATTAGTCAAAATAAATTGCGCCTTCACGATCAAGTTTCTGTTTTTTCCATTGTGAAGAAATGCAATGAACTAAGTCGAAGACAACATCTTGTCGCTACCCGTTAGCTAGTTTCCAATTCTTATGTTTGTAATGAAAATAGATCATCGAGCCAGCGATCAAGAAGGTACCAGTTACCGAAACTAAATACCCTCCGGAAATGAAAAAGTTCAGCCAACTTAGGTTGGCGTAGCCAAATTCTTTGAAGAACAAAACACCTACACTGCCCAGATAGCCAAACGAATCGGCCACGTACATAATGAAGCCAACGGTGCCGGTGTACTTGAATGCGGCTAAAAGTCGATCAAAGAAAATGCTGTTGAAAGGTATGTACCCAAGATAGAGGCCTAAGCCGATTAAGATCATCCAAAGTTGTGCGCTGATGAGCGATTGTTCGAAAAAATAATTGGCGACTCCAATGAGTAGCAGTCCAAAAGCAATTAGCACGTGGTTGATCATCAATGCGAGTTTGTTGTTTTTGATGAGCATCAGGCTTCCCATACAAAACAATACCGCGATGGAAATGGGAATCTCGGTGCGTGTGTAAATCGAGGGATCGTTTCCAAGTCCCAATGATTTCCAGATTTCCGCAGAAAAATTATCTCTAAAATCCCTGAAGGCGGTTAACAGCACGTACGCTAGGACAAAGAAAATGATCCCTGGCAAAAAAGTACTTGTGAATTTTTTTCGTTCTTCACTGTTCATTGGCAACCGCTTGGTGCGCAGTTGTTCATCCAATGCCGAGGGGGCGGGAAGTTGGTTGATTAGATAAAGAAAGACGACCAACGGAACAAAGAACAAACAGCTGGCCACAAAAGGCATCCAATATTCGGAAGTTCCCCAATCGCGAATGAGGTAGGCGCCTACTGATCGGCACAAGCCTGCTGAAAAAATAAAACTAACCGATAGTGATGCTCCCAAGACTTCCGTCATACGTCTGCCCTCTAGGTAGCCGAACACCATTCCCCATACCATGCCGAGTGGTAGCCCGTTGAAAAATAGAAACACAATATTATAAGGAGCTGGAAAAAACGCAAACAACAGCCACGAGGTTCCTGCTACACCTACCATCAAAAGGATTCCCATAGCGCGAGAATGGGCTTTGAGTTCAGAGATGATTTTGATGCCAATAAACTTAGAGAGTGCATAGCCAATCACTTGAAACGTCACCAACCAGACTTTATAGTTGATACCCAGAAACATTAAGCCTTCAAATGTAGCCGCGGCAAATGTTTTGCGGAATGCATACACGCACGTGTAAAGGCAAAAGGCTGCGAGCGATGCGTAGATGGTAAACCAAATGCCGTGAGTATTCTGCAGCCAGTTGGTGATTTTGGAAGATGTTTTTTTCAAAGGATTATTCCGTTTTCGTTAAAGGTAAAAGGTTTCCATTCACCTTGGTAAAGAACATGGATTTTTTTAAAACCAATTTCTTGCAGGAAGTTGGCGGTGGTATCAAATTGGCTAACCAAATCATCGGCATGATGGGCATCGGAGCTGATTGTGATCGGAACGTTTTCTTGTTGAAGTAATTCTAAAATCCATGGACTCGGGTAGGTGGTAGCAGATTTCTTTTGATAAATGCCTCGCGTGTTCACCTCCACTATCGCGCCTGCTTTTTTGATGGCTTTGATGGTTTCTTTCACTTCGTTCTGGTACCAGCTTTCTTGTTCGTCAAAGAATTTGTTGTCTGGGTTTTGAATTTTCATTTTGTCGAGGTGGCCTATAATGGTAGGGCAGGCGAGATCAATCATCTCACGTGTCAGCTCAAAATAGCGGGTGAAAGCCGCTTGATGATTGTGATGAAAAATCTCATCGAGCCCTTTTAAGAAGACCACATGTAGCCCATCAATTTCCCAAGGGGTGCCGTCTACCAAGGCATCGACAAAATGAATGGAACCAATCGTATAGTCCAGTTGGTCGCTGAAGTCGTTTGGGGAAACCCGAGTCGGTACATAGTCTACCTCTAGGCCTGCATAAATCTCTATTTCTTTTGTAGTTGTTTTCAGTTTTTTGATGGATTCAAGATACAATCCCAACTTTTCTTGATCCATGCACCACTGGCAATCAAACGGAACCGGGGCGTGCGAGGAAAAACCTAAGCTTAATAGATCTAATTCTTTAGCTTGTTGAATTTGCTCTTCGAGTGTACTTTTTCCATCGCAGTAGTTCGTGTGAGTATGAAAGTTAGACCACATCTTTTCAATTTGAAGATTTGAAAATTAGTTAATTTGAAAATGAAATGCTAAACATTCTACCAAGCATCATTTTCAAATCTTCAAATCGATTCATTTTCAAATTAGTTTTTTAATACTCGCCTCCGCATAGCCAGCCGAAGTGGTCATGCCTTTTCCGCCAATGGCTGTTCGGATATGTATTTTATCTTCGATGTCAATCTCCACAATGTCTTTTTCGTTGTGCTGAGGATAAAAACCTGACCAGGCAGTTGCAATTTTAGTTACGTCAAAGTTGACAATGCGTTGGGCTTCATTTAGCATTAACTGGTTGATGTATTCATTTTGTGCAAATCCCAAGTCATCGGTATGGTTCACGTCAGCGTATTCGTGCGAGTCACCAATAATAATCGAGCCATCCATTGCTTTTTTAAAGAGAATGTGAATTCCCCATTTCTTCAATTCGATCAAATGGTCGGGTGTCTTTATGTTTTCATATGAAGCGCACTCTTGAAATGACTCATACCTCCTAATGGTCAGGCCTGTTAATATGTTGCCTTCCAGCGCCACCGTCTGCATGGGAATCGAACGCAGCATTTGCAGTTTACTGGTCACAATTCCACTTTGCTTAAAAAGGTCAGGAAACAATAATTTGAATTCACCGCCATTGCAAACGATGACTTTATCGGCTTTAAAAACTTCCTTTAAGTTAGAAGTTACATTGACGTGATCTCCAGAAATGGTGCAGTCTATTATTGTCCTTGCTGGTCGATAGGTGAGGTTCTGAAATTGCTGAGTCACGTAAGTCAGTAAGTTGAAAATCATTTTCTCCGGCTCTGCACTCACCTCTTGTGGAAAAAACAATGCCTCTTTGCAATAGTTGCCATTTAACGCTGGCCACTTTTCCAGACATTGATGTGTATTGAGCAGTTCTGCCTGATAGTCGCGAGTGTCCATCATCGCCTTCAATTCATGGATTAGTTGTTGTTCATCGTTATCTGACGCGATGTAAACACTTCCATTGTTTCTGATGGAGATATCATATTCATTCTGGATCTGATTGTAGATAGCGGTACCCCTCACGCCATAGTCGAACCAATCCGCGCCCATGCCGGATGGCACCACCTGACCGAAATTTCGAACGGTCGCTTGGGTAGGGAATTGATCCTTCTCAACCAGCAAAACTTCTTTGCCGAGTTTAGCGGCATGGTAAGCGTGAAATGTCCCTAGCACTCCGGCACCGACAACAATAACGTCAAAATGATTCTTCATTTTTCAGCTCGTAATTTTGTCAAGTTGGTTATTTGGTATTATTAAACTGTTAATCAAACAAGAATTCTTTTCACAAAAGCTGTGTAAATGAAGAGCTAATAAGATATAAAGCTGTCATCGTAAATTGATGAATGGAAAGACGATATTCCAACTAATTAAAAATACTACATTTGATCGATTGTTGTGTTTTCTTAAACCAAATTTCCTTACACCCCCATGAAGAGATTCATCTTGCTCGTTTGTTTACTTTTTCTAGCCATAACATCGTTTTCACAATCTCTGGATATTATCCGAGGCCCTTATTTAAATAGCGTATCGTCCACTTCTGCGGTTATTCGTTGGCGAACTGAAAAGCCTACCGATAGCAAAGTGTTCTTTTCTACCGACCGCTTTAAAGTTGAGCAGGCCAGTGTGGTAAGTGAGGCCGCGCTAGAAACAGATCATGAACTTGTTATTTCAGGTCTTTCTCCTGCCACCAAGTATTTTTACTCAGTGGGTGCTAATAGCACCAAACCGAAAATGTACGAAGACCAATTTTTGGTAACGGCTCCACAAGTAGGATCTACTTCACCGCTTCGCATTTGGGCGTTGGGTGATTTTGGCGATGGCTCAAAAAATCAACTTAATTGTCGTGACGCGATCATTAAAGAAACCACCGATCACCGACCTGATGCGTGGCTTTGGCTAGGAGATAATGCCTATAACATTGGCTTGGATGAAGAGTATCAGCGCCATGTTTTTAGAGTTTACCAGGAAAGCTTTTTTAAGAATACCAATCTTTATCCTTCTCCCGGCAACCATGACTACGGAAGAGCAAAACGCAATCCGACCGATGTTTCGTACTTTAAAATATTCACGATGCCTAAGGACGGAGAGGCTGGCGGAATCCCTTCCGGGTCGGAATCTTACTATGCAGTTGATTTTGGAAACGTACACTTGATTTCTCTGGATTCACAAGGTGAATTGGATGGAGGGTTTCGAATTTATGATACGTTAAGCAAACAGATTACCTGGTTGAAGAAAGATTTGACGGCCAATAAGTTGCCTTGGACTATTGTTTACTTTCACCATCCTCCCTATACGAAGGGATCGCACGATTCTGATCGCGAGAATGAATTGGTGAAGATCAGAGAAAATTTGCTTACCATTCTTGAGCGCTTCAAGGTCGACTTAGTTTTAACAGGCCATAGTCACGTCTACGAGCGCACTCATCCGCTTCGTGGTCACCATGGAGAAGCCAATTCGTTTGATCCGAAAAAGCATATTGTTGAAACGAAGGATTCGCCAAATAACTATAGAGTAGGTAAAGAAGGCCAAGGCGTTATATATATAGTAAGTGGATCGGGTGGGCAGGTGGGCGGCCAGGCAGAAGGTTATCCCCTGCGGGCAGCTACTTATTACAATACAACGGTGGGTGGCTCGCTATTGATGGATTTCAATGACAATCGATTGGATACCAAGTGGATTTGTGCTGACGGGCAAGTAAGAGATCAGTTCTCAATCACGAAAGTTAAATAACTTGTGTTACTCGGTTCAACATAAGTCATTTTATCGTGAGAAAATAAAAGACCAGCATCGTGACTTTTCGTTTTGTATTATTGACGGGGTAATGTGGTTTAGAGGCATCAAAATAGATCGAGTCGCCTTCTCTTAACTCAATTTTTTCATCTTTGATGTAATAGTCACAATTTCCAGAAACAATGTATTTGAATTCGAAACCATCCGTAGTGGTGGGTTTGCTTTTTGCTTTTGGTTTGATCGTTAGCAATACGGTCTCCATCGTACATCCCTGAAGAGATTGGGCCAAGATGAATCGATAATCAAATCCAGGGCGATTCTCTTTTTTGATGTGTTTATAATCTTTTCGTTTGATGTGAAGATAGTTTTGACTGCTTGCCGCTGATAGCGTATCGAAAAAGTCTTGCGGTTTTATCTCCAGTGCATTCATGATGTTGAATAAAACCGGAACGGACGGAATGGTTCTTGAGTTTTCGATTTTAGAGATCAGCCCTTTCGTTAAGTTAGTTCGTTCACTCAGTGTTTGCAATGTAAGGCTCTTTTCAATGCGTAACGTCTTGATTCTTTTGGCAATAAGGGGAATAAGCTCTTCTTGTACCATAGTCGTTTGTTTCCTATTTGTCAACTTTCTGTTGACAATGCAAGCTATTGTGCAAGTATGAACTGATTGTTAATGAAAAGATATGTTTGTTTCTCTTCTAATGGCCGTTTTCCCGCATTGGCTTTAAGCGAGTGTGAATATTTTATTTTTTACTCGTCTATTCTTAACCGATCAATAACCTACGTCTAAACTCTACATCAATTGTTAAATCAATCTTTGAGCAAGCTTAGCACAGAAAAAAGTGCGAGCGAAAACTAAACCCCATTATTAGTATGCTCAAATTTTTACAAAGCAGTTTGCACAAACAGTTTGCGATTCTCAAAATTGCTGCCTTCTTGTTTGTGCTCATGACCTGTTCCGTTGCGGTGGCACAGGAGTTACAGGTATCCGGCAAGGTGACATCCGGAGAAGACCAAAGCCCGCTTCCGGGCGTAAACATTTTAGTAAAAGGAACAACCAGTGGTACAATTTCGGATGCCAATGGTGCCTTTACTATTAATGTAGGTTCTGGAAACGATGTGTTGGTTTTTTCTTTTGTTGGATTCATGTCCCAAGAAGTTCCGATTGGCGGACGCACTTCATTTGATGTGACGTTGGCTTCGGATGCTAAGCAGTTGTCTGAGATTGTTGTGACGGCTTTGGGCGTAGAAAAAGAGAAGAAAAGTCTTGGGTATGCAATCCAAAGTGTTGGCGCAGAAAGCCTAACAACGGCTAGGGAGACAAACATCTCGAATCAGTTGGCAGGAAAGATTGCAGGTGTAACCGTTATCGGAAGTAATTCAGGAGTGGGAGGATCGTCAAGAGTAACGATTCGCGGAGAGCGTTCTTTGAATTTGAATGCTAATCAACCGCTGTATGTAATTGATGGAGTGCCAATTAGCAACGGAATAACTGGTGCGTCTGGTCGAAGTAACTTGGAGGTTGACTTTGGCAATGGAGCAAGTTTTGTTAACTCTGATGATATTGAATCGATGACCGTACTGAAAGGCGCTGCTGCCTCCGCGTTGTATGGCTCTCGTGCTGCCAATGGTGTTATCGTTATTAAGACAAAGTCGGGTAAGGGCACTAAAGGAATTGGAGTAGAAATCAATTCTAATACAACCTTTGAAAACGCATTACGATTGCCTGACTACCAAAATGTATATGGGCAAGGAAACGGTAATGGAGGCGACTTTGCATTTGTGAATGGAGGTGGTGCTGGCTTAACTGATGGTACAGATGAAAGTTGGGGTCCCGCCTTTAACGGCCAGTTATATCCTCAATTCAATTCGCCAAGAACGTTGAATGGCTCACCTATCGCTTTCAGAGGTGGAGATTTAAATGCGCCTGCTGGAAGTGTGATCACTCCAACACTCTGGCAAAATGACAAGGATGGTGTAAAGAATTTCTTTCAAACAGGAAAAACATTCACCAATAACGTGGCTCTTGTTGGAAGTAATCAAAACGGAGACTTTAGACTATCTTATACAGGCCTTGACCAGACAGGCATAGTACCAAACACAGACTTGAGACGTAACACTGTTTCGTTTGGTGGTGGGTATAATCTGTCGAAAAAATTCTCTGCTCGTGCGTTCGTAAGCTATATTAAAAGCGAGAGTGTTAATCGTCCTTCGATCAGCTATGGCACGGAGAACATTATGTACTTATTCAATTGCTGGTTGCCACGATCAGTAGATATGGAATCACTACGTGATTATTGGATGCCGGGCTTGGAAGGAAGAAGACAGTCAGGATGGAACTACAACTATCATGATAACCCCTATTTCACTGTGTACGAAAATACCAATGGCCAGAACGTTGATCGAATTATCGGTAACATCTCGCTTAAGTACGAGTTTACCCCTTGGTTAAATTTACAATTGCGCACAGCTCTAGACTACGGAAACGAGAGACGACAATACCGGAGAGCTTTCAGCACACAACGTTTTCCTTTTGGGCAATATCGGGAGGCAAACATTGTGACGGAGGAGCGTAATACTGATTTCTTGCTGACATTCAATAAGGAGATCCTACCTTCTGTTTTTACACTCACTGCGTCATTGGGTGGAAACCAATTGCGCCAAAAATCGGAGTTCTTAGAAATCAATGCGCCACAATTGAATATTCCAGGTGTGTATAACCTAACCAACTTCAGAGCGGCACTCCAAAGTTCTCAGACAGATGTTAAAAAGAGCATCAACAGTTTATATGGGTCAGCACAATTAGGCTATAAAAACATTCTTTATCTTGATTTGACCGCTCGCAATGATTGGTCGAGCGCACTAACGCTGCCACAAGCACTTAAAGATGCTGGAATCGGCACTCAAAATAATTCCTACTTCTACTCTTCTGCGGCACTTAGTGCGGTGATATCTGATATGGTTGAGTTGCCAGAGTTCATCTCTTTTGCCAAAGTAAGAGCGAGTGCTGCGCAGGTTGGTAATGATACAGATGCCTTCACATTTACTCAGTCATTTAATCCGAGCGATCCATTTGGAACTACTCAGGTTTATGGCGAGACAGACCGTTTGGCAAACTTTAGCCTTAAGCCAGAGATTAGCACTTCTTATGAAGGAGGTTTTGATGTTCGATTTTTTGGAGACCGCTTAGGATTGGACTTTACCTATTATCAGACACTTACAAAAAACCAGATATTAAATATTCCGCTTTCTAATACGAGCGGATACAATGCTCGATCAATTAATGCTGGTGAAATAAAAAATTACGGATTCGAAGTGATGGTGAATTCGATTCCCGTGAGGCTGTCAAACGGTTTTCAATGGAATTTAGATGTTAATTTTTCTAGCAACCGAAGCGAAGTGGTTTCACTTTCTGATGGTTTAACCAACTATGTGCTTGCGACCAGGAGAGTTTCAATTGAGGCACGCGTGGGTGAACGAATGGGGGACATGTATGGAATTGGCTTTGCAAGAGTGCAAAATACAGATCCGACAAAGCCTTACTATGACGCTTCCGGGCAGTTTGTAGGTCAGCAGGTGTTTACTAACCCCAACGCTCAAGGTCAGGGAGGAGGTCGTCCGATTGCAACAACAGCAAGAATCAAATTAGGTAACTATAATCCGGACTGGATGGCTGGTATCAACAATACGTTCACTTTCAAAGGCGTAAGATTGGGCGTACTTTTTGACATCCGTCAGGGAGGTCAAGTATACTCTGAAACTCAAACAGTAGGTAGGGAGGGTGGAATTATTATCGAGACTCTAGAAGGTAGGGAAAATGGATACTATCCCCAAGCCTTAGCGACTGCTGATCCCCGTTTATTGAATGCACCTGTTGGGACGTATGTGGTAGGAAATGGTGTTAATCTAAATTCCGATGGTACTTTCAAAGTCAATGATAACAGAATTTTGCCAAGGCAATGGCATTCCGCTTACACGGGAGGAAGGAACATTGCAGAAGGAGTGGTCTATGATGCGTCATTTGTGAAATTGCGCGAGTTACAAATTGGTTATACCATCCCTAACAAAGTTTTTAGCAAGACGCCCTTTAGAAGCGTCACTATTTCATTGGTTGGAAGAAACCTAGCGCTTTGGACAAATGTTCCGCACATTGACCCCGAGGTGATGTCTTATACAGGCGGCACTGCGCTTCCTGGCATCGAAAACATGTCTATTCCTTCTTCAAGAAGCTATGGATTTAATGTTGGACTCAAATTTTAATCCATTGTTTAAATAGAATTCGAAGGCGATCAAACTTGATTTTGAGATATATAAGAGTTACTCGTTTCCGAATTCAAAAAAGAAATAACAAATGAAAAACTTAAAGAAATTTATTGTCGCGCTCGTTGCCGTCTTTACGGTAGTTTCCTGCGATGAGGGCTTTGAAAAAATTAACACCAACCCAAACGTGCCCACGACTGTGACACCAGACTTGCTTTTATCTGGTGTGATCAGAAACACCATAAATGATCAAGTGAATGAAGCCTGGAGCATTGGCAATATTGTCGTGCAGCACACCGCTAAAATTCAGTTCGTAAACGAAGATCGTTACTTGTGGGGTGAACGTTCTGGTGTGTGGAACAGTGTTTATGGAAATCTAAGAAACGTACAAAACATCATTGCGTCTTCTGAAGCAGCAAAACCAGTACAAAATAACTATCTGGGTATCGCGTTGATTTTGAAGTCGTGGATGTTCTCTGTTGTGACCGATACCTACGGAGACGTTCCCTACATCGATGCAACAAAAGGGAAATCATCAGCGATTTACACTCCCAAGTATGATGCGCAAGAAACCATTTACAACGGAATCTTAGCAGATTTGAAAAGAGCAAATGAGATACTCGGCACGAGTTCAGAAACTGTTTCAGGAGACTTGATTTACAATGGTAATGTTGCACAATGGAAGAAGCTTGCTAATTCTCTTCGACTTCGCTACCTAATGCGCATATCAAACAAGCGAGATGTAAAAGCCGATATGCAAGCGATTTTGGATAATGCCTCTCAAAACCCTGTGTTTATCGGCAATGCAGACAATGCTGCTTTGGTTTATCAATCTGCTGCGCCAAATCAATGGCCTTTATATACAGCCAGAGTTGGTTCGTTTGATGAATTTAGATTAAGCAAAACAATGAGTGATTATTTGACTAGCATCGGAGATCCGCGTTTGCAGGTTTTTGGTCGCCCGACTGAAGCCTCCGTAGCTGCAGGAACTCCGATAGTACAAGGAATACCTAATGGCCTTGAAGATACGCAAGCACTAAGTTTTAATGGTGGTCCGCAAGGTGTTTCACGAGTAGGCTTAACGTTTGCATGTTTGGTTTGTAGCTTACCTGCACCTGTAGCTAATGCTTCCAGAGGATTGATAATGACTTTTTCAGAAGTTCAATTTATTCTGGCCGAAGCACGTGAGAAAAACCTAATAACTACGGGTGTCGCTGACACTTACTACGTAAATGGGATAAATTCAAACCTTGACTACTATAGAGCAATTGTCCCTTCGTCTTACGGAATAAGTCTGACGTTGCCTGCCAACTATTTTACGCAGCCAAGCATTGCATATGCAGGTACTCAGGCACAAAAATTGAATTTAATTGCACGGCAAAAGTGGGTGGCGCTTTTCTTCAATGGTTTAGAGGCTTGGGCAGATTGGAGAAGATCTGGACTACCTGCGCTAACACCCGGTGCAGGAAATTTGAACAATAATTTAATTCCAGTGCGTTACATCTATCCTCAGTCCGAACAATCATTAAACGGAGCAAATCGTGCTGAAGCAGTTGGTCGGCAGGGTGCTGATGATATCAATACTCAAGTTTGGTGGGATAAAAATTAGTTCATCAACAAATAATACTTGCTAGGTGTTTTTTTAATCAATTTCCGGGGCTCTGAAAAGACCCCGGATTTTTTTAACCCCTTTACGAATGAAAACAAAATTGACCCTGATCATCGTTCTTCTGGCTGCTTCGTTTGGCTTTGCACAGACAACGAAAACCGAGAATGTAATTCTCATCACATTAGATGGGATGCGTTGGCAAGAAGTATTTGGCGGAGCCGAGAGGCGTTTGATCACCAAGAAATTTGTGGGTGATACAAGTGGCTTACTCAAAACATTTTGGACGGAGAAACCGGAATCCAGAAGAGAAAAGCTAATGCCCTTTTTTTGGAACACCATTGCTAAACAAGGACAATTGTACGGCAACAGAAATCTGGGTAGCAGAGTAAACACATCAAACAAAATGTGGTTCTCTTACCCGGGTTACAACGAAATACTTTGTGGCTTTGCTGATGACGAGAAAATCACCAGTAACAACCCCACCGATAATCCTAATAAAAATGTGTTAGAATTTCTGCAATCGCAAAAACAATTTGCGGGCAAGGTCACCGCATTCACCTCTTGGGAGACATTCCCATGGATCATCAATACGAAACGAAGTGGAGTACCTGTGAACGCTGGGTTAATGAAAGTAGAAAAGAATGCTACAGAGTCTGACCAGCTGTTGAATCAATTGCTTTTTCAGCAACCCAACATAACTGGTGGTACCCGCGTTGATGCACTTACCTTCTATTACGCCATGGAAGAACTGAAAAAGAATAAACCTAAAGTGATGTTCATTTCTTTTGACGAAACCGATCATTGGGCGCACGAAGGCGAGTATGACAAATACCTGCATGCCGCCTACTATACCGATGGGTTTGTTCGAACGCTTTGGGAGTGGCTGCAGTCTCAGCCGCAATACAAAAATAAAACAACGCTTATTCTAACAACCGACCATGGACGCGGAAAAGTGAACGAAGACGATTGGAGACATCACGGGGCTAAAATGCCTTTTGCGGATGAAATCTGGTTTGCATTTTTAGGGCCGGACACGCCATCAACGGGAGAGATGAAAGGTGATCAGCAATTATATCAAAACCAAGTAGCTAAAACACTGTCGACTTTGCTAAAAGCAGATTATACTAGCAATAAACCAATAGGAGAGGCGATTAGTACGGCTATTGCTAAATAGAAACTCTTAATTTTAAAAGTAATTTAATCACCATGAGAAATCTCCTTTTGATCGGTATTTTTTTTGCAGCATCCTGTTCAACGAAAGAAAAAGGAAGCCCCGAAAAAGTTTGGATGTCTTCAGCCCCAGCTGGCGATCGCTACACCAACATTGATCGGTCAGGTGAGACGATACTCCCCAATGGTCGGATCATCACACCAACCGGAAGACAAGTGACCGTTGCGCCCCATCCGTTTGGGTTAACGTTAAGTCCCGATGGTAAGACGATTATCACTGCTAATTCCGGTGTTGGTCCATTTTCGATTTCCATCATCTCCGATTACAACACAGCATCGCCCATTGTAAAACAAATCCCTGAAACACTCAACCCGGAGAAAGGCTTGTTGGAAGCAACGTTCATGGGGCTGGCTATCTCACCAGACGGCCAAAAAGTGTATGTGGCAGGCGGGCAACAGAATAGAATTTATGTTTTTGATTTGAAGACCAATAAGAAATTAGCAGAGATTAATTGCAATAAATCATTTGACGGTAACGATTACAGCGATGGCTACATTGGAGATTTGGTGTTGAGCAAAGATGGATCGACATTATACGCAGTCGATCAAATCGGGTTTCGCATGATGGTAATCGATACCAAATCCAATCAAGTTATTCACAATGTAAAAACAGGTCGCTACCCATTTGGAATAGCCCTTTCGCCCGATGAAAAGACGGTGTATGTTGCCAATGTGGGGATGTTCGAATATTCCTACATTAAGAGTTTAGACAAGAAAAGATTAAATGAAACCGCGTCTAAATTTCCCACTTCCGCTTACGGCTCCAAAGAAATGAAAGAAGGAGTGAAGAACGACTCGATTGAATTTGCTGGCTTAGGCGATCCGAATGCACCCGAGTCATTTTCAGTGTGGGGCATTGATGTGAGCAATGAAATTCCGGCTGTAACTTCGAAAGTGAAAACAGGTGTGCTGGTGGGAGAGGAGATTGACGGAATTTCTGCCGTAGGTGGATCAAGCCCAAATTCTATGGTTGCTAACGATCAATTTGTGTATGTGAGCAATGGCAACAACGATAATATTTCTGTCATCGATGCAAAACAGAATAAAGTGGTGGAGAGCATCGAATTGAAATTGGATGAACGCCTGGGAGGTTTGAAAGGGGTGATACCATTTGGATTAACCATTACCCCCGATCAAAAAAGATTGTATGTGGCGGAAGCGGGTATCAACGCTGTCGCGGTAATTGATTTAGATTCTAAGAAAGTACTGGGTCACATCCCCACGGGTTGGTTTCCCTCGAAGTTAAAAGTAACTCCTGACGGCAAGCAGTTGATCGTTTCCAATGCGAAAGGCTTCGGTAGCGGGCCTAATGGAGGAAAAGACTTCAAGCCGCCTTTTGATCATCCCTACGCCAGTTACATTGGTGCATTGATGCTGGGCACGGTTTCAATCATTGATATTCCCACGGACGTGGAATTGAAAGCCCTCACCGAAAAAGTAGTCGCCAATAATTTCCATTTCAAAGAGGTCGCCTCTGCGGAAAGCGAGAATCCAATTCCTTCATTTCCTAAGGCGAAGGAGTCTCCAATCAAATACATCGTCTTTATTTCAAAAGAAAACAGAACCTATGATGAGGTGTTTGGTCAGCTTCAGAATGGAAAGGGAGATTCTTCTCTCGCCCATTATGCCAAAGATGTTTCGTTCACGAACAAAAAGAAAACGATGAAAGTAGAGAAAGCGACCGTGATGCCCAATCATTTGGCATTGGCCGAGCAATTTACCATCAGCGATAACTTTTATGTTGACTCGGATGTGTCGGCCGATGGGCATGTGTGGTTGACCAACACCTACCCGAACCAATGGATGGAAACCCATCATCCGGCATCGTATGGAGGAAAGCGTAGCCAACGGGAAGAGTCGAAAGCGCCCGGCAAATTTGGAATGACGGGCGCAGCCGGGGCGATTTTTCCGGAAAGTTACAATCAAGCCGGCTCAATGTGGGAAAATTTGGAAAGACATGGAAAGGAATTTTATAATTTTGGATTTGGAGTAGAGTTTGATGCGGGTGGGTTTTCGGATTCTACTTTTAAATACGGTGGAGTTCGTTATCTGGCGAATTATCCGTTGCCTGGCCCGCTCTACAATCGCACCTCTCGTTTGTTCCCGACCTTTAATATGGCTATCCCCGATCAATTTCGCACCGATATTTTTGTGAAGGAGATTACGGAAAAGTATATCAATCCGAAAAAGGAATTGCCTTCTGTGTTGACACTTCAACTGCTGAATGATCACGGAGCGGGTGAGCGCGCAGCGGCTGGGTTTGCATTCAATGAAAGTTATATGGCCGATAATGATTTGGCGTTGGGCAGAGTGATTGAATTTTTGAGCCATACTGAGTATTGGAAGAATAAAATTCACGTTGTTACGGAAGACGATGCGCAGGGCGGTCGCGATCACATTGACGCACACCGAAGCATTCTCATGGTGATCTCTCCCTATGCCAAGAAGAATTTCAATAGTCATCAGCACTTTAGTTTCGGAAGTATTTTCAAAACGTTTTGGAATGTGTTGGGCACTTCCTATCTGAATCAATATGACTTTGGGGTGAATGATCTAAGCGATTGCTTCACCAGCAAACCAGATTTTACACCCTACAATGCGTTGCCAGTTGATCCACGAATATTTGATCCCACAAAAGCGATGTCGCCACTTGATGAAAAGTTTGATTGGAAAGCCTTTCGCGATTCGCCAGACCTGGACGATCCTGAGGATATGAAAGAAAATGCGAAAAGAAAAGATGATGGTAGGACAAAAGTTAATCATTAAGAATTCAAAGTTCAAAAATCAAAATTTGGTTTCTACAAACTTGAAACTTGAATCTTGAGTTTTGAATCTTGAACTTTAAATCTTGATCTTTGAATCGTCCACATGCATGATTAAATTTTTTTCAACAACACTTTTTTTGTTTGGTGCTCAACTGGCCTTTTCGCAATTTAAAGGTGTGATTATTGATCAAACGACTCGGCAGCCGTTGGCTGATGTTCATGTGGCAGTTATTAATTCATCGCTTGGTACGATTACCGACAAAGAAGGCAAATTTGTTTTGGATAACTCGTCTTCAGATTTTCTTCGTCTTCTCATCAGCGCAATAGGCTATTCGACTATAGAGCATGTCGCGCGAAGGGAAAAGGAATCTACCATCGAGTTGAATCCTTCTGCTATTCTTCTCAACAATGCCGTTACCATCACCGCACAACGCAGTGAGCGACTGTCTTTTGATGTGGCTCAGTCCACATCAACCATTTCGGCAACTCAATTAGCTGAACTCACTCCCCGCTCCACGCCAGAATCCTTGATGAATGAAACAGGCGTATGGGTTCAAAAAACTAATCATGGAGGTGGGTCGCCTATTATACGAGGTCTTGTTGGCAATCAGGTACTATTGGTAGTAGATGGAATCCGGTTGAACAATGCTACGTATCGTTACGGACCTAATCAATACCTTTCCACGATTGATCCCGGATTAATTGATCGGATAGAAGTCAATAGAGGAAGTGGATCAGTGTTGTATGGCAGTGATGCGCTGGGCGGAGTGGTGCATGTTATTTCGGCCACACCTTCTTTTCACTCCAATGGATTGCAAGTTGGTGGACGCATTCAAACAAAATGGATGAGTGCCGGCATGGAACAGAGCATTCGACCGGAGATTGAGTTGAGAGGAAAGCAGATCGCTTTTTTGGGTGGCTTCTCGGCTCGCAACTTCGGTGATGTGGTGGCTGGTGGGAACTTGGGCGTATTAAATCCAACACGATATGATGAGCGATCTGGTGATGCCAAATTATTAATCCGGACGGGCGCGCAAGGAGTGCTCACCGCGGCTTTTCAACAAACCACACAAAATCATGTGCCGCGCTATGATCAAGTCGTTCAAGGTGGGTTTAGTCTATTTGAGTTTGAACCTCAAACCCGCCAACTGAGCTATTTACGTTGGGAGTCTTCTGCAAAGAGCCCTTGGCTTCGGTCGTTTCGGTTGACGGGCTCTATCAATCGTTCTATTGAAGGAACCATTTCTCAAAAGAACAATTCAACAGAAATAAAAAAGCAGTTAGACGAAGTAAACACATTCGGAGCAATAGCCGAGGTTCAATCAAATCCCATTACCAATTGGCATATCCAATCCGGAATAGAATTTTATTCCGACAAAGTGAATAGTAGCGCGAATGTTTTGAACACGACCACCAATAGCGAAACAGCCCAACGCGGATCGTATGCCGATGGCTCTACCATTTCAAATCTCGCCATTTTCACAAACCACCAATTGGACTGGAGAAAGTTTCAATTTTCAGCAGGTGGCCGATTTAACAATGTGACGGTTTCTGTTGTAGACAATGTATTTGGCAATCAACAAATCAATCCAAGTGCATTTGTTGGAAATGCGGGAGTCATGTACAAGATCAACACAAAATGGCGTGTAATCGGTACTTTAAATACAGGTTTTCGCGCCCCCAATGTGGATGACATGAGCAAGTTTGGCACGCTCGAAGCTAATGTGTTTGAAATTCCGAGCGGCAGCCTTTCTCCAGAGCGTTCGCTGAATATAGAGACAGGTTTCAAGTACAATAGTCCTAAACTTTCATGGACGATCAATGCCTACCAAACAAAGTTGACCGATATGATCGATCGCGTTACGGCTAGTTACAATGGTTCGACAACTTTTGACGGAAGAACTGTTTATCAAAAGCAAAATGTAGGAGAGGCACTCGTAAAAGGAGTGGAGGCGGATATCGAGGCGCTGGTGGTAAAGTCACTAACTGTATTTGGAAACGTTACCTATACGCATGGCGAAAATGTAACCAAGAAGGAACCCATGCGAAGAATTCCACCTATGTTTGGTAGAGTTGGATTTCGATATACTCATAGGTCAGGGATTTGGATACGTGCAGAATGAGCCATGGCTGGAAAGCAAGATCGATTGGCAGCTGGCGATAAGTCGGATGTGCGAATCAATGTACGATTGATTGATGGTGTTATGCCTGCCTGGGATATTGTAAATCTGTATGCTGGCTATTCGTTCAAATTTGTTAGTGTTCAAATTTCCGCTCAGAATGTATTTGACCAGGCTTATCGCATTTATGCTTCTGGTATTGATGGCTATGGAAGATGTATGACTGCATCGCTCAGCGTCAAGATTTAATTCAATTTAAAATTGAGTTGCATCCCCATCTTCACTCGCACTGGCTTTCCGCGCTGTTTGCCTGGTTCCCATTTTGTTAAAGAGAGTACGCGCAGGGCTTCTTCATCGCAGCCAGAACCAATGCCACGGATTATTTTTAAGTCAGAAGGCTCACCATTTTTGTTTACTATAAACTCCACAAATACTTTGCCTTCGGTACCCATGCGCTTTGCTTGAGTAGGGTATTTTAGATTTTTAGCAAGTTGCTGGTAGAAATTTTTGAAACCGTTAACTGGCTCGGGTTTTTTTTCTACAATCACAAACACAGTATCGACTTCAGTATCCACGGGAATGAATACAGATGGAAGAAGAATCTCACTACCAGTTTCTATTATTGGAGTCTGATCATCAATAGGTATTTCATTTTCAACTTCTACGAGATCAGTAGGTGTTGGTGATTGTATTTTAGGTTCTAATTTCTTGATTGGCTGGGGAGCTTTTGCAGGGTCGATAGTCGTAATCGGAGGAAAAAGCAAAGTACCCGCATCAATCAGGTTCGGCTCACGGATGATTGGCTTCATCTTTACTGAGCGCCACTCAAACGCAGTGATTGCAAGGCTGATGCTAATAGTTAAGCCAATTAAGAAAAATTTGTTTCGTTGAAGGCTTAAATCTTTGTTGGGATTTTTCTTTGCTTCCATGGCTTTTCTTGTTTTAAGTTTCTATCTTAATGCAAGATTAGATACACAGTCACGGGTTATTCGAAAAAAGAAGTTAGAATTTAGAATTCAGTATTCGGAATAGGTATCACGTTCTGATTTCTAAATTCCGAATTCTTACTTCTTTTTGAACCTTACCACTTCCTTTACCTGCCTTTTTCTCCCATCTGTTCACCATCATAATTAAAATTATCACCAGCGCGATTAGCAAAAAGAAAACAAAAACCCTTACAATCTTCTTCATACGCTTTTCCTCTTCGTGTTGTTTTAGCACAGCACCATAGTTCTTAAAGCGATCCGTCCCGCGGGCGGTCAGTCGCTGTCTGCGCATACGTATTTCGTGCTTACCCATTGTACTTCACTTTGATGTTAAACTGAGTGCGCAGTTTATCCAATGCTCTGTACGTCCGCATTTTTGCGCCACTCTCCGTCATGTCCAATATAAATGCAATTTCCTTAAAGTCCTTGTCTTCAAAAAATCGAAGCTCTAAAACCTGCACCATGTCTGTGGGCAACTCGTTCATGTAGTTGATTACTTGCGTGATCAATTCCTCGTCCCAGCCCTCATCACTTTGCTCAACCAGCTCTTTTACTTTTAATTCTTCAATGCTAAACACTTTTTTCCCTTTGTTTTTGCGATAGTGTTTATTCACCTCATTGCCCGCAATTTTGTAAAGCCATGCAGAAAATGGGAAACCCCTAAACTCATACTTGCCCAGGTGGTTGAGCGCGTTCACAAAAGTTTGCGAGCAGAGGTCGCCCGCCAATTCTTCATCATCCGTTTGGCGGAAGAGGTAGTTGTAGATCCGGTCAAAGTAAGTTTCATAGATTTCGCCAAAAGCCTTCGGGTCTTTCCTGGATCGCTCGATCACTTCCTGCTCTTTCCGGATTTCAGCTTCCGACATGCGTAGGCGGTTTATAGTCTACTACTTCGCAACAGCTTTGTAGTGTATGGTAATAATGCAAAGTATTTCAGTAAGTCACAAGTAATGAAGGAATTTTCTCTTTGCGGGTGCAAGAAAGTTATGAAGTGACCACGCTCTTTCCGTGGGAAATAATTGTCGTCCAGACCCTACAATCTTAACTTCTTTGGATTTTGTCGCGGATCAAAAAGAGTAACAATGCTTATTATGTTCTACTTTGTCTCGTAATAGACTACTGTCTGTTTTGTAAGAACTGATCTTCTCACATTTTTTCTCTTGGTGGTCTTCGGAAAGAGTCCTGGATTAGTGGTTATTAGGTCAAGTCGTTTGTCGAGTCGTCTGGCAAAATTCTGAATTTCTTTTGGAGTCCAGTTTTCAGTTAATAATTTATAATATTTTGTAAGTCCGCCAGTGCCCTGTCCGACCAGAGCAATTTATAACCACTTTTCATACAACTTTTTAGCTTCCTTATGTGGTCTTACTCGTCCAGCTTTGATGTCTGCCAACCCTTTGTCAATTGCCGATTTCTCCTCGTCTGTTATTTCGTTCCACCAGTCCAATTTTCTTGGTTTCGCTCTCAGCATCCTCAGGCGTTCAATAGCTGTATCGTCTTTAAGACTAGTCACCCATTTGATAATTTCGAGTTTTTCCCTCTCCATGTTTAAGTTACTCATATCATTACTCATTTATGTCCTTAATTTAAATAATTTCGCGAATCTCTCCGCCATTGCGCCCAACGTGAGTATTTGCGTTCGAGCGGGGCTTCCGAAGCCACGCCTTGTCCCCGACAACGAACGCATTAAAGATACGAAAACGTTGGATTACGCGTCAACCCCGCTTGACGCAAATACATCCTAAGCTTGCAAAGTATTAAATTGAAGTACAATTAACAGAAGAACAAAGGGAGGAATAAGACTAGCAAATACAGAGAAACATTTGATTTCGTCAAC
>Ga0209990_10001048_pt1 | contig 24790 bp, 20 predicted proteins | sample NOAtaG_6_FD_187304 | JGI IMG/M metagenome (GOLD analysis project Ga0209990, IMG submission 187304) | Freshwater lake microbial communities from Lake Erie, under a cyanobacterial bloom - NOAA_Erie_Diel5S_2200h metaG (SPAdes) (version 2) | ecosystem: Environmental > Aquatic > Freshwater > Lake ...
TACATCACGACGCTGATTGTCAACCCATCGAGTGACCTGTGATTCCTTAAGTGATGTGGCAACGGCGAGGCGATCAATGGCTGAGCGTCTGAGAGCATCACGACTTCTGACATTAGCACTAACAGCTACGAGTAAAACGGTTACAATCGATAGAATTGAGAAATAACCCACAAGCTGGAGCAGCAGACGTTTCTTAAATAGGTTAAACATTTTCTATCCTCATTTCCACTTAGCAAAAATATCTTTAATTTGTGCGATCGCTGTATTCGCTGCTTGTTCAGGTGTAGCACTACCCTGAGCCACAAATTTGATAGCTTTACCCCATATTTTGTCTGCTCCAACGCCTGCATAAGCAGGATTCTGTGCTGTATAAAATGAGGTATTGTTTTGGAATTGTTTCGTTGCTGTTAATATATGTGGATCTTGTGAGTCTTTGTAATAGGGATCTTCCAATAGTTTTGGCATAGTTGGGAAATATCGCCCGCCTGCTCCTTTTAAATATGTCAACAAATTATTAGGTTGGATGATATGTGACAATAAGCTCTTCGCCATAGCTTGATTATTAGAGCTTGCAAAAATAACAGCCTGCTTCACCGCAACTAAATAGTTCAGTGGCTTACCACTAGGGGCAAGCGGCCATTCGGTCGTCACTAATTTCTTGTTATAAACTACCGAGTCAAACTGTTGAGAAGCAGGGATAGATAACCCTGGGTTTGCGGTCATAAATGAATTCTTGCTCAGAAAAACCTGATTGTTATCAGCGTCTGTCCATTGAGTCGCTTTAGGGGGTACAAAGCCACTCTTATAAAATCCCGCATACTTAGTTAATGCAGCTATTATTCCTTCGCGATTGTTAGGAATATCAATTTGGAGTTGACCATTATCATCTAATAAATCCACACCATAGGCTTCCAGAAACTGTTCAAACATAAAGATGGTATCAGTGTTAGTGGGGTCTGGAGACATGGGTAAGCCAATGCCATAAATGTCCTTTTTTCCCCTACTTCTGGCGCGATCTTGGGCTGTTTCCCAAAACTTCCAAAAGCCATCCCAATCCCTCGGAATGCTCGTATCACCTAGTCCCATATCAGCAAGTAAATCGCGCCAATAATGAATTCCCGCCGCAAGTTGAGCAATTGGGACTGCGTGATAACTACGTTTATTAGTGACTCCATTTTTATAGGAAACTGCTTTGAGAGCGATCGGGCTAAATAAATCTTTGACAGGTTCAACAACATCAGTTACATCTACTAAGTTGTTCTGCCATGCTAATTTGGGATATAGAGCAAATTCAGCAGTATTACTAAATAGAATGTCTGGGGGATTACCATTGTTTAGCGCATTTTCAGTATCACGATTAATTGCTCCATCGTTATAAAAAGTAATCTCTACTTTAGTGTTATTATTTCTTTCCCACTCAGCAACAATCTGCGAAAGTGCTTCAGTTTCGGCAGGATAAAAGCTCTGAATCCACCAGACACGAAATTTAGGATTTTTGGTTTGAGGTCGATAATTTAAGACCGAGGAATCACTACAAGCCGCCATTCCCAGACCTGCTAGAGATAGTGATAGTTGGTTAAACTGACGACGACGCATAAATTTCTTAAGATTAAGGAATTAATCAAAACAATAATTCAGTAAAAATTGCTATAGCGTTTTTCAATCAAGTGAGGTACATAAGCTTATTTAACCGCCGAAGGGGGTGAAATAAACTTATGTACCTTACCAGACTGGTAAACGCTATAGCAATTCTAAATAATTCGTATTTTTGGGATTTTGAGGAAGTTCACACCGAAAGTGTGAACTTCCTCAAAACATCTAGGATTGCTATATAGATAGAACTAGGCACCACTTATAGCAGTTTCAAGCTGTGTTAAGTCTGGCAAAACAACAGTTTCTATGCTAAAGGGATAGGTTTGCGGATATTGCAACACCCTGCCTATAAATTTTACACCTGCACCGATCGCGCCTTCATAATCAGCGATCGCATCACCAACCATTAACACGCGATCAGGGTTAAACCCATGATTTGTTAGAATCTTTTGAATAATAGCGCTTTTTTTGGTAGGAGAACCATATACAGAGACAAAGTAATGGTTCATGTTACGGAATGACACAATCCGTTTCAGTTCTTCATCAGGAGTGCCAGAAGCAACAAATAGAGGAATTGATTGGTAATACTTTTCGAGAAAATCATCGGCTCCTAGTACATAGGGCGATGCTATTACTGCACTTTCAACATATTGGGAAAAGCGATCGCCAAGTTGTATCTCCTCCTCCTTCGTTAATGTCTTTCCCAGCAGGGATTCGTGATAATAGCGAAATTTTTCAAAGCGCGATATGCCATTGTTCAAAAGATGGTAGTCCACGACCTGCTTTACTATTTGCTTTCCATATTCTTGATATAGAGCAGCAAAGGCTCTAGTTTTGACATCTACTGACTCAACGATGACTCCATCAAAATCAAATACAATCGCATCATATTTTTTCATAGTATTTTCCATAAATTTTTTGTATAAAAATTTCCTCACAAAAAAAAGAGAGTGCCAAGCACTCTCTTTTTTTATTGCGCTAAACCAAGCTCAACAAGACCATCAAAGAGATGTTGTGCAGATTCTTCTTCCATTAGTGTTCTCGCCTCCCTAGCATAGGAACCCATATGTGGAGTCAAAATAACTTGTGGAAGACTTGCCAACTTGCCAGTGTAGGGTTCCTCTTCAAAGACATCAAGGGCTGCTCCTGCTAAGTGCCCTGATACGAGCGCATCATATAAAGCTTCTTCATCAATGATGCCCCCTCTCGAAGTATTGATTAAAATACTGCCTGCCTGCATCTTATTAATAAAGTCGCGATCGACTAAATGATGATTTTCCTTGCTATAGGGAATATGAATTGTCACTACAGTTGCCATAGCCAGAAATTCATCTAGTGATGCTACACTCACAGTATCAGCAAATAGTGAACTACTAGCTATATCATAGGCAACTCTTTTGGCTCCAAAAGTTTTCAGAAGTTGCCCCACTCGATTACCAACTCTTCCATAACCCAATAAGCCAATAACTTGAGATGCAATGAGTCTTCCCATTAATGGCTTCCATGTTCCTGTCCGCAGTTGGCGATCGGCTTCTGCAATTCGTCTTAATGAAGCAAGTATTAAACTTACTGCTAGTTCCGCTACTGCAATTACTGGCGCTGTAGGCGTTATATGCACGGGAATACCCATTTCTGCTGCTGCGTGGAGATCGACGCTATCAGTACCAATTCCGCATCGTGAAATAATTTTGAGAGACTTAGCTGAGGAGAGAACATTACGTGTGATTGGTTCTACACCTGCAATCATGCCCACAACATCATCACTGAGTAATTCTAAAAGTTCTGATTCTTTTAGTCTCCTACCATAGGGATTTAAAATAATCTCAAATCCTTGCTGTTGAAGCTTTTGCAAAATCTGATTGCTTTGCAGATCGAAAGAAGAAGTACTAATCAGTAGTTTCATGTATTAATTGTCTAATTTTTGGTTGTTTCTTTAGTATGTAAAAAAATAATATGACATTAAGTGCAAGATTATAAGCAATTTAAGTAATTTTTTTTTAATATGTCTTGAATATATTGGACAACTTATTTTTTATGTTTAAATAGAATTGATAATTACATTTAAGTAGACTTAAATTTAATATTTAAACTCATATTCTTTATGAAAATAACCATAGCCAAATAGGTATAGTAAATAACAGCAACACGACACCAAAGGCTAAGGTCGTAACCGTCAGGTCTCTGTCAAGATTATAGGCTTGAGCTATAACTAGGGTAGAAAAGGCTGGAGGCATTGCCATTTGCAAGACCATTGCTAGCCGAGGTTCTCCTGTAACTCCAAAAAACATCAAGCCAGTACCCACCACTAATGGGGTGAGTAGCATTTTGATTGATAGACAAGTGAGTGCTTTTTTGATGTTTTTGAGGGTCTGTAACTGACTAAGCTGCATCCCAATCATTACGAGTGAGAGGGTAACAGTTGTCCATGCGATCGCATTCATTCCCGAAGTAATTACTGTTGGCAATGGGACAAATCGCATACCAACACCGATGGGTAAACTCCATAACGCTGGAGTCTTTGCCATTGATACAAGTGGATTTGGTTTCGGCAGGTTGTTAGCTGTGCTGCCAAAACGACTTGCCAAAGCAATACCAACGGAATAGGCGGCGATCGTTGAGCCAATTAGGTCATAAAATAGTGACCATGCAAAATAACGAGGTTCCACTAGGGCAAGACTTACAGGATATCCCATAAAAGCAGTATTTCCTAAAGTCATTGCAAGCAAAAAACTGCCTTGAGTTGGTCCTGACCATGCACTTTCTTGTTGGATGGTTGTCTTTGTCCCAGATGTTACTTCAACAGTTTTTTCGCGAGATGTGATCCCCCTAGATAAAGCCTGAAACCTTTCATCACTCACACCTAAATCGATCCAAATCCAAGCCAAGCCTGCACCTACAAAAATTGCTACCCAAGCCGTCGTTGGTGCAATCACAATCCATCCTGATAAATCAGCTTGACGCAAAAAGGAAACAATTCCAATAGGAATTCCCACAAACAGTAAAGCTTTGCCTAGATAGCTGATGTAGACATTGGGTAGGAGTTTTCCTAATACATATCCCAAAAGAGTCCATCCAATTAATCTCACATACAGCATGACGAGGGGATTTTCTAATGTAAACATAGAATTATACGTACAAACTAAGTGTGAGAGTTACCAAGCCAAACTGTAGAGGTTTTCATTGTCTCTGAATCACAATGAAAGCTTCAATCTGGACTTTATAGGAGTTACCAGTATAGTGAAGTACAGACTTGATTTCACTCCTTCGGCAGAGAAAAACCATTTAGGATTGCTGTATTAGAATTGTCCTCCATTGACATCAATGATCGCACCTGTCATATAACTGGATAGATGTGATGCGAGAAATAGAATGACATTTACCTGCTCCTCCATGGAAGCAATTCTGCCCAAGGGGATGGAATCAATCAATTTTTGTTCAGCTTCTGGCGGCAAAGTTGCTGCCAACATTGGGGTATAGGTTTGACTGGGGCAAATCGCATTAACATTAATTTGAAAGGGGGCTAGCTCGTAAGCAAGCTGTCTAGTAAAGCCCACCACTCCAGCTTTGGAAGCAACATAGTGAATTCCTGATATTTTGCTTCTAAAATGCCCTGCGATCGAAGAAACATTGATAATGTTGCCATTTCTTTGTTGCTTCATGATCGGTACTACATATTTACAGCACAGAAACTGACTGGTGAGATTGGTTGCCATGACGCGATTCCAATCCTCAAGGGAAATATCTTCAATCTTGGCAAGTTGATTGATGGCGGCATTGTTGATCAGGATATCAATGCGCCCATATCTCTCAAAAACTGTAGCGATCGCTTGTTTAACTTGAATCTCGTCAGTGACATCACAGGGCAGAGATAGAGCCGATTTATCTGCGGCATTGAGCGCAGAAGCGATCGCTTCTGCGCCACTACGAGAAATAAATACGGTATGAGCATCACAATTTGCGATCGCTTCTGCCACAGCTTGACCAATACCACTACTTGCACCAGTAATAATTGCTACCTTTCCCTTGAAATCTTGGGGAAAGTCACGGAATTTGGTCATGATTGCTACATCAACTAATTTTGGGCAAAAACGTGATCTTCTACAAAAATGTGATTGACATCGGGCTTACCGATCGCTAGACGAATCGATGGCTGATCACCCACAACGCGGATATTATGAATCACCTTACGTGGAACAAAAACGATGTCATCTTTTTTGGCGTGATAGGTTCCATAACCATCTACATCCCACTCAAGTTCACCTTCCATGATTACCCACCATTCATCCTCATTGGCATGATAGTGAGTGCGATTGCTTTCACCAGGCTTTTGGCAAATCATCACAGCACTCATCATATCGGTGTAAATGAGGCGCACTGACCAAGATGGTTCACCCATCTCTTTTTTAATGTCTTCTAAACGATTGAAGATGCGATTGATACTGTCATGGGTGTTTGCCTTAGCAACTCCATCATTTTTCATCACGCTAGCGAGGTCTTTGTCTTGAGTAGCGATCGCGGTCATAAGTTATTTCTCCATCAATCATTAAGTACTTTGTGTTTACTTAAAATCCTAAAATATTTTTGAGAGTGACACTTTGTGCCATTTTCAGAAATATTTATAGCATTTACTAGTCTTGTGAAGTACAGGTTTGTCTCCTCGCCTTTTTCGGGGAAACAAACCTATGTACCTCGCTTAATTGAAAAACGCTATATGTAATTCAAAAAGCCTCAGTAGACTATTACCCTAACTAACAATATTAGTTAGGGTTTATCTTATGGATCATACAACTTATTGGGGTTTTCATTTTGCCGTAAGTAAAATGAAAATTCAAATCCCTTAATATGATTGTTTTTGTTTTCAAATGAGTCCACACTCATTTGAAAACTGCAATATCTGCTGTTTTTAAGAGAAGCTTTGCTTAACAAAAATCCTCTCAAAAACTACTTTAAATTACCTCTAGTTCACACTAAATAAGTAACTAGTAAAGCAATCTATTACCGATTTAAGCAGCTAGACATAAGTAAACTAAAAACCGAGAGTTTTGTTCCGCCCGCTACGCGGGCGGAACAAAACTCTGGTTTGGGTTTTAATTAAGTTGAGCTACTTATAATTAATTACTGATGTTACGTGGAAGTTTCTAAGACCCTCACCCCTGCCCCCTCACCCATCAAGGGAGAGGGGGCAGGGGGGTGAGGGTGATATTTGTTCCGCGTAACATCAGTTATAGCGGTTTTCAAATGAGTGTGTACTCATTTGAAAACAAAAAATCAGTCCCAGTAAGAGTTTTGAGTTTCCATTTTGCCGTAGGCAAAATGGAAACCGCTATAGTTAGAAAGTGAACGTTGTCCGAATTACACCAACAGTTGCTGTCGGATTGGTGCTGACACCTTCAGGATTGAAAACCCAGAAAATCCCAGGGGTGATACTGATGTTTTTGCTGATACGATAACGATAGAACAACTCTAAATGATAAGGAGTGGAATTAACTGCTCCTAAAGTTGCTGTGCCACTTACAGATGAGCGATTGATGGGCTGACCAAAAAGAATACTTCCTGCACTGCCTTCGCTAAACAAGTCATTGAGGGTTAACCCAGTAATCCAACTAGTAAAGGTAGTCGATGCAGAAGCATTTACTGCATCTGCAAAAATCACCGTTCCCCATGTATGGAATGTCAACTTAGGTGTGATTTTCCAAGCTAAATTACCTGCGATCGAATTCGCACGAATAGAACCTGCGACAGTACCACCAGCAGTCGTAATAGTTTCATTGTTAGTCAAGCCTGTATTTAATGAGCTAGTACCTGTTGTTGCTCCAGACTGATGGTAAGTATTTGCGTAGGTAATCGAAGTGTCTAGATTATCAGCAGGTTTAAATAAAAGTTGCACAAGAGCGATTGTTGACCCACCAAATAGACCAGCAGCACCGCCATTAGCAGGGTTAGCAGGGTCGGATGAGCCATAACCTGCTTGTAGTCTGACTTTATCTGTGATTGACCAATCAAAACCAAATAAAGAAGATGTACCAGCAATCCGCATTAATGGATCGAAGCGTCCAAACCTAGAGATAGATCCTTGTCCATTGCTTGCCACAGGAGAAAGCACTGTGAAGAATTCGTCAGGGAAGCTACGAGGTGCAATGTAGAAGTTTACCTTATTGTCAAATGCAGGGAACCTGTAATCAAGAAGACTAAGGGCAAATGAATTGTCTGTAACTGCTGCGCCTGGACCAATACGAACTGTATTTGTGCCTAAAAGATTAGCGAGACTACCAGTAGTAGAACTACTTGCAGCAACAAGATTATTGCTAGTTTCTAGACGAGTTCTGAGTAAGTCTTTACCTGTAAAGCTAGTATTGAGAACCAGACGAGTACGATTGCTCAGGGTAACATTAGAGTTAGCGTTATTGGGACCACCAGTACCTGCTGTCGCGGAAACAATAACTTCACCTGTAAGTTTAGTGGTGGTCGAAAATTGTTGTGCTTCTAGCTTAGTGACTTTGGCATCGAGGGCATCAACACGACCACGTAGAGTGGCAAGTTCTGCGGCAAATTCTTCCTGTAGTTTTTGGAGAGTAGCGAGATCTTCTTTGCTAACTTTGTCAGCCAGACCTGCGGAGATGATCTCGTTGATTTTATCGAGACAAGCATTTAAGCCTGCGGCAAATTCATAGCGACTGGTGGCTTGCTTGCCGCGAAAAGTGCGATCAGGATAACCAGCAATACAACCATAACGCTCAACTAGGGATTGTAGAGCCGTAAAAGCCCAATCAGTGGGCTTGACATCACTTAGTTGGGATACGGATGTAACGTTCTGTGCTTGTTTTTGTATTTCTTGCTTCAGTTCAATAGCCTTGAAGGGATCGCCATTGATAAAGGATGAAGTGGTTTCAGCTTGTGCAGTACTTGGAGCTAGAGCTATTGCTGATAGTAAGGAAAGGCTAGCTACAGTATTTACAGATTTATTGAGCTTGATCATTCTAGAGTCTCCTCTTCTACACCTAGCACAAGATTCTAGTTTGGTTAGCATTGTTTGTCAAAGGTATATTTGGCAAGTCAGTACTAGAGAGTGAAAAAAATTTCTTGCCGCCTTCGAGCCTTGATGGTAGCAAAATTCACCCTTATGTCAGCAGCAGATAGTATTTCACACATTCCACACGAATAACTTATACAGGGTAGGCACAAATAATTAGCTTGCCCTGGTTTTTATGGATATGGAGACTTAATCTGCATTTCTTTAAGGGAAAAGACCGAAACGAATCCATAGTTGTGGAGCAGTTACTTGAGCAGCACTATTCATCTGCAAATTCTCAACAGTGACCTTCCCGACATCAGTAATTGCTACAATTACACCAGTTTCAGAATCAATCCCAAAATGCTCGTCTCAATGATTTTGTCTTAGGAGAAAAAACAAAACTTCCCCATTTGCATCAGAAACATTACCACTAATACGAGTTCCCTTACCAAGATTGCAAGATCGACAGGCAAGTGCTAAATTCGACTCATCATTTGTACCTTGTCGAAAGATCGGGACAATATGCTCAACCTCAAATGGAAAATTAAAAACTAATTCTGGAGCATGACAATATTCACAGCGATGGTTAGCTCATTCCGAGATCGCCCTTTAGTATGGATAGGACTTACGCATTGGGTAGATGTGGTGCGGGCTTCGCCCGCACCACATCTACCTCAATCCTAAGAAATTCGTTCGGTTTGCGTAAGTCCTAATGGATTCATTAAAAAACTGATCGGGATTAAAGTTTTGGATAACAAGTAGCGCCGTAAATCCAGATTCACCCAACTCAGTTATTAAGCTATCTAAAGCTTGTCCCGCAGTTTTACCAACACTATACTTACTTTCCAGAAATCGCCCGATAAGAATTTTCGCCATTCACACTAGCGATCGGCAAGATAGATACTGTAGTCATTTTTGTTAACTCAATAGATCTCATTATCCAAATCTTCAGAAAGAAGTAAAGCATGAGTTACATAATACATCGCATAGTAAGCAGCTAGACATAAGTAAACTAAAAACCGAGAGTTTTGTTCCGCCCGCGTAGAGGGCGGAACAAAACTCTGGTTTGGGTTTTAATTAAGTTGAGCTACTTAAGCATGAGATATAGACGAGCGATAACGACCGCGATCGTAAAGTAACTGTGCAGTCTTCAGATGATCATCAGACAAAAACAAGAATTTCGCCAATTCATTCATATAGTAAAACAGACAATCGTTGGTTAGGAATTGTTTTCATCAATTTTGTTAACTCAATACATCTTATAATTATCCGTATTATTAAGATTGCACCCTAATAACATTCTTCCCTCCCTGTTGTCACGAAATACATCCCTAATAACCTGATAACTCCTTTAAGCGTATACAATTTGTTTGAAAAAAGCTTGTCCCGATCACTAAAGTTAGCCAAGCAAGAATCACTGAAGGGCAAAATACCGAGTTACATCCCCCTATTAGCTCAAGTTGATCCGCAGACGATCGCGATCGCCATACAACATCTACAAGAAAATAAATCAGAAGCGGCAGGTGATATTACCAATACTTTTCCTTTGATGAGTGTAATCAAGCCATTTTTGCTGTTGTATTTATTAGAAAATCTTGGGTTTGATCAGGTTTTTCAGCTTGTCGATCGCCTACCTAGTCAAGAAGCATTTAATGCAATCCCAGAGGGCAAACCTCATAATCCGATGTTAAATAGTGGCGCGATCGCCCTTTCATCATTACTGCCATCTTCAGAGACTTTGCGAAATTGGCTAAATGTGAGAGCCGATGCAAATTTGGAGCTTGATCAATTAATGTTGAATTCAGTGCGATCAGTTGCCAATCGTCGTAATTTAGCGATCGCTGCCCGTTTGCAGGAGTTGGGCTTAATTGCTAACCCTGAGCAAGCTTTGGCTATTTATGAAGAAATTTGTTGTTTGCGGGGCAATGTGCAGGACTTAGCCCAAATTGGGATGTTGTTAGTAAATACCCAGCGATCACCTTATATTTCTATAATTTTAGAAATCATGACAAAATGTGGAATGTATGAAGCTTCTGAAGAATTTGCCCAAGATATCGGACTACCCTCCAAATCTAGTGTGAGTGGGGCAATTTTATCGATTGTGCCAGATTTGGCAGCGATCGCTAGCTATAGTCCCACCCTTGATGCGATCGGTAATTCCGTAGGCGGTTTATTTCTCATTCGTCAGGTAGCGACTTATTTGGGATATTAAAGTGACTGTTTTCGCTTCGTCACTTTAATATAGAGTGTTTTAAATCATGTATCTACAGCTACCGTTATCCGATAAAATTAAAAACGCTAAAAAGTTTTATTGGTTGTAAGCAGAGAATAATTAAATGAGTAGTACCTTTGAGCAAGTTCAAGAGATCGTTGCATCCCAACTAGGCGTTGATAAAGACGAAGTTAAGCCTGAAGCTAGCTTTGCCAACGACCTTGGCGCTGACTCTCTCGATACTGTCGAACTAGTTATGGCTTTAGAAGAAAAATTCGGTGTGGAAATCCCCGACGAAGACGCAGAAAAGATTGCCACTGTTGAAGATGCAGTTAAGTATATTGATGAGAAACAAGCTGCTTAAGCAATTGTTTTTAAATAAAAGCTTTGTTGCTTAGCAACAAGGCTTTTGTTTTCTAGCCGAATCTTCTCACCTAATCTTAAAATACTAGTGCTGCAAAGTAATTTTTTTAGTAATTGTGTTGTGGATGCTTCGCTCCCACAACACAATTACATTGCATACCTAACCTTAAAATTAGATTAAATTAGAAAATTTTTGACAAACTAATTCCAAACGAAATGCAAAACCCCCAGCCCCTCTCTCGCGTCGTTGTCACTGGACTAGGTGCAATCACACCGATCGGTAACACGGTCGAAGAATATTGGCAAGGTCTAGTTGATGGTAAAAACGGGATTACAGAAATTACTCGCTTCGATACAACTGATCATGAATGTCGTGTGGGCGGCGAAGTTAAGGATTTTGATCCACTAACTTATATTCCCGCTAAAGAATCACGACGGATGGATCGCTTTGCTCAATTTGGTGTTAGTGCCAGTATTCAAGCATTGCGCGATGCTAATCTCGAAATTACGCCAGTCAATGCTGCTCAAATTGGTGTATTGCTAGGTACTGGGATTGGTGGCTTACAAGTCCTTGAAGATCAGCACGAAATTATTCGCACTAAAGGACCTTCTCGCTGTAGCCCATTTATGATTCCGATGATGATCGGCAATATGGCGGCAGGTTTGACAGCAATTCACACGGGCGCACAAGGTCCAAACTCCTGCACGGTGACAGCTTGTGCGGCTGGTTCTAATGCGATCGGCGATGCGTTTCGTTTGGTACAAAGTGGTTTTGCTCAAGCAATGATTTGCGGTGGGACAGAAGCCGCGATTACCCCTCTAGGCTTTGCGGGATTTGCCTCTGCTAGAGCCATGTCGCGTCGTAATGATGATCCTGCCCATGCGTCACGTCCCTTTGATAAGGATCGTGATGGCTTTGTAATGGGTGAAGGCGCAGGCATTTTAATCCTCGAAAATCTCGAACATGCTCTAGCGCGTGGAGCAAAAATCTATGCGGAGATCGTTGGCTATGGCTGTACTTGCGATGCCTATCATATGACTTCTCCTTCCCCCGATGGTGAAGGTGCGATCCGTGCGATGTCCCTTGCCCTGAAGGATGCTGAGGTCACTCCTGAGATGGTGGACTACATCAATGCTCATGGGACAAGTACTGCTGCCAATGATAAGACCGAAACAAAGGCAATCAAGCAAGTTTTAGGCGATCATGCTTATAAGGTGGCGGTTAGTTCTACTAAGTCGATGACAGGTCACTTGCTCGGTGGTTCAGGTGGTATTGAGGCAGTAGCAACGGTTCTGGCTGTTAAAAATGACATTGCACCGCCAACCATGAACTTAGAAAATCCTGATCCTGAATGTGATCTCGATTATGTCCCGAACCAGTCCCGTCCAATGACAATCAATGTGGCGACTTCTAACTCCTTTGGATTTGGTGGTCATAACGTAACTCTAGTTTTCAAAAAATACCAAGCATAATCACGCATAGCTCATTTTCATTTTGCCTAAGACAAAATGAAAATTTAAAACCTTTACTGTGATTGTTTTTTGTTTTGAGAAGGAGGATATCCTCCTTCTCAAAACGTTATAACAAAACTTTATAAATAGAGATAAATAGAGATTTTTAAGCATGACACCTCTTGTCGCTCTTAAAGTTTTAACTTAGCGTAATGGCACAAAGTCATAGCCTACGCCTGATCGATTGCCTTTGCTTACTTTGACCAAAATCGAAGCGTTAGCTCGATCACCTGATGGTTGAAATGTGATTTTGCCTGCAGCACCGTCAATCTCAAAACTGGGATTAGATAAAGCTTGCTGTAGCCCTTCCCGATTAGCACTTTTTTTCAAACCACCAATAATGGCTAAAGTTGCATCGTAGCTAGTTGCTGATCGCCAATTGACATCGCCACCCCATAACTTCACGGCAGTAGCAGAAAAGGGATTATTTGCAAAAAAGTCAGGATGCCAAGGCACACTTAACACCATATCGGCGATCGCTCCTTGTCCTAGTTGCAAAGTTTTGAAAGTATACAAAGTTGAGTCGCCCAACAATAACAGACGATTTCTACCAATAATGGCGATTTCTGCTCCCTTTTCGATCTTTTCGACACCTGGTGATAACAACAGAGCATCAACGCGATCACCTAACATATCCTCAACTACCTTATCCGCGTTAAAGCTGGGACTGGCAACATCGCAATTAATCCGACTAACTTTGGCTCCGTCCGAAAATATAGCCGTTGTAAATTCTTCCTTGAGCGATTGACTAGCCTTAGCCTCGGAATTAAAGCAAATGCCAATATTTTTCTTATTTAGTTTCTTGACAGCGTAATGCGATAGCGAATCGGCTTGGAATCTGACACTGGGTACTGTCCGAAAAATATAGCTACCCATGCCTGAGAGTTCCTTGGCGGTACTTGTAGAGGATATCATCACTAGTCCTCCTGCTTGATAGGTCGGCACTGTGGCAATAGAAACCTCGCTAGAATTATGTCCGATCACCGCAAGGATCGTTTGATCTTGAACTAGAGCCTGCGCTACTTTTACACCAATATCAGCTTTATTGTCATCATTAACGATCGCGATTTTAAGTTGCATTCCATTAATGCCACCCTGATTATTCACCTCAGTTTGGGCTTGGGCAACGCCCCGTAAAATTTCCTTTGCAACATTCAGGTTGCCGCCAATGGGCACACTCACGGCAACTTTTAAGGAGGGGCGATCGCCAATCTTGGCATTATTCAAATAAATTAAAGCTTCAGGATCGTTACGTTGCTTACTGAGTGAGTCTTCCAATTTAGCTGTGGCAGTGGCGTAGTCCTTTTTAGCAATCGCGGCGATCGCCGCATCCTTGTCAGCATTTGACTCAGCAATAATCAGCAATTTTTCGCCTTCACTTTTGCGGGTAGTCAAGTCAAAGTTTGCTTTACTAAGCGATGAAGAGGCATTAGGGTTAGATTTACCTTGATTAAAAAATAAAAAACCACCGACAGCTAGTCCGCCAAAGATGGCTAAAGTTATACCCAAAACCACTAGTTCTTTCTTATTGTTTGCCATAATTGTCTGCGCGAAATGCTGTTCAGTGATTATATAGCGCTTTTTAGTGAGGTAGAGGTTTGTTCTCTCGCATTAGACAGGAACACAAACACATCTGGGAAATGCTTTAGCGATTTGTGTGTGGTAACTTACGATTAGGTTTATCTAGTTTAGAATTTGTCAGAAAAAGCTAGAAAAAATGATCTGGCTTTTTCTGTTCCCATAACTTGCTTGTTAATGTCTTAATTATTGCCATGAAATATCATAAATTTTATCGTTAAAAACAAGTTTGAGTAAGCAAAAAAATATTGTCAAAGCCCGAAAACCTTACTAATAAATGTTTTTAAGGTTTACATCTATACAATTTCCTTGCATAACAAGTTTAAATAAACTGTGCTAACTTAAAAGCCATAGAAAACCTTGAGTTCTCTAACTTATTCTCTAGTTCGCAATCTAAATTTTCTGACGAGTTTAATGAATGGTGAGTAATTACCAACTTGATTAAGCAATCCTAATTATTATTTTAGTAAATGTGTTGGCAATAGTATTTTTGACGTGTTGAGTACAAGCTATTAGATGATTGATAGTTTGTTTAACTAGCTAGATGGAGATTTAGTTAGGAAGTTCCAACCTAAAATAATCAATTAGGATTAAACCCTATCTATAGCAGTCCTAAATCATTTGTGAATACCCTTGGCTTTGAATTCGCTCAGCTATCGGTTTATGATTGGCTAGTCGAAGCCGAAGCCAATATCATCTCATTTAGGATTTTTATACAAAGCAAATAGGTCTAAATAATATCTTTTTCTGACTCGTTAGTTTTTGATAGAGAGCATCTAGGCATGAATAATTAATGACAATTTAGTGGATTGTGAGGAAAACAATGACTATTGATGACGCACTCAATATTGTGGACACCGTTTTGGGAAACAAGAGCCTTAGCACAATCCAAGAGGCTATTTTTCGCCAAACTTGGGAGGGCAAGACCTATTCTGAAATCGCTGAAAAAGCTGGTTATGATGCGGCTTATATTCGCGATGTGGGTTATAAATTGTGGCAATTACTATCAGAAGCTTTTGGCGATCGCGTAACTAAAAATAATTTGCAAGTGGTATTGCGCCGCTATAGCAGTCGCTCTATTCAGGATCGTTCACTACAGGTTAGTAATGCTAGCCAGATGAATATGAATTACTCTAATATTCCTGTGAATTTACCGATCGCCACGGAATCCTTCAGTCAAGAAATTAGTAATGGAGCTGCAAAGCTCTTGCAATTGCTATCGCGTCTTTTGACTGAACCGATTGGCGATCGCCATGTTAATCAATATTTGCAGCAGATGCATGACGCAAGTGCAGACTCGTCTTTAAAACTGACGATAACAGTAAATCTGAGCATGGCAGCAGAATAAAGAAAAACCGCGCAATGCGCGGTTTTTCTTTAGGTAATAGCTTTGCTAGCAATGTCTTTGCGGTAATACATGCCATCATAAGCAATAAAGTCAACAGCGCTATAAACATTCGTAATTGCCTTACGAATGTCATCACCTAGGGCGGTCACACCTAGAACTCGACCTCCATTTGTGACTAAAGCATTATTCTTGAGCTTAGTCCCAGATTGAAAGACAAAAGCACCGACGTTTTCGGCTTTACCGATACCTGTGACGAACTGACCAACTTCTACCTTATCTGGATAGCCATCGGCGGCAGTAACTACACATACAGAAGTCTGGTTTTTCCATTTTAGGGGTGCAAAACTTTCGAGTCGCCCTTCGACGCAGGCTAAGAGTAAATCATCGAGGTTGTCGTCTAGTAAGGGCAAAACAGCCTGTGTCTCAGGATCGCCAAATCGACAGTTAAACTCCACCACCTTGGGTTCACCTTCGGGAGTGACCATTAACCCTGCATAGAGACAGCCGCGATAGTCAATACCTCTAGTATTCAAAGCGGCGATCGCAGGTTCTAAAACTTGTGCCTGTACCTTTGCCATTAAATCAGGTGTGGCGATCGGTGCAGGTGCATAGGCTCCCATGCCACCTGTGTTAGGACCTGTATCACCATCTCCGAGACGCTTGTGATCTTGGGCAGGAATTAAAGGGCGAATAGTTTTGCCGTCAGTAATTGCAAGGACAGATACTTCCTGCCCTGTCATAAACTCTTCAATGACTACCGTTTCACCTGCGGAACCAAATTGTCCCGAAAAGATGCGGTCTAGAGCAGCGATCGCTTCATCTAGATCCATTGCTACGGTTACACCCTTACCACTGGCTAACCCATCAGCCTTAATGACTATTGGTGCTCCTTGCTCACGCACATAGGCTTGAGCGAATTCAAGATTATTGAAGGTGGCACTAGCTGCTGTAGGAATATTTGCTTCCTGCATGAGTTGCTTAGCCCAAGACTTACTTGACTCAATCTGAGCACCTTCTTTAGTGGGACCAAAAATTAAGGCTTTTGCAGCTTGGAAGTAATCAACAATACCAAGCGCTAATGGTAGTTCAGGGCCCACAATCGTGAACCCTACCCCCTGTACCTGAGCAAAACGCAACATTCCTTCAAAGTCATCGATACTCAGAGAAACGTTTTGACAATTGGGCATGGTTGCCGTACCACCATTTCCTGGTATGCAAAAGACGCGATCGATATTTGGAGATTGCAGCAGTTTCCAAGCTAAGGCGTGTTCTCTACCGCCACTGCCAACTACGAGGACTTTCAAATTACACCTTTAATGCTCACACTAGTTATGCTTCCTTGGGGTTATGGTATGTGGCACTTTGCGCTGCACACCATAACTTTCATGCAATTTGCAACTTCAGAAAGCTCTGGTTGATCAGATTATTTGTAATTAGTCGCTACCCGATTTAACTATTCGAGCAGCATCAGAAGTTCAAAAAATCTAATTTGACAGGAATTAATTATACCTAAGGAATAGATCCTATGCGAATTTCACGGTAATTTCATCACTAAAACTTGCCTTTTTGCTGAATTCAAAAGCACCCGCGACAGAACCCCAGATCAGTTCATCGGTTTCGACGCTATAGCCACGATCAAGACTGCTGTATCTGTTTTCCGTAACTTCAAAGTCAATCGTGAGGTAGGTATTGACACCTTTGCGATTCAGACAGCAATTTTTGCCTGGTTCAACAGTGCCCTTAAAGGTCTTTTCATCGGCACGATGTACCCATTGTGTGCACCCATGAAGTTGATCGATCGCATCGGCATCAATTGACGCTAAGCGATCGCGATTGCGACTTGCCCCAAAAAAAGCTTCTGCACTTTTTAGACGATAATTGATGATTTCAATGCGATCGTTGGCATAGGTTACATGCAATATGGCTGTGCGATAGGGACGATTGATCTCATAGTCATAGGCTTGCTCAAGGTAGAGCCACACACCATCTTCAGTAATCGGATTGGGCAAGGCGCGAACACCCACACGGATATGCGCGAAAAATGGGGGATTTTCGATCGCCTGATCCCAATTACTATGATCACCTGCTAGCCATTGAGAGAGAACATAAACATCAGTGGGATTAGTTACAACTGTCATGGTTTATTAAAAAAGCTAAAAAATAAAAAATTAGGGTTACACAATTTAGTAAGGAAACCGATTTTTGATGGTTTGGCAAAACCACATCATCAAAACCAGTTTCTTATCTTATGGCGAAGCCCCTATATATATTCTTGGCAGTTTAGCTGCATCCAGATATTTTATCCCTCAATCTAGCAAATACAGCCTATTTAGGATTTGAGTATTACAGAAATATTTTTAAAAGTGTCGCTTGGCGACACTTTTAAAAATATTTCTGTTTTTTAAGTAAGCGCAAAACGATGTAAGTTGCATTATGCCTTTGATGGTAATGGGGTTACTGATGAGGTCAATCATGCACATAACATCTGGATAAGCTTGTCGATCCTCAGCCATGGAAAACAAACCAAAGCATGGGTCGCCAGCTATGCATGCGACCCATGCTTTGGTTTTGAGTTTTAATTTGTCAAGCTACTTATTGTTAAGCTTTTGCGGACTAAAAATATTGTGGTAAGGATGGTCGGCGCTTCGCGCCGACCATCCTTACCTATTTAGCTCTACCAAAATACTATTCAACAAACAGAACTGAGCGATTTCTTCCTTGATGTTTCGCTTCATAAGGTGATGATGAAAGTGCGTTGACTACTAGGCAAATGCAAAGTTTCTTCAAAACTAACAGCAATACCCTCAAAAATTGCTTGCAATTCCATATCACGAATTATTTTTACTGCTTCATGGGAAAAGAGATCGTAGTCCTTTTTACCAACAATCTTTTCATAATCAGCCTGCATCCAATAAGCAAATTCTTGGTTAATTGATAAGTAGGTTCCTTCTAAATCTTTGATTGAGATTGGGGTTGGTGCATTATCTAAAAAAGCTTGTAATCTTGATTCAATCTGACGCAGTGCTTCTTCGGTATGTTTAAGCCCACTGATATCCACATAGGTAATCAATCGCCACTCCATATCCCTCCAGAGGAATTGGAGTTGCACTCACACTCAACCAACGCACATTCCCTAGATCATCCAATAGTCCCATCTTCACATTGTCGATTTCGCGATTTTCAGCTAAGGCTCTGACACTTGCATATTCATTACTGGGCATAGGTGAGCCGTCAAACCGCACAATCTGCCATTCATGCGAGTCATAAGTCCGTGATGTTAGTTTTTGATTAGGAACTTTTAAAATTTTCTCCGAGGCAAGATTACCTGCTATAAGGTTCCCGTTAGGATCGGTAATAGAAATTCCTATGGGCAAAATATCAAAGAGCGTCTTATAATTTTTGTTTGAGGCTTCCAGAGAAATCTCAATATGCTCAATCTTTTGTTTAATCCATCGATAAGCAAAAACACCAAATGCTATAGATAGCAATAGCATCATGCCACAGATTAGAAATGTCCAATAATAATTTGATAGAGTTGTAAGTAAGGCAATTGTCCCAATCAATTGCATCACAAATGGAAGTAACAGGATCCATTCTAGGGGAATATTAAGGGTATGCAATTGCTGTTGTTTCCGTTTGACTGCCATACATGAAACTCTTATTACACTTAAATTAGGATTTACGCCTTGAGTGGTTATGATGAGGGAGCGACTACCCCACATCTACCCAATGCGTAAGTCCTAATTATTAGAAAATTACTTAAGAGTAAAGAAAAGTTCACCATGCTCCATATTATTTGCACCACTTGTGCTAGCAAAGCCTACAATTTCTATGTGTTTAAAAATTGAGGTAAGTGAAGAATGACTGATCTTTGAAGAGATTTCTTGAATTTTGAGATCAGAGGAAATAGTCTCTAACCAATTCAAATTAAACTGCTGAGCAAGATATCCGTAGGCATGGTAATCTCGTGGCAATTTTCTTATGATAGTTTTAAAACTCTGAGATGAAGCGATCGCCTGATTACTTTTGAGATTTAATGCTAACTCCAAAGATGGGAGTGAATTGGATAGATAAATATAATTGGAAGTTTGAGCATGGACTACAATTACCTTTCCTAATACATCAGCATTGTTAGGATAACCAGAAGCATTATTGAGACTAGCACTCAAATTTGTCCAAACTGTAACAGGCTGATTTTTGAGATTGATTTCCCCTACGGTGATTTGCTTTCTTGCAAGATCATCAAGAGTTGCGATCGCTGTTGCGGAGGCTTTAGCATCATTTACTTTTGCTACTAGTAACCAGTCTGGTGTGCTATTGGGCTGAGCATTACGCTGAGGGAATAAAGTAATTGCAAAATCATCCTGTGCCCATGCTAATGCATCTTGATTTAAGGGTATGGGAGCGATCGCTTTGGTAATTACCTTGAGCCATTCTGGAGGAAGGGAAGCTTGAACCTCTTGTAAAGTTTCACCGAGATTCTTACCAAGAATTACTACATTTCCTGAAGGTATGGCAGTTGCAATATTGGCATTAGATTTGGAGGCAGGCTTTGTTGTGGGATTGGTTCGGGATAATGGCTCGTTAGCATTAGGCTCATTAGTAGATACTAAAGCCTGAGGCGATCGCTCTTCATGCCAGAGCGTTTTAGCTCTGATCCCTGACTTATCTAAACCGAGGCTCATTAACAAACTTGCTTTCGGTAAATCCTCACCTAGCTCTCCTAAATTGGCATAGGCAAAGGCAATTTTACCCTTATTGATTTGGGCAAGGCGATCACGATAATGTTCAAGACTGGGTAATGCCAAATTAGGATCTTTCAAATTGTCAATTGCTTGGCGTAGTACTCGCACATCATTAGCAAATAGTACAAATTTGTCCACAATCGTTCCCGCGATTGTCGGTTGATTTTCCGCAAAACTCGTATTTAAAATCGATACACCCTGATATTGCTCAAATCCTAGATCGGAGCCATTCACCGCTAAATCTTGCCAAAAAGCATCGATTGTCGCCTTGGCAAGATCAACATCTTTAGCAGTCAAGGCAAGCAAATATCCTGTTTGCCAACCATTAGCTGACTGGTGATCAAGATCGACATCGGTCACAGCTAGAGTAATCTCTTGATCCAGCCAAGGCTGAATATCGCGTTCATAGTCTAATAACCAGTTTTGTCGTAATTGCTGCTTGAGCTTGGCTAATTCATGGCGCACATCACTGCGATCGCTAGGTTTTGCCGCTAACTGGGTGAATAGTCCTAATTTCTCTGGATTCGCCAAAAATGAGACAAATAAAGGCGTTCGCTTGGGCAATAGTTGCACTGTGATAGGCTGAGTTTTGACTCCTATTAATAGATCCCTTGGATTTGACGCAAGTACCTTAGCGATCGTAGTTAAACTTAATACCAAGAGCAAAGCACCAAGTACAGCAATTCCCGCAAAAACAGGCTTGATTTTCATAAAAATTCTAAATTTGCTATTAATTTTTTTCAATATAGAATCCCTAGAACTATATTAGAAAGATATCTGAATTGCTTTCCAATATTCTGGTTCTAAAATTCCTACTAGCCCTAAGATTCTCTAATATAGCGGTTTTCAAATGAGTGCGTACTCATTTGAAAATCTAGAATCAATCCCAGTGAGTGTTTTGAGTTTTCATTTTGCCTACGGCAAAATGAAAACCGCTATAATTGACAATTTATAGAAGAAAAAAGGAGTAGGGTAAAAATAGGTTCAGAAAAAGTTTGACAGGCGTAAACAGATAGTTCTTTGACCTATACACAGATTACTTAATTAGTAGTTTTGGGAAAGCAACGGCAATATGACTATCAGAATTACCAGAGGGAACTAAACCATGACCAAATTACAAGTTGATTGAGACAAATTATCAGCAGATTAATGAGAGTTGTGGCAATTGGTCAAAAGGAAAAAGGAAAAAGGAAAAAATAATTACCAATCATCAGAAGCTAATAGCTATTAGCTAATAACGAATCCTCGGATCAATCCAAGCATTCACAATATCTACGAGAATACTAGTAACCGTGACGATTATTGCGAAAAATACAACAATGCCTTGGACTACGGGATAGTCACGCCCAACGATCGCTTCAAATAAGCGATTAGCTAGCCCAGGCCAAGAAAATGTAACTTCAGTTAACACTGCACCTCCAAGCATCGAAGCAAGGGTCAAGCCAAGAATAGTAATGACAGGAATCATTGCATTTTTTAAGGCATGGTTAAATAAAATTGCACTCGGTTTAATCCCTCTTGCCTTAGCTGCTTCCACATAGTCTGACTGCAAGGTTTGACGCAAATTTACCCGCATAATTCGCTCAAAAATCCCACTAATGACAATCCCTAAGCTCGTAGCTGGTAAGATCAGATATTGAAGACTTATCCAAAAGTTTTTCCAATCCGATTTGAGCAAAGCGTCAAGAGTATAGAGTCCGAATACTTTCATCGGGGGATCTATGCTAGCAGGAAATCTTGTACCAATAGGCAACAAACCCAGTTGTACTGAGAAAACTAATTGCAGAATCATACCGACCCAGAAAAGGGGTAAGGAATAGGTAATAATGCCAAACAGCCTGCCACCAACATCCCATTTAGTATTTGGGCGCAGCGCCGCAATAATGCCTACGGTTAGCCCTACGACTAAAGCAACTATTAGGGCATAAATTGCCAATTCTGCGGTGGCGGGGAAAAAGTTCTTGATAATTTGCCAAACAGTTTGCTCACGGGTGCTGATCGATTTGCCAAGGTTGAAATGTAGCAAATCCTTCATGTAACCCCCATATTGCGAAAATAGAGAACCTGTCAGACCTACTTGCTCCCGTAGGGCAACTTTGACATCTTCAGGTGCACGGGGGCCTAAAATTGCATCAATGGGATCACCTGGAGTCGCCCGCATTAATAAAAAAACAATTGAGGCGATCGCCCATAGCATAAGTGGTGCAAGCAATAACCGCGCCGTAATATAGTAGAACAGTGCTTTGAGGCGACTAGACATAAACAGGTTTAATAGTTATTTATTGGACTTAATAAATTCCTTAACTATAGCGCTTTGAGCAATCTTCAAGAGAAGTCGATTTTGCCTAAGATTTTTTTGATAAGTAAAGAACTAAATTTTATGTGGCATGGCGAAGCCATGCCACATAAAATTTAGTTCTTTAAAGAAGTTGATCGATTTCGCCTACATAAGTTCCTAAACCAACTGCCGTACGAATCAATGTTCCATGTACATCCACGGCTCTATATTTGGCGATCGCATCAGCAATTGGAACATCGATCACTTCACGGTTGACCCACGCCACCATGCGATCATATTTCTTCTCTGCAATCAAATCTACAGCCGCCACACCAAAAGTTGCTCCTAGAATGCGATCTAAAGGCGATGGCATACTGCCCCTCTGCACATGTCCCAAAATTGTGACACGACTTTCTAAGCCTGTGCGGGTGCTGATCTGATCACCGAGATATTGCCCAATGCCTCCATAGAGAGTTTGTCCAAGGCTATTGGTATATTTTACAGGTTCACCAGTTGGTGTTTTCACCGCTTCCGCAACGACCATTGTACTGAAAGGGAATCCACGCAGAGCTCGATTCATGAGGCGATCGCAGACTTCATCAAGATTATAGGGAATTTCGGGAATTAATACCACATGAGCACCCCCTGCAATCCCTGCACTCACTGCAATATGTCCTGCATCCCGACCCATCACTTCTAAGATCATTACCCGACTATGACTGATCGCCGTATAAGTTAGGCGATCAAGTGCTTCCACTGCCACACTCACCGCTGTATTAAAGCCAATTGAATTCTCTGTTGCTCCTAAATCATTATCAATGGTCTTCGGAACTGCCACCAAGTTCATATTGCCCTGCTGCGCTAGTCGTCGCAAAATCGCCAAACTGCCATCACCACCAATGCCAATAAGGGCATCTAATCCCAGTTTATGGTAGCCATCAATCACTTCTTCGGAGCGATCGACTAGTTTACCGTCAGGCATCGGATAAGCAAAAGGATTCCCTTTATTTACAGTTCCCAAAATCGTACCACCGTAGCGTAAAATTCCTGATACCCGTTTCATATCCAGCAATTCTGCTTCCACTGGACGATTCAGTAATCCTTGAGTTGCACCTTTAATTCCATAAATTTCTATATCATAGTCGCGAGCGCGGCGCACAACAGCCCGAATGACAGCATTGAGACCTCCACAGTCTCCACCACTGGTCAAAATACCAACACGCTTAGGCTTTGTCATAAATCTTCAGATTCTCAATATCCAAAAAGGGCACGGATAATTATTCCGCTTTGACCTATTATCACGACTTATCGCAACAAGATATGGTTTGGATTTTTGAATATTTGTGAACTTCCCTTAGCATTGCCTAGATTTCCTAACATAACAATTCCGCTTATCTAGGGAAGTAAGTAGCTCAACTTAATTAAAACCCAAAACAGAGTTTTGTTCCGCCCGCTACGCGGGCGGAACAAAACTCTCGGTTTTTAGTTTACTTATGTCTAGATACTTAGGTGAAATGGCAAAATAGTAGGAAGTCATTTTCATGAATCGACAGAATGGGACATTATTGTCTTGGCGACATCGCATCCAACAACGAGGATTTGCCAATTTGATTAATAGTAGCTTGCTCGATGCTGAAGATGAAGATGGAGATGGAGATGGCTTTTACGAGGTACATTGCAATACGATGGATGGGATTTGGGGCGGTTTACGCAATTTCCTGCATCCCTTTCGCGGTATTCACAAAAAGTATTTGTATCTGTATGTAGCTTTGTTTGAGTGGGGACACAATCTACGTTGGTTTGATTTTGACTTCCTGCGTCGCATTCTTTTTCCGCATTCCACCTATTTAACGCGAGTTCGGGATAATTTGAAACAGGCTTTGAGAGAGGGTTTGCGTAGCAAACCCTCTCTCAAAGCCCAAAAGAGTAAAAGCCTTGCTAAGCAAGGCTTTTACTCTTTTGGGCTTTTAAAATTTACCAGCTTAACCCGAACTGACGTTATTTACCTAGATGAGCGAACCTAGAAATATTTTTAAAATTGGTGCTTCGCGTCACTTTTAAAAATATTTCTGTACTAATCAAAGCCTCAATAGGCTGTACTTAAATAAAAATTTGCAACTATGTTGGGAACTTATAACAAACTGAAACA
>Ga0209990_10001049_pt1 | contig 24773 bp, 20 predicted proteins | sample NOAtaG_6_FD_187304 | JGI IMG/M metagenome (GOLD analysis project Ga0209990, IMG submission 187304) | Freshwater lake microbial communities from Lake Erie, under a cyanobacterial bloom - NOAA_Erie_Diel5S_2200h metaG (SPAdes) (version 2) | ecosystem: Environmental > Aquatic > Freshwater > Lake ...
CCCGAAGGACGGAAGAAAAAAAAAAAAAGACATGGCGAGCTCGCACTCCCGTAGGGAGCCCGTAGGGAGCCCGTAGGGAGCCCGTAGGGAGCCCGTAGGGAGCCCGTAGGGAGCCCGTAGGGAGCCCGTAGGGAGCCCGTAGGGGGTGGAACGCTCGCGTAGCTTCACCTCTGGCGCGAAGCAGAGCTTAATCATCGTAATCATAGATTTACAAAGGACGTACAATCCAAGATTGTGTACACTTGATGGCAATCTACGATCAAGTGTACGACGCCCGCCAAGGCGTGCGGTCGCGCCCCATGCAGTGGTGACTTCGTGCTTTGGGAACCTACGAATAGAACTGCGTATTTGAGCCAAAGACGGAGTCAGCCTGTACGTAGCATTATTTTATATGCTGGTAACCTAACCTAGGGTTCTTAAAGAAGGCCGTATTTCATAATAAAATGCGTCTTTCAAAAACCAACTAGATGCCCTCTATATGGGTGGCCTTCGTCACTTGACCCAACATAGGCGTGGCTTGGTTACTGAAAGAGGCAACGGATTCGACTCACGGCACCTCCCTGTACACCAGCATCTATGAGGATGGTGGACACGGACCCCCGAGCCACTGTGGGTGTGGACGTGGTGCGTGCTTCGCTTCGAACGTTCCCCGAAGTAAGGGGGGACGCGGGATCTCTCAAGATCTCTGATTATCTTCAGAGATCCCGCTCGTCCCCCGCAGGACGGAGGAAGGAGAAGGAGACGCAAAGATGGTGATCTTATATCGCAATCAACAAGCTCATAAAGCGTCTTGAAGAACCCAGGTTATCAACGTTGTGGATGGGCGTCAAACAAGTACAAGCGCCTTCCTTTGCATAGCACGGCCAAGCCCACGTGATAGCAGTCTTTTCGAAACGTACGTTCAGAGCTTCTTTCAAAAAGCGCTAGTTTGGGTCAAGTGCTTTCTGAACGACGTCAGACTCGGTTTCGCTTGCCTTAGGTATCCAATCTTCTAGGGAAGGGCCTGCACCTAGTTCATGCATGGGTTCTTCAATATCATTTGACCAACAGCAGGTAACCTAGGGCGTCTTTACGTCGATTCTTGCCCAAGTACGCCCCTGCCATTATTCAGCGTATTGGACATCATCGAAGATGATGGTGACCTACGCAGTATGTGTAACCAAGTACGCCCATACACCTAAAGGGGGGGGGAGGGGGTAATCCACTCCGTTATTCGAGGTTAGGGCTGCGTCGTTCTGTCAAAAGCTCGTGTAACCTCCGAACCCCTCCGTCCTACACACCCGCAGGGGGTGTGCACACACACCCCCTGCGGGTGTGTGTGTACAGGGAACGGGCTTTATGCTCAGAAGGTTATGGTCTCTTGATCACCGTTCATTGTAAAGGTGATTTGCAACTTTACGGCCGTCTTTCCGAGATTTGCACGTCCCCCACAGGACGGAGGAGCGCCGGGCCTTTGACCATCAGCATGGATGTATGAAACAAGGCTGTCCTCTGGACAGCCCGATCTCATCAAGACGCTCATCCTTCGGGAAGACGCTCATCCTTCGGGAAGACGCTCATCCTTCGGGAAGACGCTCATCCTTCGGGAAGACGCTCATCCTTCGGGAAGACGCTCATCCTTCGGGAAGACGCTCATCCTTCGGAAAGACGGATGGTGATATTGGAGCACCATCATTGCGTCTCCTTGCTATGTCCTGCGGGGGACGAGCGGGCTTTCATGCCGATTGAACATCATCTACGCTAATGACCAGGAAGGGCGTCTCATCATCTTCGACCTGCTTCGCAGATCTCGAAAGACGGCTATCCTTTGTAAATCTAGTTGATGCCTACCTTCAATAGAGGTGACGCGCTCGTTAGTCACCACGGGAGGGTATGCTCATACTATTCCGCCGTCTACCAGAGAACCTCAGGATATCCTTCGTACATTCAGTTAGGTTGTGCTACGCTACGCTGACACTGCGGGGGTGTCACAATCATCGAATATGTCCTCCGTAGCTACGCTTTCCTTGGTCCGCGTGGATGGTGATCAAAGATCACCATGCGGACGTGAACGTCAGCACTCTTGATGGTGATCTTCGATCACCATCAACAAGCATAAGGTGCGGAGCACCAGCACGCTGTTTCTGAAAGAAGCTTCACCTCTGGCGGCTTCCCAAAGGACGTGTATCCTTCGGGAAGACGGCCTTCTTTCAGAAGCACTCTTCATGGTGATCTACGATCACCATCAAGAAGCACCCATAGGTTACGCGTAGCACTCTATATCACCATCAACAAGCATAAGGTGTGGCGCACCAGCACGGCCTTCTTTCATCAAGCACAGCCCAGCACTCTTCATGGTGATCGAAGATCACCATCAAGCATCACCCAGCAGCACGTACAAGCATAAGGTGCGTAGCACCAGCACTCTTCTAGACGCGCTCTCTCTTTCCTTCGGGAAGCTTCACCTCTGGCGGCTTTCTGTAAGAAGCTGAACTTGTTTCTGAAAGAAGCTTCACCTCTGGCGGCTTGATGAACTTGTTTCCGTCCTTCGGCTTCCTCCCGAAGGAAGGGCGTCCTTCGCTTCCTTCGGCTTCCTTCGGAAAGCTTCACCTCTGGCGGGGTGGCGGCTTTCCGAAGGAAGCGAACGTCCTTCGGGAAGCTTCACCTCTGGCGGCGTCCTTCGGAAAGCCGCCACCCCGCCAGAGGTGAAGCTTCCCGAAGGAAGCCGCCAGAGGTGAAGCTTCCCGAAGGACGTTCAGAAACAAGTTTTACCTCTGGCGCTTCCTTAGGAAAGCCGCCAGAGTAGAAGCTTCTTTCAGAAAGCCGAAGGAAGCCAACTTCTTTCGCTTCCTTCGGAAAGAGAGAGCGGGTGATTGTTTATGGTGATCCAAGATCACCATGAAGAGTGCTTATGTTAACGTCCTCGCTGCTACCCGAAGGTTGCGCGTCCCCCGCTCTCCTAAGGAAGCGAAGGACGCCCTTCCCGCCAGAGGTGAAGCTTTCCGAAGGAAGCCGCCAGAGGTGAAGCTTTCCGAAGGACGCCGAAGGACGCCCTTCCTTCGGGAGGACGCCCTTCCTTCGGGAGGACGCCCTTCCTTCGGGAGGACGCCCTTCCTTCGGGAGGACGCCCTTCCTTCGGGAGGACGCCCTTCCTTCGGGAGGACGCCCTTCCTTCGGGAGGACGCCCTTCCTTCGGGAGGACGCCCTTCCTTCGGGAGGACGCCCTTCCTTCGGGAGGACGCCCTTCCTTCGGGAGGACGCCGAAGGACGCCGAAGGAAGTGCTTTTTTAAAAACAAGTTCATCAAGCCCAAGGAACAAGTTCATCAAGCCGCCAGAGGTGAAGCTTCCCGAAGGAAGCGAAACAAGTTCATCAAGCCTAGCTTCTTACCTTCCTTCGGGAAGGGCGTCCTTCTTCTTTCTGAACGTCCTTCGGGAAGCTTCACCTCTGGCGGCTTTCTGAAAGAAGCTCGGAAAGACGCAACTGCCTTGAAATACCTCCGTTCAAGACGTACGTTCCCCGCTTCCCGAAGGAAGCCGTAGGTCGTGCGTCCTTCGGCTTCCTTCGGGAAGCGCGTACACCACCGTCCCTATGATAGACGTACGTCCTTCGGGGTACGGTGTAAGGTTACGCGTATCCTTTCTGAAACAAGTACGTCTGTCAGAGAGCGATAAAGCGGGTTTACCTCAGGGCTTGTTATGCTTGTTGATGGTGATCTTCGATCACCATGAAGAGTGCTGCGCGGTCCTGTGGAAAGCAGATCGACGATATGCTTTACAAAGGAAGGCGATGCTACTTCCTTCGGAGTGCTACGCGCGTTTTTCCGAAGGACGTGCGTCCTCTCGAAGGAAGGGAACAAGTTCGCTTCCCGAAGGACGTGAAATTCTTTCGCTTCCTTCGGAAAGAGAGTGCGTCCGTTGGTGTCAGTTAAGCTCTGCTTCGCGCCAGAGGTGAAGCTACGCGAGCGTAATCACGTGATCGTCAGTTGGGGAGGTGATACCTGGATCAAAGCTCCGTAGACTACACATAATCATCGAGTAAGGTACCCTACTGTAGGGTTCAGAAAACGCTCCAGAGATTGCCAGAGGTTGCCAGAGGTTGCCAGAGGTTGCCAGAGGTTACGCGTCCTTCTGAAAGACGCCTGACCTTCAGGAGAAGAGGCGTCGTTTGTAACCCTTTAGTTAAGGTGGGCATCTACTTGGTCTCCAAAGGATGACCTTCGGTTCATAAGGACGGAATGATGTCAAAGGTCGTAAGATGGACACCTTTGGTAAGCTATGCTTCGCGCCAGAGCTGAAGCTACGCGAGCGTAACCAGACGAGCCTCCCTACCTGAACATAATAGTACAAGATGTTCAGAATAACGGCAAGCCCCCTCGTTATCCGCAGGACTGACGTACACGTCCGCGTCGTTACGCTTGCGTAGCTTCAGCTCTGGCGCGAAGCCTAGCTTACTACACATACAACGTATGCAAATACGTTGGATAAGGAAGGCAACTCCAGCATGGGGATCGAAGATCACCTTCATATACAAATAGGGTCAAAGTTTCCGCTCGCAGAAGAGCATCATCTACCACCAGCTTTCCAAGGGACGGCAGATGAATAGACGGAGGAAGGAGACCAAAGGTAAGCGGAGCGCTAGCCTTCTTGATGGTGAGCTTCAATCACCATCAACAAGCTCATAACTAGCACCACGCAGCCAACGTCTGCAAGCTGGTTGTGTGTGTGCACGGCCCCCAGACACCCTGTGGGGGTGTTGGGGAGGTTGGCCAATAGGCATATCTGTGTTTGTAGTACACTTGATGGTGATCTTTGATCACCATCCACGCGTAACCATCCTCCGTTCCCCTCCGTCTCTCTGAAAGACTGAAAGACGTACGTCCCCCGAAGGACGTACGTCTTTCAGTCTTTCAGAGGGGCGGAGGGGAACAGACGTCTTGAAGAGGGAAATGGTGATCTGCAATCACCATCAGGGTTGCGCTTTCTGAACTTATTCCTTCGGGAAGCTTCACCTCTGGCGGGAAGGAAGCGAACTTGTTTCATCAAGCCCGCTTCCTTCGGGGAACGTACGTCTTGAAGAGGAACGGAGGGGCAGTTTCCGAGTGCGTTCGTTGGAGTATATGAGCCTTCGTGGTGGAATTGGGAGACACGGTAGATTTAGAATCTATTGCTCTAAGAGTGTGAGGGTTCAAGTCCCTCTGAAGGCACAATTTTTACACAGTGGAGCCACGCACACTCGGTGTGGCGGCCACATCCTGGGGAGCGGGCTCGCATAAGAGCCTCATGTACGACCTGCTTGCGTTCACGCTCGTCTTGCAGAGAACGATGTGAACTTACCAAAGGACGGCAGCTGAAGAGACTGCGCCCGTCCTTTGGAGAGGTGATCTTGATCGCCTTACCTTTGGGTAATCTGGAGCAGTGCATGCGCGTTCACTTAAGGAACAGCCCGCCCGAACGGGATGAAGTGGCATCAAGTCTATCCATGTACGTACGCACGCCATTTCTGCGTGCGTATACCTCAGTTTAGATGAAGAATGCACCGCAATTGGGGGTACACATACTACGTCGGCGGAGCCGCACTTGAAAGAAGCAAATACGTTGTATAATTGGGGGTGCATCCGTTATGGTTGGACTCTCCTTACGCTCGCGTAGCTTCACCTCTGGCGCGAAGCCGAGCTTATGCATAAGTGGGGCCTTTATAAACCTAGGGAAATCGCGGCTAACCTACGGTGGATTTACACTCCCGCAGTGTCAGCTAAGAGAAGCAGCCGCGCTGTAGCCTCTGCAAGTAAAGACGTTGCCCTTTTTTTACAAAAGACGGTCTTCTTTCAGAAAGCACGCGCTTGTTTCCTTGTACCAAGTACTTACGTACATCGTACGTGTACACATACTACGTATGCAAATACGTTGTATAATCACGCGGGATGTGGTTCCCCCGAAGGGGGTGGAGTAGGATTAGTTACGCAGCGTAGCGTATGTCCGGTGCTTACATTTTTAGGGAATCGACAAGAGCTACGGGGGGGTGATGCTATGGTGCATAGGGTATTCTGCTATACGTACAGAAAGTAACACCTTTCTACGGACACCGGTATCAGGTAAACGAGGGGATCATTATTACCATTGTGGTTCACTCAGTAAACCTGCGTTTTACAGAGCCCGTCCTTTCATGCAACTTCCGGCAGTCCGCTCGCCAAAGGCCAATAAAGGCCCCAGAGGCTCCCGAAGGAAGCCGAAGGACGCCCTTCCCGAAGGAAGGGAAGAAGCCCGTGCTTGATGAACCAAGTGCGCTTCCTTCGGAAAGCGGGGAACGGAGGGAGGACGCCGAACCTCTGGTGTGGTTCATAAGTCCGGCGGGTTTACCAAGTACGGACGTATGCATACTACGTGCGCTTTGTAGGGGTTGACCTGGCCGGCTGACGTATACGTCGGCGTAGTACACTTGATCGTAGATTGCCATCACCATCATATACGATCTGCTTTACAAAGGATCGCGCAGCATAAGGTCAATGCGTTCAAGACGCAACTGCCAAGGAATACCTCCGTTATTCGAAGGAAGCGCATCCATGATGGTGATCCTAGATCACCATTCAAGAGGTTACCAGAGGTAGGGGATTGGCTTTGCCAATCCCCACCACAGGTTAGCCGTTCTATCGAATCCTTTCTGAACCAAGTCCGTCTTTCCGAAGGAAGCGAGCATTCTGCAACAAGTTCAGCTTCTTACAGAAAGCCGAGTTTCCCGAAGGAACAAGTTCGCTTTCTGTACTTCTTCCAAAGGACGCACGTCCCCCGAAGGACGCGCTTTCTGAACGTCCTTCGGGAAGCTTCACCTCTGGCGGCTTTCCGAAGGAAGCGAACGTCCTTCGGGAAGCTTCACCTCTGGCGGCTTGCTGAACGTCCTTCGGGAAGCTTCACCTCTGGCGGCTTTCCGAAGGAAGCGAACTTGTTTTGAAAAAAGCGCGTCCTTCGGCTTCCTTCGGGAAGCTTCACCTCTGGCGGCTTGATGAACGTCCTTCGGGAAGCTTCACCTCTGGCGGCTTGATGAACGTCCTTCGGGAAGCTTCACCTCTGGCGGCTTTCTGAACGTCCTTCGGGAAGCTTCACCTCTGGCGGCTTTCTGAACTTCTTTCAGATAGCTTCACCTCTGGCGGCTTCCTTCGGAAAGCTTCACCTCTGGCGCTTCCTTCGGAAAGAGAGCGCGGGTGTACCTCTGGGGTACTTGATGGTGATCGAAGATCACCATACCATCAAGGAGCATAAGGTGCGGCGCACCAGCACGCTCTTCCTTCGGAAAGACGGTGTAGCTCTCTTTGACTATCATCGTCGATCTGCTTTCCAAAGGACCGCGCAGCACTCTTGATGGTGATCGAAGATCACCATCAAGAAGCATAAGATCAACAAGCATAAGGTGCGGAGCACCAGCACGGCCTTCTTTCATCAAGCCCAGAGGTTTCTTCAAGATCTTCAAGACGCCCGCTCAATGCAAGACGGACTTGTTTCAGAAAGGATACGCGTAGTTCTTTCAGCAGCGCCAGCGCTGCTGCTTGTTGATGGTGATCCAAGATCACCATCAACAAGCATAAGGTGTGGTGCAGCAGCACGCGTTTTTTCGGCCGTCCCCCGCGGAAAGGTAAGTGGGTCTTTCATAAAGAAGGGCGTCTCTGTCTTTTGGAGCCTCATCTCCTTCCCGCTTTACAAAGGTGGGCCTAAGTACGCGCGTGCTTTCTGAAACAAGGCCTATCCTTACTCCGTCTTCCCGAAGGAAGCCGCCAGAGGTGAAGCTTCCCGAAGGAAGCGAAACAAGTTCATCAAGCCGAGATTCCCGAAGGAAGCGAAATAAGTTCAGCTTCTTCCAGAAAGCCGCCAGAGGTGAAGTTTTCCGAAGGAAGCCGCCAGAGGTTAAGCTTCTTTCAGAAAAAAGTTGAACCTCAGGCGCTTTCTGGAAGAAGCTTCACCTCTGGCGCTTCCTTCGGAAAGAGAGAGCGGGTAGACTACAACGGACGCACTCTCTTCCTTCGGGACGACGTGCGCTTCCCTCTGAAAGACGTCCGTCCCCCGCGTGGAACGGAGGGGCACGAATGAAAGTGAACCACCCCCTACGGGCTCCATACGGGCTCCATACGGGCTCCATACGGGCTCCATACGGGCTCCATACGGGCTCCATACGGGCTCCATACGGGCTCCATACGGGCTCCCTACGGGCTCCATACGGGCTCCATACGGGATCCCTACGGGCTCCATACGGGCTCCATACGGGCTCCATACGGGCTCCCTACGGGATCCCTACGGGCTCCATACGGGCTCCATACGGGCTCCCTACGGGCTCCCTACGGGCTCCCTACGGGAGTGCGAGCTCGCCATGTCTTTCCGAAGGACGGACGGTCAGAGGTGAAGCAAACCTCTGGGTTTGATGAAAAAAGGCCTATCCTATGGGCGCTTCGCCTACCCAGTTGATCCGCTTCCTGCGTAACGACGTACTCCAACGGACGTATGTCCGCGTGGAGGGTGATCAAAGCTCACCATCACCATCATATACGATGATGGTCAGCAAGCCTTGACCTTATGTTGCGCGATCCTTTGGAAAGCAGATCGTCGATCTGCTTTCCAAAGGATCGCGCAGTATAAGATCAACACGCCCAGAGGTTAGTTCACAACGTGCGTCCGTTGGAGTCAACCCGCTCTCTGCAAAACGCAAGGGGACGGCCGTCTATCAGAAAGCACGCAGTGACCCTCCTCGTAGATGATGGTGATGGCAATCTACGATCAAGTGTACCCGAGGGTCACCTAAGGCGACCATCCTAAACTTCGTGAACTGCCGTTCCGCGAAGCACGAAGATGAATCCGCTCTTTCAGAATAAAACGCAGTCCCCCGAAGGACGTAAGAAAGCAGGCAGTGACTGTAAGTAAACCTTAGGTTTCCTAAGGGGACCAGCCTTCAATTCGTTAACTACATCGCTGTAGATTTGAGAAGCAGGTCAGCTACTATGCAGGTCAGTACGATGTAGCCTCTACGGGTGCTATGAAAAACGCAGTCACGGCGGGACCCTGCCACGGCAGGGGTGTACACACAAGCAGGGTGTGTGCAGCAGCCTTGCCTTTGGGACCTTTGGAACGCGCCCAGAGGTTACCAAAGGAGAGGTTTCCGTAGGACGGACGTGAACGTCCGCGTTGCACTCCGAAGGTAGTAGGTTCGCCATCCTTTGGAAAGCAGATCGTCGATCTGCTTTCCAAAGGACCGCGCAGCACTCTTCATGGTGAGCTTAGATCACCATCAATAAGCATAAGATCAACAAGCCGAGAGGTAAATCCGCTTTCTCGCTCTCGGTAATACGGAGGAAGGATATGCGTAACCTTACAACTAGTTGCTGCGCATTCCGTCCCCCGCCGTCCCCCACAGGGGACGGAGGGGGGCATAGGGGAACGGAGGTATTCCATGGCAGTTGCGCCTTCCCAAAGGAAGCAGAAGGACGCCCTTCCCGCCAGAGGTGAAGCTTTCCGAAGGACGGAAACAAGTTCACGTTCCCGGAGCTTCTTTCATCAAGCTTCACCTCTGGCAGGAAGCGAACTTGTTTCTGAAAGAAGCTTCACCTCTGGCGGCTTGCTGAACGTCCTTCGGGAAGCTTCACCTCTGGCGGCTTTCCGAAGGAAGCCGAAGGAAGCCGAAGGAAGCCGAAGGAAGCGAACTTGTTTTGAAAAAAGCACGTCCTTCGGCTTTCTGAACGTCCTTCGGGAAGCTTCACCTCTGGCGGCTTTCTGAAAGAAGCTCGGCGTCCTTCGGAAAGCTTCACCTCTGGCGGGGTGGCGGCTTTCCGAAGGAAGCGAACTGGTTTTGAAAAAAGCGCGTCCTTCGGGAAGCTTCACCTATGGCGGCTTTACGAAGGAAGCGAACTTGTTTCCGTCCTTCGGCTTTCTGAAAGAAGCTCGGCATCCTTCGGAAAGCTTCACCTCTGGCGGGGTGGCGGCTTTCTGAAAGAAGCTTCACCTCTGGCGGCTTTCTGAAAGAAGCTCGGCTTTCTGAACTTCTTTCAGAAAGCTTCACCTCTGGCGGCTTTCTGAACTTCTTTCAGAAAGCTTCACCTCTGGCAGCTTTCTGAAAGAAGCTCGGCTTCCTTAGGCTTCCTTCGGCTTTCTGAACTTCTTTCAGAAAGCTTCACCTCTGGCGGCTTTCTGAACTTCTTTCAGAAAGCTTCACCTCTGGCGGCTTTCTGAACTTCTTTCAGAAAGCTTCACCTCTGGCGGCTTTCTGAAAGAAGCTCGGCTTTCTGAAAGAAGCTTCACCTCTGGCGGCTTTCTGAACGTCCTTCGGGAAGCTTCACCTCTGGCGGCTTTCCGAAGGAAGCCGAAGGAAGCGAACTTGTTTCCGTCCTTCGGCTTCCTTCGGGAAGCTTCACCTCTGGCGGGGTGGCGGCTTTCCGAAGGAAGCGAACGTCCTTCGGGAAGCTTCACCTCTGGCGGCTTTCCGAAGGAAGCGAACTTGTTTCCGTCCTTCGGCTTCCTCCCGAAGGAAGGGCGTCCTTCGCTTCCTTCGGGAAGCTTCACCTCAGGCGGGGTGGCGGCTTTCCGAAGGAAGCGAACTTGTTTTGAAAAAAGCGCGTCCTTCGGCTTCCTTCGGAAAGCTTCACCTCTGGCGGCTTTCCGAAGGAAGCGAACTTGTTTTGAAAAAAGCGCGTCCTTCGGCTTCCTTCGGAAAGCTTCACCTCTGGCGGCTTTCCGAAGGAAGCGAACTTGTTTCCGTCCTTCGGCTTTCTGAAAGAAGCTCGGCATCCTTCGGAAAGCTTCACCTCTGGCGGGGTGGCGGCTTTCCGAAGGAAGCGAACTTCTTTCAGAAAGCTTCACCTCTGGCGGCTTCCTTCGGAAAGCTCGCTACCCGAAGGAAGCTCGCTTCCCGAAGGACGTGCGTCCTCCCGAAGGAAGGGAAGAAGCCCGCCAGAGGTGAAGCTTCCCGAAGGAAGCACGTCCCCCGCCAGAGGTGAAGCTTCTTTCAGAAAGCGCGTCCTTCGGGAGACGCGCTTTCCGAAGGAAGCGAACTTATTTTTAAAAAAGCGCGTCCTTCGGCTATCTGAACTTGTTTCCGTCCTTCGGCTTCCTCCCGAAGGAAGGGCGTCCTTCGCTTCCTTCGGGAAGCTTCACCTCTGGCGGGGTGGCGGCGTCCTTCGCTTCCTTCGGGAAGCTTCACCTCTGGCGGGGGACGTGCGTCCTCCCGAAGGAAGGGAAGAAGCTCGGCACGAGAGCAAGCAGTGACCCTCATCGTAGATGATGGTTTTCGTAGATGATGGTTTTGGCAATCTACGATCAAGTGTACTAGTCACTTGAAGAGCTACTTGATTCTGGGTGTGTAGCTTTATAAAAGAATGCGTCAAGTCTAATGTATCTGCTAAGCTCTGCTTCGCGAGCGTAATCACAGTACGCTAGCGTTATCAACATGTTTCTTTCTGAAGATCATCAGCTACGATGATGTTGTAGTGAAGTGCGAATGCTGGTGATATAAGATCAATTCAAGCATCACTTAAGGTGAACTTTACGACATGGCAAGCTCGCACCATCATCTACGATGATGGTCAGCTCGATAAAAAGACATGGCGAGCTCGCAGTCTTGAAGAGCACTAGCGTGCGAAGCTCGCTCCCCAAAGGATAAGAGCTCGCAGTTTTGAAGAGCACTAGCGTGCGTACCAAGTACACACCCCCGAAGGGGGTGTGACGTTCACGTCTGCGCTTCCTTCGGGGCACCGCAGAGCACGCAGTGACTCTAACGGACGCACGTCGTGAACTAACTGAACCACCCCCTACGGGCTCCCAAGGGGATCCCTACGGGCCCCCTACGGGATCCCTACGGGCACACTACGGGCACACTACGGGCTCACTACGGGATCCCTACGGGCTCCCAACGGGAGTGCGAGCTCTTATCCTTTGGGGAGCGAGCTACGCACGCTAGTGATATTCAAGACTGCGAGCTCTGAGAGCGAGCAAAGCCTTGTTCAAGTTGCGTTTACCGAGCGAACGGCAGTACAAGAATGTGTAATGTGGCTAAATTGCATTTAAAAATCGAATCGCACCAAAAGGTATTAGTAGGTCAAGTTGATAAATTAATAGGATTGTTAGATCAAAGAATCAACGTAGAGTGTAGCACTCAAATGGAGAGGCCTCGCAGTTTTCGGTACCGTAAATATCAAGTTATGGTAGAACGTCCGCACGGGAGGGGTTATATCGGATCCGTATATCGAAGCCCGACCATTCCGGAAGGACGTGCGCCGGCATTGACTAGTTTAAGCAAGGGTTGTCCGGTTGCACCGGATTATAACACAACGGCCTTCTTTCAGAGACGTGCACGCTTCGACAATCTCCGTCGTTCGGAACCAGTAGGGGCGCGTACGCCCACCAACGGGACGGGAGTTCGTGGGGGTTTCGAGGCAAAGCCGAGTTTGATCCAAGATCACCAAAAAAAAATCCTTTTACGGAATGGAATACGTACGGAAGGGGAGTTTACTCTCTCAATGACGACGGAGGCTTCGGTTTCAGAAGGTATTCGCCAAAAAGAACGCGATCGGAACCTCGGCAGATTAACTCCTCTCGCGGAGGGGGGCACACACGCCTCAAAGGAAGGCGGTGTGTGTACTGAAGCTAGGGTAAGTACGTTTTATGCGGTGCGGGCAAGTGAACCAACTATAAACACGGTTGATGGGCGATCGACGATCGCTATATCGGAGAGTACGCCAATTCCACCTGCAACGGTCGAGTGTGTAGATGTTAGATTGAATGCACGTACATTGAATAGGTTAGGCACACTGTCGGGGCCTAGTGTTTGTGGTAACTCTCCGAGTTCGCACCCGCGCCACGGGTATGACCCACAACCAATATGTGTGTGTACAGGTGTGGAGTTCAATGAGCCAACCAGCTCAAAACGCCCAAGATTGGCGGGTCCCCGCGGATGTGGACAATGGTCAGATTATTGTGTTGATGGTAAACCTTCAGCTACGCTGAAGGTCAAGAATTGTAGATTAAAACAAGATAGTGTGTGCACACCCACGCCAAAGACAAGTGGCGTGGTACCCACCTCAGTTATACGTGTTCAATTTAATAATGGAACTGGTTATTGTGAAGTGGTACCTAAGCAAGAGTGCTCACTTCCACGTACGGAGCCCGGGGAGGGCATTGCCAAGGACATACGGGTTCAAAGGAAATCCGCAAGTGAGTTATTGGGTAAGGTCCGAATACACGACTACCAAGCCTTAGGGTACAGCGTAGAGCGCCACAAGGGTACGCCCTGCGCTCTTCGGAAAGGTGCATACCCTTACGAAGGTATGCGAGGTGGTATGTGTATGAACAGGTGTGTTGAATTTACGCACGCTAGTGCTCTTCAAGACGGCGAGCTCTTATCTTTTGGGGAGCGAGCTACGCACGCTAGTGCTCTTCAAGACGGCGAGCTCACCATGTCTTGTTTTAGAGCTGACCATCATCGTAGATGCTGGTGCGAGCTTTCCATGTCTTGTTTTAGAGCTAGGCAATCAATGAGTTGCATTCACGCCAGCATAGCTGGTGGTAGGACGACGACCACTTATGCAGGAGATAGGGTTGATGCAAAGGGTACAGGCAGGAGTCAGGGTGGGGTAACACCCCCGCAGGTGTCAGCGCAGCGAAGCCGCAGCGCTCGCGCGGCTGCTAGGGAAGACGGACGAATTACAAGCTTTTCGAAGGAAGTGCATACCGGATGCATCGGGCAACCAGAGCAAGTTCAGGATAATTGGGTTTTACACAGAGGCGTCGGCTCTATATCGGGTATGCGTCCAGACTTGGGACGTTTTTCAGAAAAAGATTGTGTGGTGGATGGTGATCAAAGATCACCATCATCTTCGATGATGATCAGTTCATTTACGTCTCCGTCCTTCGGAAACATGAACGTAAACTCCGATTTCGTCGAACGTGGAGCGTTCGGTGGGAGCTCACAGCCAGAGGAAAAAGCGTTAGCTCGCTCCCCAAAGGATAAGAGCTCGCCGTCTTTCAGACAAAGTTGCAATAGTTCATTTGGGTTATGGTCACCTACACACCTGCTTTACCGAAGGACTTCGGGGGACGAAGGAGGGGTGAGTATAGCCCGCCGGTTGTGTAGCAGCCGCGCTTTCCAAATGACGTCGGCTACACCTTCGCTGCGGGGGTGTAATGGGTTAAGGCCGTCCTATGGAGTGACGTACGTTTGTGGTAACGTTGCCCCGAAATATATGCCGGCACTCCTGACTATGGAGTTGACTGATGCACAACAACAGGAAACGGTACCCACATATTATTCAACTGACGAACGACCTGGACGCACTACGAGCAACTGTACATTCACTAGGTGGCCGACTGTTGTACCTAAGCAGCCTAAAATTCGGACCATTAATTACGGGTTTATTACCGTTATTAGGTCTGGTCATATTTTTAAACGCTCACGTGAGCATTTTCAAGGTACGAAATATCAAGTTAATTTTCAACTAGTCTTGCCACGCATCTCGGCCATGCGTGTGCATGCTTACAGGTCTAAGCCCTCAAACTTGAATCAGTCTATACTAGAGAGTCGCAGATATTGCTACACGCCTTCCTTCGGCGACGTACGCCCGTGCTGCGCAGGTGACTCGTTTAACAGTCCGCGCGTATCAAGTGGTACGTCAAATTGGGTGTGCGTGCCTTGCTCAACAATGCGTGGGTTCATGGAGAGCTTGATAGCGCACAACCAACCAATGGCGTTAGCTGCTAGGGTGATGCTCCCCTGCGGGGGTTCGGAAGGTACGCAGATCCTTGGTTCAACTGCTGCGATGATCAAGGCTTGTGTGGCTCATGGTTATGACCTTAGGGCAAAGATAAAACCAAACCTAGCGGGTTACTCGGTGAGTACTACCCAAGGACGTGCACACCCATCTGAAGAAAGGTGGGGTTTTAGTGGTGTCACTCATAATTTTTGGACAAAACTACGACAGCAAGATCCGGTTTTTGTTAACGGAAAGAATCAGCTTCTGTTCGCAAAAGGACAGATAGTAGCTAGTGCAACAGGCCAACCAAAGGTTAGGATTATACAACGTATTTGCATACTTAGTATGTGTAATCATTTAGTACGCCGTGAAGGTTTAAGTAGGTCACGATGTTTGATGCAGCAGTGGTCAGCTGGTTTGCATGTGAAGTATTTCTATTCTTTTATTCTGTAGTACACTTGATCGTAGATTGCCATCACCATCATCTACGACCCAAAGGATCGCGCAGCCTAAGGTCAATGCGTGCTCTCTCTCCGAGCTTCTTTCAGAAAGCGCCAGAGGTTCCCGAAGGAAGCAACTTTTTTCTGAACGTCCTTCGGGAAGCTTCACCTCTGGCGGCTTTCCGAAGGAAGCCGAAGGAAGCCAACTTGTTTTGAAAAAAGCGCGTCCTTCGGCTTGATGAACTTGTTTCCGTCCTTCGGCTTCCTTCGGGAAGCTTCACCTCTGGCGGCTTTCCGAAGGAAGCCGAAGGAAGCCAACTTGTTTTGAAAAAAGCGCGTCCTTCGGCTTGATGAACTTGTTTCCGTCCTTCGGCTTCCTCCCGAAGGAAGGGCGTCCTTCGCTTCCTTCGGCTTTCTGAAAGAAGCTTAACCTCTGGCGGCTTCCTTCGGGAAGCTTCACCTCTGGCGGGGTGGCGGATTTCCGAAGGAAGCGAACTTGTTCCTTTGGCTTCCTTCGGAAAGCTTCACCTCTGGCGGGGTGGCGGCTTTCCGAAGGAAGCGAACTTGTTTTGAAAAAAGCGCGTCCTTCGGCTTCCTTCGGGAAGCTTCACCTCTGGCGCTTCCTTCGGAAAGCTTCACCTCTGGCGGGAAGGACGCCCTTACCGAAGGAAGCGCCAGAGGTTCCCGAAGGAAGCAACTTGTTTCTGAACGTCCTTCGGGAAGCTTCACCTCTGGCGGCTTTCCGAAGGAAGCGAACGTCCTTCGGGAAGCTTCACCTCTGGCGGCTTTCTGAAAGAAGCTTCACCTCTGGCGCTTCCTTCGGAAAGCTTAACCTCAGGCGGTGAGGACTCCCTTCCCGAAGGAAGCGAACTTCTTACCTTCCTTCGCTTCCTTCGGAAAGACGCGCAAGCCGTAGAAAGAATACGCCGTTTTTCAGAAAGCACGCAGTGACTCCAACGGACGCACTTTCTTTACGAGCTTCTTTCAGAAAGCGAACTTCTTCCATACCTTCGGGAAGCTTCACCTCTGGCGGCTTCCTTAGGGAAGACGCTCGTGGTTGGTGATCAAAGCTCACCATCACCATCATGTACGAGGCGGGTCAGCACACCTATACCCTCATCGTTGATATGCTTTCCAAAGGACCGTGTAGCACTCTTCATGGTGATCTTCGATCACCATCAAGAAGCATAAGATCAAGGAGCATCGCGTAGCTCGCATAGACCTTATGCTGAGCGATCCTTTGGAAAGCAGATCGTAGATGATGGTGATGGCAATCTACGATCAAGTGAACTATAGCATGACAAATAATCAATTACTTCAAGGTAGTATTCTAGGAAAAAGCCAAGGTCGGGTTCGTAAAAAGCATAGATCTCGAGTAGGTAATTTAAAAAAATGTCCACAAAGAAAAGGTATGTGTCTTCAAGTGGTGAAAGAGAAACCAAAAAAGCCCAATTCCGCAAAACGGAGCGTGGTCAAGTTACGCCTAACTACAGGTCGTAAAGTACGTGCACAAATTCCGGGAGAGGGTCATAATTTGGTTCGGTATAAACGGGTGTTGATTCGTGGAGGACGAACACGGGATTTGCCAGGAATTCGTTATCGTGTGATTCGTGGAGTGTTAGATTGTTTTCCTGTAAGTGCACGTAGACAATCGAGGTCCAAGTATGGTGTTGGTTTGGCCGAAATTCAGTCAACGGATAAAAAACTGTCAAAAGGCAAATAATTACGCGCGCGTAGCTTCACCTCTGGCGCGAAGCAGAGCTTAGGCTTTGTTTCAACCAGTTCAACTGGTTGTGAACATAAGTGCACTGTACATACCAGTTTGGGTTATGAGTTTCATGATGGTGATTGAATATAATCAACCGTCTTCCCTAAGGAAGCCGCCAGAGGTGAAGCTTCCCGAAGGACGTTCAGAAAGAGAGAGCGTGCTTTCCAAAGCCCAGCGGGTAACCCGCTCTCTCTTTCCGAAGGAAGCGCCAGAGGTTCCCGAAGGAAGCAACTTTTTTCTGAACGTCCTTCGGGAAGCTTCACCTCTGGCGGCTTGATGAACTTGTTTTGAAAAAAGCGCGTCCTTCGGCTTTATGAACTTGTTTCCGTCCTTCGGCTTTCTGAAAGAAGCTTAACCTCTGGCGGCATCCTTCGGCTTCCTTCGGGAAGCTTCACCTCTGGCGGGGTGGCGGCTTTCCGAAGGAAGCGAACTTCTTCCTTGGGGAAGCTACACCTCTGGCGGCTTTCCGAAGGAAGCGCCAGAGGTTCCCGAAGGAAGCAACTTGTTTCTGAACGTCCTTCGGGAAGCTTCACCTCTGGCGGCTTTCCGAAGGAAGCGAACGTCCTTCGGGAAGCTTCACCTCTGGCGCTTCCTTCGGAAAGCTTCACCTATGGCGGGGTGGCGGCTTTCAGAAAGAAGCTTCACCTCTGGCGGCTTTCAGAAAGAAGCTTCACCTATGGCGACTTTCTGAAAGAAGCTCGGCTTCCTTGGGCTTCCTTCGGGTAGATGCGCAAGACGGACTTGTTTCAGAAAGGATTCCAAAGGACCGCGGAATCAGAGGTTTCTTCAAGACGCCATAGGTTACCAGAGGTGGGGGATTGGCTTTGCCAATCCCCACCACAGGTAACCCTTCCCTCTACGTCCCCGCTTTCTGAACTTGTTTCGCTTCCTTGGGAAAGCTTCACCTCTGGCGGGCTTCTTTCAGAAAGCGCGTCCCTCTTAAAGACGTACGTTCCTCTTCAAGACGTACGTTACCCGCTTCCCGAAGGACGTGCGTCCTTCGGAAAGCGCGACCCCCGCGGGGAACGGAGACTCAGGAAAGCGTAGCAGCGACGGCTAACCTCAGGTAACCTATGGCGTCTTGAAGAAAGCACGCTAACGTGAACGTCAGGCCAAATGTCGAGCAGCCTGTGCGGTTATAAGCAACCCTTGGTAAGGTGCGACGCTTCACGACGACATTCAAAACGCTAGCGTATGCTCAAGGGCGCGCTTGATGGTGCTCTTCTATCACCAGCAACCAGGCAGAAACCAACCTATGGTTGCATTGTATCTGTAAGACGTACGTTCCGCAAAGCACGAGCTTCTTTTAGAGATATGCCGTTCTTTGGAAAGTAGGCCGTAGAGTATGAGCCAAGAGACTCCCTGCTTACAGAAGGCCGGCAAGCTCCCACTCATACAGAAGGATACGCTGTAACGCACGCAGAGAACGTAAGTGAACTCATGATCCTACATCAACATAAGAGAGGTGCCAACCTTATTGTGACCCGGGTACAGCGTGCACTGACGTACACGTCCGCGTGGATCAAAGATCACCATGATCATCATCACCAACATCTAGGATGATGGTCAGTACACATACTGCGTATGTCATAGGCAGTATGTGATACACTTGCTCGTATTTACGCTTGCGTAGCTTCACCTCTGGCGCTTTCCGAAGGAAGCACTTGATCGTAATTACGCTCGCGTAGCTTCACCTCTGGCGCTTTCCGAAGGAAGCACTTGAACGTATTTGACATCATCGAAGATGATGGTGACCTACGCAGTATGGGTACACTTGATCTACGATTGCCATCACCATCATCTACGATATGCTTTCCAAAGGATCGCGCAGCATAAGGTCAATGCGTGCTCTCTTTCTGAAGGAAGCGAACTTGTGTCGCTTCCTTGGGGAAGCTTCACCTCTGGCGGCTTCCCCAAGGACGTGCGTCCTCCCGAAGGACGGGCTTCCTCCCGAAGGAAGGGCGTCCTTCGGAAATCTTCACCTCAGGCGGCTTTCTGAAAGAAGCTCGGGGAACGGAAGGGGTCGGACGTTATTCAGAAAGCACGCAGTATGTGAAAAGGTGCGGGCTTGCCGAGAGACGCGTGATGGTACAACCGTACACGAAGGTTGTACGTCTGACCTAAAAGTGCGTTCCGAAGAAAGCGCATGTTCTGAAAGACGTGGGACCTTCCGGTGCAAAGCAACAAGGTTCATGAGCTTTTAGCGTGTGTGCTTAGTTCATTTAACGTGAACGATCTGCTTCGCAGATTGTGGATGATTATCCTTGTCACCTTAGGTGCCCAGCGTTCACTTACGTTCACTGCGTACTGTTTTTCATCGTAGGCTCAGTGAACAGTACCCCCGTTGGGGTTGGCTGGCGCTCTTACGCTCGCGTAGCTTCACCTCTGGCGCGAAGCAGAGCTTAAGATCATCATATACGATCTGCTTCTCAAATGAAGAGACGACAACTGAGGTGCTGTTTGCACCCCCGCCCTCCTTCGGGGAGTGGGGGGGGTGGGGGGGGGGGGGGGGGGGGGGGGGGGGGTGAATTGCCAACCTCAGCTACGATGATGGTCCAATGCTAGCCTTAGTACACTTGATCGTAGATTGCCATCACCTACATCTACGATGAGGTTCATTGCGTGCTTTCTTCAAGACGCTACTGCCATGGAATACCTCCGTACCTCCGTCCCCCGAAGGACGTAGGAATCCTTACGAAGGAAGCGCGTCTTCCCGAAGGGCGAGAGAGCGGGTAGACTCCAACGGACGCACTCGGAGCGCTTCCCTCTGAAAGACGACCGTCCCCCGCTTTCCGAAGGAAGCGAAGGAAGCGAAGGAAGCGAAGGACGCCCTTCCCGCCAGAGGTGAAGCTTCCCGAAGGAAGGGAAGAAGCTTCACCTCTGGCGGGAGGACGTGCGTCATTTGGAAGAAGCTTCACCACTGGCGGCTTTCTGAAAGAAGCTCGGGGAACGGAGGGGCAGGGACGTAAGTGAACCACCCCCTACGGGCTCACTACGGGCTCACTACGGGCTCACTACGGGAGTGCGTGCTCTTATCCTTTGGAGAGCGAGCGTCTTGAAGATCTTGAAGAAACCTCTGGGCTTGTTGATCTTCTGCGAGGGTGATCGAAGATCACCATTCAGAGTGCGGCGCGGTCCTTTGGAAAGCAGTTTGTCGATGATGATTGGCACGCCAGCCCCCCGCAGGACGGAGGTCCGCGGGTACTCTCCACCGTCTCCCTAGTTCATTCGGGGGGGCGGCTGTCCTTTGGTACCATCAGGTAACCGCTGGTAGCTTCTGGGTGCTTTTCGTGGTATCCGTCCCCCGCCGTCTCCAGCCGTGCTTCGGGGTACGGAGGGGGGCGGAGGGCTATGCAGCTACCGTCCTTTGGAACGCAGGGCATATATGATGATCTTCATAGGGAAGGGCGGGTCTGCTGGTCATACGTCCTATGGAAAGGTGCTATGGAGGCAAAGCCTGTCTCCGAAGGACGTAGATTGCCTGTAAGTAAACTCCGTTATATGCAAGACGAGCGTGAACGCAAGCAGGTCTAAGATGATGATCGCGCTTCCGGCGGAACGAACGGCCTCCTTCGGAAAGAAGCTCGTGTTTTGCGGAACGTCAAGTCGTACGCACATTCATCTAAACAGAGCAGAGTGCTGCATGAAGTACGGTCGATCAACCGCTTAGCCGGGATAGGGATATGCGCAGGCGGCTCTTCCTTTGGAACTCAGTCGAAGACTGAATTAGACTTTTTGCTCAAGTGTAGAGTTGATTCATGCCTCGTTATAAATTTAAAAAAATTCATAAAAATACTGCACAAACTATAGCCAAAATTCCTGGTAAGGATACAGGCGGTAGATTGAAAACGTTAAAAGGTCTCTTAAATTCCAGATATGGATGGAGTTTGTCGAGTGATTCCTACGGTTTAATAAAAGCCAGTCATCTTGAGTTAATTCGACGCTTTTTAGCCAGGCAAACGTTACGTAAAGGTAAAATTTTTCGTAAAACCGAAGTGACTTTGCCTATAACAAAAAAAGGAGCGCAATCTCGTATGGGGAAAGGTAGTGGTAAAATAAAGTTTTGGGTGGGATTTGTGCGACCAGGACAGGTATTGTTTGACATTAAACTACGGTCTTGGTCCGGTCAAAGTGGGTTGAATCAAACAAAAGGGTTGTTGTCGCGTTTACGAATTTTGAATCAAAAATTGCCGTTTTCTTTGAAACTTGAACGACGCTCGCTAGAGCTTACTCGAAAAGAGCGTACCTGTTTTCATGGGTTGGGTCGTGGTGACAGTTCCTGGGTGCCTCGGCAGTAGTTCACTATGTGAACGATCATCATCTAGGCTCATCCACGACGATCTGCTATCCAAAGGACCGCGTAGCACTCTGAATGGTGATCTTCGATCACCATAAAGAAGCATAAGATCGGTTCACTTATTACGTGCTATCTGAAAGATGGCCGTCCCACCCCCGCTCCCTTCCGACCTTCGGGTGACGGAGGTATGATATGATACGCGCGTCTTTCCGAAGGAAGCCGAACTTGTTCCTTCGGGAAGCGCCAGAGGTGAAGCGTCCCGAAGGAACAAGTTCATCAAGCCGCCAGAGGTGAAGCGTCTTTCAGAAAGCCGCCACCCCGCCATAGGTGAAGCTTTCCGAAGGAAGCCGAAGGAAGCGAAGGACGCCCTTCCTTCGGGAGGAAGCCGAAGGAAGCGAAACAAGTTCATCAAGCCGCCAGAGGTGAAGCTTCCCGAAGGACGTTCAGAAAAAAGTTGCTTCCTTCGGGAACCTCTGGCGCTTCCTTCGGAAAGAGAGAGCGGGTGCTTTCTGTAAGAAGGCCTTTCATGGTGATCGAAGATCACCATCATCCTCGCATCTTCCCGAAGGACGTGCGTTCTTCGAGTGCAGGTGCTATGCACCTTATGCTTCTTGATGGTGATCGAAGATCACCATGAAGCGTGCTTCGCTGTGCTTGATGAAACAAGGCCAATCCTCGCGTCTTCCCGAAGGAAGCAGAGCTTTCTGAAACAAGTTCAGAACGCGCGTTCTTCGAGTGCAGGTGCTACGCACCTTATGCTTCTTGATCGCCATCCTTAGGAAAGCAGATCGTCGATCTGCTAAGGATGGCGATCAAACTTACTTCGGAGTGCAACGCGGTGCTTCTTATCTTTCAGAGTGCAGGTGCTCCGCACCTTATGTTTATTCATGGTGATATACGCTCACCATCAACAGTGCTACGCGTAACTTTCCTCCGTCTTCCCGAGCTTCTTTCAGAAAGCTTCACCTCTGGCGGGGGACGTGCGTCCTCCCGAAGGAAGGGAAAAAGTTGAAACTCTGGCGCTTCCTTCGGAAAGCCGCCAGAGGTGAAGCTTTCTGAAAGAAGGAAGGAAGCCGCCAGAGGTTAAGCTTCTTTCAGAAACAAGTTCCGCTTCTTACAGAAAGCCGCCAGAGGTGAAGCTTCCCGAAGGAAGCGAAGGACGCCCTTCCTTCGGGAGGAAGCCCCTTCCTTCGGGAGGACGCACGTCCTTCGGAAAGAGAGAGCGGGTGCTTGATGAAAGAAGGCCGTACCTTATGCTTCTTGATGGTGAACCAAGATCACCATGATGAGTCCTTCGCAGTGCTTTCCGAAGGAAGCGAAACAAGGCCGTGCTGGTGCTCCGCACCTTCTGCTTATTGATGGTGAACCAAGATCACCATGAAGAGTGGTGCGCAGTGCTTTCCGAAGGAAGCGAAACAAGGTAGTGCAGGTGCTCCGCACCTTATGCTTCTTATGCTTCTTATGCTTCGCAGTGCTTCGCCATGCTTTCCGAAGGAAGCGAAACAAGGCCGTGATTCCGAAAGAAGGCCGTCTTTCAGAGACCAAGGCAAGTGACGTAGTATCGGTGACCTAAGGAAAGCGTAGCCGCAACGGATATCTTACCGAGACTCGCTATCTGCTGCGCACTCCGGCCCCCTCCCTATGACGTCGTGCCTAACAGCTTCGGTGTGCCTACCTTCGGCTTACTCCCTGAAAGATGTTCGTACGTTGGGGTGATGGTCACCATCTGGGACCCTCCACCTGATTCGCAGCTATACGATCACCTTTAGCTCCGGCACCCCTGTACACACACACCCGCAGGGGGTGTGTGTGCACACCCCCTGCGGGTGTGTAGGGGGTGCTGTTCACTGTGTGAACGCGCTTCCTTCGGAGTCCTGCCTTCGGCACATCAAGTCATCGCACGCCCGAAGGGTGTAGTACACTTTGTTCACAACGTGTACGTTGATGGTGATCAAAGATCACCATCATCCTCATCTAGGATCATCAGCGAAGATGATGATCAGTTCACGTACGTTTCCCAACGTGAACGTTAAGCTCTGCTTCGCTTCGCTATGCTGAGCATAAGGGCGTCCTTTGGATAGCAACGACGTAAAGCACGCCAGATGGTGGGCGTAGCTGCCACTCCCGTCGTACGAAGAAAGAGCGGCACTAAATGACGTACGACCTTCGGCGTGTCCCCGTCCTTCTATAAGACGTCCGTCTAGGTAAGATGTCCATCGCGGCTATGCCATGCGTAAAGTTTACTTCGTTCTCTGTAAGACGAGCGTGAACGCCAGCACAACGTCTTACAGAAAGCACGTCAAGTCCTAGTTTCATCAAGAGCACACAATCGAAGATTGTACATACGCAGTATGTATTTACATACTGCGTATGTCACTTAATCATGTGTCATACAGCGTATTTGACCTCCAGTAAGCTCGGCTTCGCTTCGCTATGCGGAGCATAAACTGGATGTGTATACAGCGTAATAACATACGCAGTCTGTGTATACAGCGTATTTGACCTCCAGTAAGCTCTGCTTCCGAAGCAAGGACGTCCTTTGGAAAAAGACATCGCTATACAACGTATTTGCTTCTTTCAAGGGCGGCTCCGCCGACGTAGTATGTGTATACAACGTATTTGCTTCTTTCAAGTGCGGCTCCGCCGACGTAGTCTGTGTATTCGGAGCAGAAACTGGATGTGTATACAGCGTAATAACAAACGCAGTATGTGTAGTCTTATACTCGGAATTTATGAAAAAAGCTCCTAAAGGGCTGCTTTTTTCCTAAGGAAGAGCGAGCTTTGGCTTCCCTTGTAGAAAGTAGGCGTTCTTACGCTAAGCTCTGCTTTGCGCCAGAGGTGAAGCTACGCGAGCGTAAATAAGAAACCCACTTATAGGGTCTGTTGTACTAGACTCTGGTCACTTAGACTTAGGGTTACCTATACAAAGGAGAGGGAGCACCCTAAGCTCTGCTACGCGAGCGTAAAGACGTGAGGGCCGCGTGCTTTCTGTAAGAATGCCGTAAATGTGCGCGTTCACTTAGTGAACACCACCCCCGAAAGGGGTGTCAGCAATGAGGATGTGTTTATGCGCCGTCCTTTGGCCACGCTTTCAGAAGGATCCGCCGTCCTTTGGTACACACGCAGTGCGACCTACGGGTGTCGTTGTAGGCTGTCTTTCACAGGAAGCCGCATGTAGGACTTCCCCGCTCCCCTCCGACCCCCGCCAGAGGTGAAGCTTTCCGAAGGAAGCGCGCTTCTTTCAGAAAGCCGCCACCCCGCCAGCGGTGTAGCTTCCCGAAGGAAGCGAAGGACGTCCTTCCTTCGGGAGGAAGCCGAAGGTCGTGCTTTTTTCAAAACAAGTTCGCTTCCTTCGGCTTCCTTCGGAAAGCCGCCAGAGGTGAAGCTTCCCGAAGGAAGCGAAGGACGCCCTTCCTTCGGGAGGAAGCCGAAGGACGGAAACAAGTTCGCTTCCTTCGGAAAGCCGCCACCCCGCCAGAGGTGAAGCTTTCCGAAGGACGCCGAAGGACGCCGAAGGACGCCGAAGGACGCCGAAGGACGCCGAAGGACGCCGAAGGACGCCGAAGGACGCCGA